>LFFM01000310.1_pt1 | contig 32964 bp, 30 predicted proteins | sample 643131 | NCBI WGS metagenome assembly LFFM01 (sample SAMN03777445, study PRJNA286221) | soda lake metagenome | biome: soda lake; feature: Kulunda steppe; material: water; isolation source: sample Tc-Br brine of Tanatar trona crystallizer | place: Russia: Kulunda steppe | collected 2011-07
CATCCGGAAGCTCCGGGCGAGGGGCCGATTCGTGGCGCTCGATTTTCTCGGTCTTGCGCGTGTTTTCGTAGAGGGCACGTGCGACCGGAAGCCCACGGAGATACTTGTAGTCGTGGAGGACCTCGACGCCCCGCTCTGTGAACCCGTAGAACTGGGCAGGGAGGTCACGTTTCCCCTCGCTTGGGCCGTACGTGTAGCGTGTGAGGAGCCCGGCGTCGATCAACGTCTCCAGCTGGTCTTTGATGGCCGCCTGGCTCTTCGCGGTCAGATTGACTCGGATTTTGCCGAACGAGAGCGGACACCGGTCAAGCTGATGGAGCTTGGTATTCGACTCCATCTGTCTGTACTATCACTTTCAAATACAATTCGAGAAGTTTAGAATTTTGGTGTCAGACGCTCACGAAAAGCTGTTGACGACTGGGTACAGAAAGCCGATCGACAGCCAGCCAGCAATGCAAATCCGGATCACATCGCACTCAACGAGACGGTGATCCGACTTAATTGAAAGCAGTTTTCGCTGTACGCCACCGTTGATTCAAAAACGAACAAATTCCTGCATACACGGCTCTTTGAAAACGACTGCAACGGCTTTGACGCAGCAGTTTCTTCGGGAGCTTCAACAGCAACACGAGATTAAAAATGCCGTGTTTCCCGCCGATCACGCACAGCATCTCGCTGCTGCATTACAACGAACAGGGCTCCGATTTCAGACGATTCGCCACGGAAATCGGAATGCTAACGAAAGTGTCGTTCGAGAGATAAAAAGACATACATTTTCGTTTAGCAATATATTCAGCCACATCGATCCGAAATCCGCCGAAACGTGGTTACGAAGCTTCGCAGTCTGGTGGAATTCGGTTAAATAAACACGATGCAAAATCCCCTCGAATGAACGTTATTTTATTCAGCATGAAAGTTATTACTGCTCAGTATCTAAAGGAAACTGTGGTGACGCGTCAATCGTTAGCCGGTGTTCGTCTTATCGGTATCTTAGGATGTATCTCCGCAGTTGGGCTTCTTTTCAGTTCACTCGTTGTGCCCAGGTTTGTTTCAATTTGGCTCCCCCAGTTCATCAACAGTGTGTGGTGGTTTTTGCAGGTGATGGTTGGAAAAGTAGTATACTGTATCGTTGACAGGGAGTGTATTGCTGGTGCAATATTTGCAGGCGGATATGTCAAAGCTGCTCTTGACGAGATCGAAGAGGAACGCGAATTTACTAAGGCTGAACGGGATGCATTACGGACATTTAAGGACAACGTGAGTTCAATGTCCACTCACAGCACGGGGATGGGAGAGTCGAACGCGATGCTCATGCAAACAAATAGCGATAGCTCAGATACACTCGAAAAGGTACGTCGGCGATACCGAAACACAGTCATGTCCGTCCCCGGCTACGACACTATCTATGACGAGGGGTTCGATGAGAGTTTTACCGCAGAGTTTGGTGAGGATCTTGGTATCGTTGTAAAAAACGGGTCGCAACTAACACCACCAATTAAACAGATGCTCCTCAAGCAGGTATCGACCTCCATCAGCGAACGGCAGCAACACCTCGATACGGTCACGACCGAACAAGACTCAGTGACGAAGGCTGAGTCACGGCTTTCAGAACTCGACCCCCTATTTGAGCAGACTAATTGCCAGAAGCTTCATCACTGTTCGTTCGAAGATCTCGTCGAGCATAACGAGGCGCTCGAGCGTACTCTGAACAAACATGAACAGATACTCGTGAATCGTCAACATGAGATTCACAGGAACAACCAGTCAGTACAGCGCTGTTGCGGGGGAGCCTTCCTCCAAGAGTACTTATATCGATCGCTTGAGACACCATTTCCCGTCCTTTCGACAATTCTCGAACGGATCGCTGCAATCGAAGAGCGACGTCGGTCAGTGATCAAATCGATCAGTCGGCGGTACTGACCCCACAACACACTTCTTGTAGGAACTGGCCGGACAGGTCACAGGGCATTATCAACCGAATGGTGCGTCATGGTGATTCAACCATTCAGCGCTGGGCAGCCCCGTGAACTGTACAGATACTATACATAAGTTCTCCCTTATCCCCTAAGGATATCCGTGGCGACCTATTCCGCGAGCCATTCGACAGTGTTGACCCACAGATCCTGATAAGAGTCCCAGTCCGTGAACTCAGGACTTCCCCAGTGTGGAGCACAGTCGCTTGTGAACGCAGCAGAGCGTCCTTCCCCGTGATTTCCAACGACCAATAGCGGATCTGACCCAATCCTAACGAGCTCTGATGCCTCGTCGTCAACGATGACACGGTTATATCCTAACAGTGGGGGCCACTCGCTTTGAATCCCGGATAGAATCTCGTGATCGGTTTCTTCGGGCTCAGGTACTGCCCCATCCGATCGTTCAACGCGATCATCGTGGGCCTGCATTGTGATCGGAAGCGCGTTCTCGATTGCTGTATCCTTGTAATTAGCCTTGGCGTTGAACCCCTGGAACGAAAGGTATCCACCAACCATTGCGAGGCCGCCACCCGCTCGAACATAATCCTCAAATAGCTGTATGCGATCCGGTACCCGCTGAAATTCATCAAATGTCTTCGGGGGTAGTGCAAGTGTATTGTATCCGATATCGCTCAACACGACGACATCGTACGAAGTCAGCTCCTCAACCGTTGTCGGCGCTTCACGGGCTGCCCGAGTTGTCGGGATAAAATCGGTCGAGATACCACCCTCTTCGAGCGCATTCTGCAACGGGTCGATGGACTCATGATATGTGGAACGTGAGAAAAAATCGAATCCTTTGATATCAAATTGAAGTGATTGCCATGCCTCACCGATCAATAGTGCTTTTATTTCAGACATCAGTTCACGACTCTATTCGATGTATATTAATTCTTTTGCCGACCACGCGAAGGCGTTATATCATATCGCTACTGGTCCGACTTGAGATCATTAGCTACCCATTTTATTACTCGTGTCCAAAATTCATCATATTTATTCCATTCAACTAGGTCGATCCTCCGTTTTATTCTCGGACCGGAGCCGCTGACGCGAGCAGCCAGCGAAACACGGGAGAGGTACACTTTCGAATCAGTAACCCTGCTTTGGGTCCAAACTCGTATCGGAGAGAATGCCCGCTTTCCGAGCATCCAGTCGATCACCGATCTGAATCGGCTCAATGCTCCGGGGATACTCGAACGATCGAGCATGTTCTATTAGCCCCTTCGGATCGGTCCCAACGCCGCGCCACATATCGTAGTGTGTCGGAGCAAGCCGAGTGAGCTGTAGTTGGTTCGTAGCTTCGATGATCTGATTTTCATCCATGTACCAGCGCGTAACTTCAGTAGCATCCCGTTCAGGATACCGGATACGGCCAACAGAACCGAGTGCGAGGTAGCCGATATCGATATCAAACGCTTCCCCAACATCGTGGAAGGAATCGGCTGGTCTGCTATCACCGCCGTGGAAAAGCGTCCCGGAGTCGTGTTCGATGACATACGAAACAGGTTCAATCGCATCCGGGTCGTTCGCCGCGCGGACGTGGACAGTAAGGTCACCAACTTCGTACGTTTCTCCGGAGGTGACCTTCGTCCGCTTGTCGCTACTGATCGCAAAATCGCCATTATAATCAGGCTTCTCATAAGCTGCTTCAGGTGCGTATACAGTAGCTCCACACTCGCCTACTAACGGGAGAAACGATGGCGGGTGCATATGATCAATGTGCTCGTGGGTCACAAACACCGCATCACAATCAGTAGCGTCGGACGGATCCATCGGAACAGGAATCATCCGGATGATGTTCGGCGGGTCCCCATCCGCGAAGTATGGATCAATGTAGAGAGTGGTCTCGGGGGTACGGACAATCAACCCATTACAGCCGAGATACCATGCAGAGAGTCCATTGACCCTGGCATTCTCTACGACATTCCTGACAAACCAGTTGTCCCACGTTGAGTGGATCATAAATTAGCCAGCCGTACAGTGACAATAAGTATTTTGTAGCCCACGCCGACCTCAATCTGCGCCATAGGGCGTATATGCGATAAACATATTAGGACAGGATGTCGCTTCAAGTCTATGGTGCCGGAAATCACGAAGATCGAGTCAAGAGAGTTTTCGTACAAACTTGACGATGTTGGAACGGATCCGAACGGATTCAATCTCATTTACGAACCAGGGAGCAGTATCGAGCGGAAGCTGTTTGCGGTGCGTATCCACACGAATACAGGTATAACCGGAGAATACGTCGGAGGCAATTCGCCAGCTGCGGCGCAATACAATACCTTCGCTGACTTCCTCCTCGGTAAGAACCCGCTTCACCGCGAGCGACATTGGAGTGAAATAAAACGTGCATTGCGAAAGTATGATCGGATGGGTATCGGACCGATTGATATCGCACTCTGGGATTTTGCTGGAAAATACTACGATGCACCGATTCACGAATTGCTCGGAACGTACCGTAACCGTATTCCAGCATATGCCTCAACGTATCACGCGGACGATAACGGGGGGCTTGATTCCCCGGAGGCGTATGCTGACTTCGCTGAAGAGTGCCAGGAAATGGGCTATACCGGGTTCAAGATTCACGGCTGGGGGGGGAACGACAACCGGCGCGATATCGAGAGGGAGATCGAAACCGTCCACGCAGTCGGCGACCGTGTCGGTGACGACATGGATCTTATGAACGACCCTGCCTGTGAGTTTGAAACGTTCGGAGACGCATTAAAAGTCGGAAAGGCGTGTGACGAACAGGATTTCTTCTGGTATGAGGATCCGTTCCGTGACGGCGGCATCTCACAACACGCCCACGGAAAGTTGCGGGATCTGTTGGATACCCCGCTACTCATGACTGAGCATATCCGCGGGATCGAACCCCACACTGATTTCATGGCCTCAGGTGCGACGGATTTCGTCCGAGCTGATCCCGAGTACGATGCAGGGATTACCGGTGCAATGAAAATAGCAAAGATCGCAGAGGGTTTCGGCTTGGATGTCGAATTCCACGCGCCCGGTCCGGCACAGCGGCAGTGTATCGCTGCGATCCGGAACACGAACTATTACGAGATCGCTCTAGTACATCCGGACTGCAAAAACACGCAACCTCCTATTTACGAGGACTCTTATTCGGATCAAATCAACACCATCGACGAGGACGGGATGGTCCCGATCCCGGAAGAACCGGGGCTCGGCGTTGAGTACGATTGGGCGTTTATCAAAGAAAACACGACCGGAACACGCCTTTATGAGTAATGCTCATCCGTAGCGATGGGTACTTCGTTTGGCAACGGAATACATAATCTGTCTCAAAATAGCCAGTAAAGCATATGAATGAACTGTTTCCGGCCGACAAGGCGGATTGTTTGGAGTATCTCTCTGAACAGTTGAACGCAGGCCAAAACCGAAGACGCCGAGAATCACTTCTGTTTGTCTCGGGGCAACGAGGACGATACTGACGTGACAGCAGACGAGCGCGGCTACGTTGACAAGGACGTACTGTCGAGACCACTCCGAGACAGATTCTTCCATACACCACCTCACACTGAGATACTCACGCCGATTGTAGCACTATATTCTACGAAGACGTTCGCCGCGGAACGTTGATATCTCAACCGGACGTGGATAACCTGGCCATTTCACCGTTAGTCTTAATGATAAAAGGGGCTAAATAAATATCATGAATATAGGAACAACATCGGAAGCCGAAATAAATCTCGAGGTTCGTAATATTGGTGGAATCAATCAGGCGGAAATAACGCTACCACCGGGCGTATCGGTTCTTCCCGGCCGTAACGCGACGAACCGAACCTCGTTTCTACTGGCACTGATGACTGGGTTGGGAAGTAAGCAGAGCTCGTTGAAAAGGGACGCTGACGAAGGTTCTGTCACGCTGCAGATAGGTGATGAAACGTACGATCGCTCGTTGACGCGGAATATGGGTTACGTTGAATTCGGTGGTAACCCCTACACCGATACCCCCGAATTAGCCGACCTCTTCGCGTTTTTACTGGAGAACAACGAAGCTCGTCAAGCGGTTGCCAGGGGAGACAACCTCCGGGAGATTATAATGCGCCCGATCGATACAGCCCGCATTGACGCTGAGATTGAGGAGCGTAAACGCGAGCGCGAATCCGTACGGAAAGAGATCGAACAGGTCGAACAGCTACAACGGGAACTGCCCACGCTTGAGGAAGAACGCCGTTCTAAGCGGGAGCAGATGGAGGAGTACTGCGAGGAGTTGGACACCATCAAAAAACAGCTCACCGAGTTGGACATGGATATCGATGAGAGGCAGACGCGCAAAGAAGAGTTGGAGGGAGTTTTCCAACGCATCCGAGACGCTCAATCCGAGTACGACGACCTCGAATTCGACCTGAAAACTGAACGATCCACACTGGAAGACTTACGATCAGAGCGCGGGGCGTTGGAGGACACGCTATCGGAAATCGATGACCCCGATGAGGACCTTGCCTCACTGGAGGATCGAATAGGCGAACTCCGTCAAGAAAAGAAGTTATTGGAGGAATATACGTACGTCGAGAAAGTCGGTCGAAGTGATACGGGCCATATTGATTCAGCGGGAGAATCCTAACACCTGCGGTGAGTGACGAGCGTTTCAACGCTCAATCGGAGTCGAAGAGCCAACAGGGATCGGTACGATCTTCGACAAAACCCGATTAGCTCGGAGGCTCGTCGTACTCGACGTCAAGGAATCCCTGGATCACGAGGTGGGTGTCCCAGTGAGTCTTGTAATCGACTTCGGCGAAACGGTTCCTAAGATCGAGATCCGTATCCATCGGCGTTCCTGAGTAGTCGTAATCGTAGGCAGGGCGCTCGATTCCTTCCTGGATGTCACAAGTTTAATGTTTCCGTTCGGTGACTCCCCGGGTATGGACGTCCTGTACATCGGTGACGACAAGCTCAAATCCGACCAGTTCTTTTCGGGCGCTGAGAACATCCAAGTGTTCCAACGTCGGATCAAAGATTTCGAGCCGCTTCTCGAAACGCTCGAGGACGCGCCGGATATTTCCCCGGAGCACAAGGGCGGTGTCGAAACGATCGAGACGTTCCCCGAATCGACCGAGGAGCTACTGGAGTACGATGCGCTGATAATCAGCGATCTCAGCCGGGGAACGCTCACCCCGCATTTTTACCCCGATGCCATCCCCGGACCGAACAAGCTCCGAATCGTCAAGGAGTTCGTCGAGAGAGGTGGGGGCCTCCTCTATTGCGGCGGTTGGATGACTTTCCAGGGGTACAAAGGCGCCGGGAACTGGCAAGGGACACCGGTCGAGGACGTGCTCCCCGTCGATATTCGACCGATTTTCGACGACAGAGTCGAGTGCCCGGAGGGGCGGGAGACGACGATTCTCGACACTGATCACTACGTCACAGAACAACTCGAGGGGGCTTCGCTTCCGGACGTGTACGGGTACAACGAGACCGGGGCGGTAAACGAAGACGCGCGTCTGCTCGCTGAGGTCGACGGAAACCCGCTGCTCGCAACCGGAACGTACGGTGACGGGAGAACCCTTGTGTACAGTTCCGACCCGGGTATCAAGTGGGGACTCGATCTCGTTGAGTGGGACGGCTACGACGAGTTTTGGACGCGCGCGCTCGAGTGGGCGACTGGTGAGAACTAAAAGTAATTCAACACTTCCTTCGACGGAGGAGCGACAGCACCGTTTGATCGCGGTCAATCAGTGATATCGTCAGCCAGTGTGAAAATGAGCCGTACCGACGAATCGATGGGTTCTCCCGTGGAAACGACTACCCGAGAACAGAACCCCTGGATAGATTAGTATTAACAGCTTTGACAAAGATATCGATAAATAGGAAGCAAACATAAGCTATTATATTAAAATAACGATACTTTTGATTGAGGAAGCATGGAAATTAATTCAGTTCGGTATCAACGAATTCGACTTCTTTTCATGATCTGAGTATCACAAATCCATCGAACCGCTACAGAACGTGCTTGAAGAGGGTGGAATCTTGATCGATCTTGTTCTAGAGATTTGCACTGCCCGTGAAACGCCCACTTTGGCCGAAGAATTCACCGTATACGATGTGGTCGTCCTCAGAGGTATTAGACACAACACGCCCGCACTGCCATCCAAGTTCTTCAACGAGTTTGAGGAGGTTCAAAACAGGATTCAATTGTTCGAAGATTATGTTCGAGTCGGCGGTGGACTCACGATGGTCGACGGTTATCTAACATTTCAGGGCTTCAATGCGAAAGCGAACTACAAGAATACCGCAATCGAGCGATGTCTACCGGCCGCGATGCAATCGTATGATGACCGTATCGAGCGTTCGGACGGTATCTCAGTTTAATTGGTTGAAACAGACCACGACGTAATCTCAGATACCGTGGTCCAGTACCCCTTTCCGTCGGGATACAACCGTGTCACCGTTGACGACGACGGATCAGAACAGGGCGGGATAGACGACGATCCGCTGTTGGTCGTTGATGAGTATGAAGAGATTCGGTCCGCCGCGTTTATCGGCGACTGCGCTCCCCACTGAAGTACATCGGGGTTCACTGATTAGGATCATTACCAGACCTTTGGGTCGATCGGACTGAGTGGCTTGCGCAAAAATAACAATTACAGTATTACAAATCTAGGCTCATCTGTAGACGTAGACATGGATATTGAACCCGACTCGCGCTGAACTGTTTGGCAGTAAACGCTTCCACTAACGAATAGATACCGTCTTGATGCAGAGTACTTATACCTACAGATTGATGTACGAATAATACCCGTACAACAGCAGTCAGTAGGTTTTTTATTCCACTCTTTCTACGCAATATATGCCCATCCCACAGTACGAATACGGCGACAAGACAATTATTGTTACCGGCGGTACATCGGGTATCGGTCGAGAAATTGCCGTGCGGTTCGCCGGTGCGGGCGCGACAATTATCAATGCAGATATTGAGCGAGAGCCGAAAGATGCAGAGGTACCGACGCACGAATCTATCGAATCCAACGGCGGAACTGCAGAGTATGTTGAAACGGATGTAACGGACCGAGGCCAACTCCGGACAGTTGTTGAGGCTGCTCGGGACTACGGCGGTGTCGACGTAATGATTAACAACGCAGGGCTACAGATCGGCGGTCCATTTCGGGAAGTAACACCGGATGAGTTCCGAGCAGTACAGGAAGTCAACGCGTTCGGCGTGTTCTTTGGAACCCAGGTCGCTGCAAACGATATGGTTGAGCGAGATGCCCCCGGTGTCATCATCAATACTGCTTCGATTAGCTCAACCATGGCGCAGTTCGGACAAGTCGAATATGACTCCAGTAAGGGAGCGGTCAAAATGATAACCAAGGGCGCAGCCCTCGAACTTGGTGAGCATGGGATACGTGTGAACGGGGTCGCACCTGGACAGATCGCCACGGAGTTCATCGACGGGTGGAGCGAACAGGCAAAGAACGCAGTCTCCCAGAATGAACTACTAAAACCAGTCCCATTGGGCCGAGCAGGGACCCCTGAGGATGTTGCAGGGGCGTACCTGTTTCTTGCAAGCGATGATGCACGCTACATCACTGGTGAGCTCCTTCAGGTAGATGGAGGGTGGCAAGTCAGCTAAATGAATCAGCCGTTATTATCCGTTTAGCACGGACCGCACCGATCATATTCAAACTTCGACGGCGGACCCCATGAGCGAACCGATGGTTTTGATCTGAATTCCAGCAGTGTTCCTAAGAGATGAAGGGCAGCGGATGCGTCAAGCGCTTCACTAGTTAGCCGTTAATGTCGGCCGCAATTTGTGTTGGCGGATAACCTCTCTCATGGATTTGTGAGAGTCAAAAAACTTGCTATCATATATTTTTACGTAGAGCGGCTATTATCTGTCCAGCGATTTAGACACAAAAAGAAAATAATTAAAACACGTAGAGTACGCATAAATATGGGGTTACTATCTACGGGTCGGATAGTTCAACTTCCTTAGGTTCTAAAGTAAAATTCAGTAATAAAACTAACATTGTTATTTATCATAGATCCTCATGCATGAGGCGGGGAATGTGGAAACAGCGCTTCAAGCATTGAAACTATCACTACCTTAATGTTGTTATTTTTGTAAGCCATAGTCGACATTTGCGCCAAAATCCTTTTTTTGACCACTACAAAAATATATGCACACTCGTTAACATACCGAATCCGCTTAATATACATGCACCTGGACCTGCTCAGTAAATCCGATTTATTAGAATGGGTTTTTTGTAATGGTCAAAGAATATATGTTGGTTGGCGCGATAGCGTTTATTATGGATAACAAATCATCAGGCCGCGTTATTCAGTCAGTGATCATCGCAACTGATCTCATGGCATACATACGAGAATCTGACGGGCTTACGGTATCCGAACTGGCGGAAAAGACTGGGCGAACCCCCGGAACGATCCATACCCACCTGTCGACACTAAAACAAGCTGGGTTCGTTGTCCAGACCAAGCAAAAATACAAGCTCGGGCCACAGTTTCTACCATACGGCGAGGCGGTCAGAAACAATTCCAACCTATTCCAGGCTTCGAAAAGGGAGGTAAATGATTTAGCGGAGAACAACAACGAGTGTGCCCATTTAATAATCGAGCACAATGGCAAACTGTTTGCGCTGTACGAGCGGTTTGGATCTGAAGCTGTGGGCGTTGAGTTTCATAATCGTAAACGCGAGAAGCCCCTAGATCACCTCCACTGTACTGCCGCGGGCAAAGCCATCCTTGCTCACTATCCGGAAGACCGGACGGAGCAGATCATAGGAACCGCAGAGATACCACAGCTCACACCGAATACAATCACGGACCGTGATCGGTTGTATACAGAGCTCGATCAAATCCGTGAGCGGGGGTTCGCCTTGGCGGATGAAGAACAGATGGAAGGGATCCGCGCAGTGGGTGCGCCAATAATCGAAGGCGAAAAAGGGGTAGTTGGGGCTATCGCTCTCTCCGGACCGAAGGCTCGATTCCAAGAAGAACTATTCCATCAGGAGCTCCCGGAGAAAGTAATGGAAGCCGCGAACATTTGTGAAGTGAATCTCCAAAGTACGAACCTCAAGGGGCGTTACATGTAATCCACGATCCCGAACGAGTACTTTCACCCCCCTAAAATAGTACGGCTCTGAACGCAAGGCCCCCGATTCTATAATTCGAGTAAAAGTGTAGCCCTCTCTACAAAGCAGTGTTGGTTCGGCCTTTCAATTCGAGGAATTCGCGGACTTCGTCTGGGGTCGCGATTTCTCTGGTTGTAAGGTCATCGGCAAGCGAGACGATTTTTTCGACCAACTCTGCGTTGCTTTCCGCCAACTGTCCCGGACCAGCGTAGAGATTATCCTCGAGTCCGACTCTGACGTGACCACCCATATCTATCGATTGAATTCCACGGACAAACTCGCTCTTTCCAGCGCCGATAACCGAGAAGGAAAACGTATCGCCAAACAGCTTCTCGGCAATACGGACCATGTGGCTCAGGTTTTCAGGGTCAGTCCCGATTCCACCGTGAATCCCGAGCACGAACTGCAGGTGTATCGGTGGCTCGATGAGTCCTTGATCAACAATGTACTTTGCGTTATACAGATGCCCAACGTCATAACACTCGAGTTCTGCCATCGTCCCGTGCTGTGAAAAAATCGGTAGTACCGTTTCGAGGTCTTCGAAGGTGTTTTTGAAAATCAGATCACGGGTCGATTCGAGATATTCGCGTTCCCAGGCGTAATCGAACGAATCGTATTTTTCTAGAAGCGGATAGAGGCCGAAGTTTATCGAACCCATATTGCACGATGCCATCTCCGGTTTGAGTTCCGGGACGACACTGACGCGTTCTTTCGGCGACATCGTCGGTGCACCGCCTGTTGTCGGCTGAATGATCACATCCGATTCTGCGTGGATTCTTTCGGCCACATCCCTGAAGAGATCGAGATCCGTTATTGGCTCTCCTGTTTCCGGATCACGGACATGAATGTGGACGATACTCGCACCAGCGTCAGCGGCGGCAATCGCTTCGTCTGCTATTTCTTTTGGTGTTACTGGAAGATGTGGTGACATTGTCGGAACGTGAATCGCACCTGTCACTGCACACGAGACGATAATGTTGTCAAGTGAACGCATATGCATCGATGTTCGGGCGACATTATTCAATGTTTGCTATCGGTCGGATGTGAGACGGCAGCTACGTCGGTTAGTCCTGCGAACGTACAAGTAGCCGTACCTGCGACCCGTCACGGTTCCGATAGGGGATCGGCGTGCAGATGATATCGTACCGTCCGGCCTCAACAGACGAGAGATTCGCTACCCCCTCAATAATCAGAATATCTTCCGGAAGTAGCGTGTGGTGGACGTGATGCTCTTCGAGTTCTGCTCCCGGTTTATCGGCCGATAGGGCGTCTATCGCAAAACACGCGATCCCTTTTTGGACCATGTACGCCGCAGCGTCCGCTTCCGGGTACACGAAATTCCGCAGATATTCATCTTTGTCTTCCGGCTCCATCCCGCAGTCAAAAATCAGGTATTCACCTGCTGAAAGGTCATACTGCTCCGCCTCTTCGGTGAGTTCGTCTTTAGTGACCCCCTCACCGGGACTTTTGTGTGTAAAGTCGCAAATGACCCCCTCTGTAACCATCTCGTCGACTGTTATCTCGTCAATCGTCCGGTATTCGTCCTTCGAGAGGAAGTGTGTCGGTGCATCCATATGAGTCCCACAGTGGGTTTCGATGTGAAGAATCGTAGAATTATAGTTGTCCTCCGCGAGCGTTGCGAAGTCCTCGAACTCCGGTTTCGGGTGGAGCGGTGGCAGTGTCGGACTATCCTCGCTGAGTGTCTGTGTGAGATCGACCCAATCACTCATATCTGGAGTGCCGACCCGTGTAAATAAATAACTGAGGGTTGGATGTGGCTTCAGTCTACATGTTTCCGCACACAACACTCTCACCTGTGGTGACTGATGAAGCCCCGATTATGTTGGTAGCACGGATGTGCCCAGGGCAGCCATCCGAGTCTGTTGCTCAGTTGAATGCTGGTAACACTTCGTCACCGAAGAGTTCAATCCCGGTTGTTTCCGGGAAGTCGAGAAACATTAGCTGCAATTTCGTGAACCCGATATCTTGGACTGATCTGATTTGCTCGATGACTTCGTTTGGGGTTCCGATTATGAAATCGCCTTTCTGTCTTGCTTCTTCAGCGGTCGAAAGCTGTGCGTCCATATCCGATTCTTCACCCCAAGGAAGCGGAAATATTCGATCACAGTAGTCGTCGACAGTCGCTTGATCCTCACAGACGAGAATATGAGCGAGCCAAGAACGCTCGACGTCCTGGGGATCGCGGCCCTCTTCGGCGAGGTACTCGTCGAACTTTTCGGCTTTGAATTCGATCGACGGGCCACGGGCCCGGGAGCTGATTTCGACGTTCCACTCGTCGGCGTGTTTTGCAGCGATACGCAGAAGCGTCGGTCCAGCTCCTCCAACGACGATTGGGGGATGTGGATCCTGCACCGGCTTTGGCTCATTGTACGCGTTCTCGATTTGATAATGATCGCCGTTCCAGGTCGGCTCCTCTTCAGTGAACATTGTTTTGAGGACCTGAATACCTTCATCGAGCATCTCCATCCTGGTCTCTATATCCGGGAAATCGAAACCGTAGGCTGCGTGCTCCTCATCGTGCCAGCCCGCCCCGAGACCGACCTGGAGTCGCCCTTCCGAGAGGATGTCGACTGTTGTTGCCATTTTCGCAAGAAGTGCCGGGTTTCGATACGTGATCGAACCGACCAACGGACCAATGTCCATGTCGTCGGTTCGCTCTGCGAGCGCGGCGAGTAATGTCCAGACTTCGTACTCTTCTTTCCGTGGGCCGAGCATAAAATGATCAGGCGCCCAAAGGCCGGAAAGCCCTGCCTCCTCGACAGCATCGACACCAGCCATTGTGGTCTCTCGATCTAGCCGTTCTAGCAGCGGTGCATCTCGGTGAACGCCATCGCCAGGGTAACATTGGACCATCCAATCGAACTGCATGTGTGCTATCATGCAAGCATCGTACTTAGTACATAGGGGGCGCTGTCGATTGGTTAGGTTTAAACAGGAAACGGCCAGCCCCAAAAGGACTCTCAGACACTGACGGCGGGTCGTTGATATGTCTCAGTTACTGTGCAAGCAGTCTGCTCCTGTATTTTTCGATGAACGTGTAAAGCAGAATCGCCCCGAACAACACGAGACCAGTCGTGGTCTGGATCGTATTGGGGTCGACTCTGAGCATGACAAGCCCGGCCTCGATCGTTCCCAAAAGCAACACACCTCCGAGAGCACCGACCACTTTTCCTCGTCCTCCGAACAGACTGATTCCGCCGATGACTGCCGCGGCGAATGCGGGGAACAAGGCGTTCTCTCCGAGTGTCGGCGTTGCCGCACCGAGGAACCCCGTGAACAGGAGCCCGCCGAACGCGCTGAGCACACCTGAGAGAATATACACGTACACGACAATCCGCTTCGTGTTGATACCCGCTTCTTCGGCAGCGGTTTCGTTCCCACCGACTGCGTATACTTTTGCACCGAATCGGCTGTATTTGAGAATCAGTCCGAAGAGTCCAAACACCGCAAGCATGAGCAGGATAGCGATCGGGATTCCGCCAGCGATGGTTCCACCGCCAATGAACGTGTATACTTCGGGAAGCGCCGTCTGGGACGTATTTGATATGATGAGTATGCCTCCTTGGAAGATGATCAAAAAGGCCAGTGTTTGGAGAAACGGATTAACCCCCAAGTACGAAATCGATAGGCCGTTCATGAGCCCAATAAACCCGCCGACACCGAGGATTAGTGCGATTCCGACGACACCAGGAGTCGAAGGGAACCACTGTGCCATGAACGTCCCAGCAAACATCGCAGAGAACCCTGCGATGGAACCCACCGATAAATCAAAGTTCCCGCTGATGAGACAGAGCGATTCCGCAAGTGCAATCATTCCCAGTGCGGCACTCGAATAGAGGAGAAATTGCATGTTCCGGGTAGTGAGGAAGGAATCCGGGATAAATAGGCTGAAAAAAAGAAAAACAACGATGAGTAATGGCCACACTAGATTATCCATAAATGTCACAATCAGCGTCTTTTTATCGTACTCTCGGTTCACGACATCGCTTAATTCAACCGTCGACATTACGTGCATCTCTGAAACGGACCCATATATAATTAATGTATGAGATACCGGACGATTCGGATGCGATAGGGTACTTCGTGCAGGGATCGAATCGCTGTAAGCCCCTCTCTGGTAGGGGATTTATACACTGTATCATTAACTGTGAGTTCATTGAGATTCCGGATCGGTGGGCGTCGCCATTGCCGGAGTAATCGCCTCGGTAGAACCTTGAGACCCAGTGCCCGCCCATGGCAGCAGATACTGTGTCATTATTTACCATCAGATTTTTTCATGCCCATACATCGTACTGACAACCGAGCCCATCCAAGTTGGGTCTGATAACACGGAAAGACCTCCAATGCGGAAAAGACGTGGGGTGTGATGTAAACGAACTCGGGCGACGAAATTTAGCCTATCAGTTCCGTCGCAGCCAACGTATTGTTAGCAGATCTATCGCCCGACTGCGTAACATTTCGAAGAGGCTGTGGTAGAAAAATATATATGCCATCCGTTATCATGACTGAATGTGACACGTAAGATTAGACGCCGTAACGTACTAAGAGGAATCGGTGCGACAGGAATGCTCGGCCTTGCTGGTTGCGCCGGGAACGGCGAAAACGGCAACGGCAACGGCAATGGTACCGGCAACGGCAACGGCAATGGTACCGGCAACGGTAACGGTGACGCAGAGTACGACATTGGCTACGTCAGCTTCTCGTTGAATCTATCGCTGTTTCAGGCATACACATTGGCCGGACAGTGGTGGGGCGCGGACAACGGAATGAATGTCAGTGTTACTGATGGGGAACTGGACTCCTCCAAGCAGGCTCGTGACATCCAAAACTTCATCAACAGCGGCGTTGATGCGATCATGGTGACGCCAGCAGACTCGGAAGCCATTGTCGGTCCTATCGAGGACGCTCTCGATGAAAACATTCCAGTGTTCACGACAGACGCATCAGCCGCGACCGATGATATCGGTATGTACACTGGCTTCGATAACCAATTTGCGGGACGGCGCGTTGGGGAAAACACCGTCAATATCCTCGAGGAACAACACGGAGAGCCCAGCGGGGAGGTGCTCGAACTGACGCTGCAACAGACGTCCCAGATTGGCGTCGACCGCCACGAGAGCTTCCTTGAGGTCGTCGATGAATACCCCGACATTCAGGTCGATTCGATCAATGTTGGAAACTCACAGGAGGAGTCGGCAACGCAGACGTTTAATGCTCTGCAACGAAGTGTCCCGGATCTCATCGCAACCCACGGGCTAAATCCGATGCTTGGTGCTGTGAACGCGCTTCAACGATCGGACAACTGGCATCCGGTGGGTGACGATGACCACATCGCCGTCTCAACTATCGACGGCGGGCCAGATCTGAACCAACACGTTGCTGATGGCTTCATCGATGCGATCTTTGACCAGCCCATCCAGTTCTTCCAGCCGATCGCGCTGAAGTTCATGAAGGACTATTTGGATGCTGGCCAAGATGAGAGCGCCCTTCCCAGTATTGGCGACACTTACGAAGCCGGAGACTTGGATATTTCCGGACAAACCGCTGAGGATGAAGTGGGGATTGACATCTGGGAAGAGCCTCTGTGGGCTCCGGGAGAAGTCCGAGAGCATCCGGTGTTCGATGGACAGCGATGGTGGAGACTTCCGGCGGTCCAACTCACTCCCGACAATGCGGACAACCCCTTCTACTGGGGCAACTGGATCCGGGATGCACCGTCGATATAAAATAAAATAATCCACTTCACTATTGATGCATATATCAGCTATCGATCCGCGAGTGAGTACGTACCGGTAGCTTCTCGATATTTCTGTAAAGATACGGCTGAATACGTAATAGCGTATTCCGTGCTACGCAGACGCTTCAACGCCTTCTGGAACTGTTTCGGAGATCATCATCTGCACTACCTGTTCACGGGTAACGCTTCCTGTATCGATGGTCGAGACGTGATTACCGTTACTGAGAATAGTCATTCGGTCCGTGATCTCGAAAATTTCGTCCAGATTATGGCTTATTATAATGATAGAGAGTCCCTGATCGCGAAGCGACCTGATCAGATCCATCACGCGTTCGGCTGCATCAGCCGATAGTGCTGACGTCGGCTCGTCCATCACTAACACATCCGGATCGGAAACGAGTGCTCTGCAGATCGCGATAGCCTGCCGTTCACCTCCCGAGAGGAACTCGACTTTGGATGTCGGGTCGATGTGGATGTTCAGGTTTTCACGAAGGACCCTCTCCGCGTTTTTATTCATCCCTGACCAATCGATGATCGGAAGGATACCACCGATTTTTTTCGTTATGGGCCGCCCGAGATGAAGATTCATCGCTACTGTCTGCTCGTCGACCAAAGCCAAATCCTGGTAAACCGTCGCGATACCGTGACTACGAGCGTCTTTCGGGTCGGTGATATTGACTGATTCACCATAAATTCGAATTTCGCCTTTATCGGGTTCGTGAAGCCCGACCAGTGTTTTGACAAGTGTGGATTTTCCAGCCCCGTTGTCGCCGACAAGACCAACGATCTCGTTCTCGTCAACGTGCAGATCAACGTCATTTAACGCCTGGAGGGTACCGAAACTCTTGCTGATCCCATCCATCTCTAGGACCGGTGTCTCTTTTTCAGACATGAAGTTACATCAACCGGGCTAGTTCAAAAATCATTCGGCAAATTTGACTGTAGTTCACTACCGCTATGCTTATTGATATCGGAAAAAACAACACGATATGTTATCTGCCAACAAAGACCGGCTTGTCTCGCTCATGAAAAAACAGGCCGAAATCGGTGCAACAGATAATGGCGGCCTCCACCGATTGACACTCACAGAGGAAGATCGGATCGCACGTGATTGGCTCCGAGAGTTATTCGAAGACGCGATGCTTGAGGTGCGGATCGACGAGATCGGAAACATGTTCGGACGACGTAGTGGCACTGATCCGGATGCTGCTCCGGTACTTCTCGGTTCCCATCTCGATTCACAACCGTACGCCGGCCGGTTTGACGGACCGTTAGGCGTCCTTGGGGCGCTCGAACTGGTTCACGTCCTCAACGAGGATGAAATCGAGACGACGCACCCTATTGAAGTGGTTAATTGGACGAACGAAGAGGGAGCTCGGTTTCAACCGCCGATGATGGCAAGCGGTGTCTGGGCGGGAAAGCACGATTTAGACGAGATATACCGGGCCACAGACGATGAGGGCATTACCGTTGAGCAAGCTCTTGAGTCGATCGATTACAAGGGATCAGTCCCCGCTGCTCCGCAGGAGCTGTATGAGGCATATCTCGAATTGCATATCGAACAAGGGCCGAAACTCGAAAAAAATGAGCTGGACGTCGGTGTCGTTACGGGAATCGTCGGTCTCACATGGACAGAAACGATTTTTTACGGACAACCGAATCACACCGGCCCGACACCGATGCATCTCAGGGAGGACGCTCTGGTCGCTGCGGGTGATCTTATCACCCAGGTCCGACGGACTGCAAATAAGCTTTCTAACACAACGAGAGGCACGGTCGGTGCAATAGAGTACGACTCCGAGGCGATAAGTATCGTACCGGATGAGGTCCGTATGGTCTGGGAACTCGTAGACTACGACGACGAGGCCGTCGAACGGGGATATCAATCCCTCCTGAGTGAAATCGATCAAATAGCACGACGAGAAGGTGTTGAGGCGGAATCGGATGAGATAACGCGATTTGAGAGCGTCGCGTTTGATGACCGATGTATCGAAGCCATAGAGAACGCAGCTGAGGAATTAGGGTATGACTCCATGCGTATGCGAGCCGGCGCCGGTCACGATCCGATGAACATCGCTGAGGTCTGCGATACAGCGATGGTGTTTGCCGTGAGCGAGGACGGTCTCAGCCACACTGAAGCGGAATACACGAGTTGGGATGACTGCTACAGTGCCGTGAACACGTTGATCAACGCCGGTTACAACCTCGCAAGATAATCCATCGAACCACCAATCGGCTCCTAAGAGTAGCCCGTTCGGAACACCGGCAGAACTCCACGAGTAATAACGGTCGGACAGAATCAATCGAGGAAGGATGGTACCTCTTCCGGGATTTCGCTCAGGATCGCGCTGTAATCCAAATAAACGCGAAGAGCAGCGATTTCGTCCTCCGAGTCGAATTCCATTACATCGACTAAACCGACCCCTTCGTACTCCCGACCCATCGTGGTTGTCCCTTCAATTGTTCCCTCACAGATGACCGTATCTCCGTCTCGATAAAATTCGGTCATGTGGTGCGCCCCTTCCGCAAAGAACTCCCCATTGAGATTGTAGAACTCCTCAATCTCTTCCCGACCACGAAATGTTCCTTCACGTGGTGATTTAAGCACCGCGTCGTCAGCGAACAGGTCGACAACATCTTGAACGGTTGCATCCGGGTCATCGGATCGCTCAAAATAACGTTTAGCTGTTTTGACGCTCATACTCGCTTATTTCGTGTTATACATACATAATTGTGGGTGATGATCAAATCAGTTCGAGGGGGTCCCGAATCCAAGACTTGTCCCTGGCAGTGTAGATACGGTTGGCTCCGTGTGTGGACTTCCATCGAATATTGGGTGACAAATCGTTTCACGCTACGGGGCTGACTGACACCTCACCAATCCGGATACTTGCCATGCCACGGCCGTTCTCGCTCGAAAGCACCACTTGCAGCGAGGACTGTTTCATCGTTAAACCGACGGCCGATTATCTGCAACCCCACCGGGAGTCCATCATCGGTGAATCCAGCCGGAATCGAGGCAGCTGGGTGGCCAGTGAAATTAATCGGATACGTGAGACACCAGCCGAGATACGGATTAACTTGCTCTCCGTTGATCTCCGACGGACCAACCGCCTGTCCATCGATCGTGGTATCGTTTTTTGTTGGCGGAACTGCCAATGTCGGGGTTATCAGTAGATCGTGCTTGGCAAGAACATCTTGTACAGCATCGAATACGTCGGTTCGAACGACGCTTGATTCGAAGTTCGATATCGCCTTCGCCTGGTATCCAGCCTCCATCTGACGGGCGACGATCGGTGTCAATTCTTCACGATGGTCGGCGAGTAAATCAATGTCATGCGTTCGTTTGAACGATTCATTTGTCTTTGCGAGAATGTACTCGTGCATCGCCTGCCACGTCTCACAGAGTTCGTCGTGTGTGTACGGGATATCGAGCGAAGCGTCAGCAACGTCAGCTCCCGTTGCTGAGAATGCATCCACAGCATCATCCACGACAGACTGCACCGCGTCCACTACCGGGAAGCCATCAAATGTTGCGCTGTATGCGATAGAGACATCATCGATCGATCGGGTAACGGCATCCCGATACCGGGGAGACGGGTCTGGCAAACTAAACGGATCGTCAGGATGCGGGCCAGCCATGACATCCAATAAAAGCGCAGTGTCAGCTACGGTCCTCCCGAGTGGGCCGTAATGAATGTACGGCGTTCCGGCACCGAAGCCATCCGGTCGCTCTCGGTTGGGTATCCGACGATGCGACGGTTTGAACCCGTAGATGCCACAAAACGAGGCGGGTATTCGAATTGACCCGCCCCCATCAGATCCCTGGGCTACGGTCGCGAGATCGGCCGCAACTGCGGCAGCAGAGCCTCCCGAGGAACCACCGGCATTTCTGTCGAAATCAAAGGGCGTACTCGTCGGCCCGATGATCGCATTATCGGTTGTCGCCTTGTGACCGAACTCTGGGGCGTTGGTTTTCCCGATTAGTATTCCGCCTGCCCCTTCGATCCGATCCACAAAGAGCGCATTGTGATCGGCTCTGGTTTCAGCAAGCGGTTTACAACCGAACGTGTTTCTCGTCCCATCGATGAACCCATACAGATCCTTGACCGCGACAGGAACGCCAGCCAGTGGCCCGGGGTTCTCGCCGTTCGAGACTTGCCGCTCAATCGAACGTGCCCGTTCTCTCGCACGATCCGCAAGAACTGTCACATACGCATTGAGTTGGTCGTCTCTCGTATCGATCCGCTTGAGGTGTGATTCAACGATATCAACTGGTGATCGCTCCCCGTTTCGTACCTCCGAAGCGATCGTTACCGCATCTACGTAATGGGTTCTCTCGGACATTTCTACGGTCGATATCTGCTTGCTGGTAATAAATAAATACGGGCTATTGTGCCAATGAGATCGTCTATGCCTCGCTCCGCTGTGGGATTAATACATGACAATACCAGCGGTGACGTTGAGATCTTGCCCGGTCATACTATCGGCATGTTCCGAACAGAGGTACACCACCGTATCAGCAACATCGCTTGCTTGAACAAATTTCTTCATCGGTGAGACGTTCTGGAACTCCTCTTCGACTTCTGATAGGGATCTGTTCTGACTTTTCGCTTGACCTTCGATAACCGCGTCAAGGCGTTCGCCCTCGACACTTCCAGGACAGATTGCGTTTACTGTTATTCCGTCAGTAGCTAATTCCGTTGCTAACGTCCGTGTAAAGCCAATAACACCCATTTTTGAGGTCACATAGGGCGTTCGATCCATGAGTGGCCGTTTGCCGCTCATTGATGAGAGGTTGACTATTCGACCGGAATCGCCATTTCGTAAATGTGGAATCGCCGCTTTGCTCGTCGCGAACATCGCCCCCAAATTCACTTCAATCGTCCCGAGGAACTCCTGCATCGTCAGATCCTCACACGGCTTGGTTGGACCGGCGATTCCAACATTATTAATTAAAATATCGACCCCACCGAATTCCGAGACAGCAAAATCCACGAGATCGACCGCGGCACTCATATCACTCGCGTCGTCCGCGATCGTTATCAAATCACCCGTATTCGACGCCATTTCGGCCTCAACTTCGGCAAGCGCCGCTTCATCAATATCGTTGATTGCGGCATTTACCCCGAGGCTGGTCAAATGATCTGTAATTTCGCGTCCGATTCCGGAACCGGCACCTGTAATAATAGCTGTTTCTCCCGGGACGACAAAGCTAGCGTTCGGCATACCTTATGCATTTTTGCTTCGGATAAAAAGCTTTGCTTGGCTCAATGCTTGCTCTTTATTCTACCTCAAATATTCTTTTTTCCTACTAACCGTCTAATTTATTCCCGAGCCCATACACAGATTCTCTTATCTTTGGTCAATTGGATCTCTCTACTGTGTATATGATGGCGTGGTTCGATCCACAGCGATCCACGTTGAATTACAGCTATGATCTACTATTTTTTGATCGAGCCTGTAAATTGAATATAAATAGGTACAGAAACTCACTTGATTGGACTGTACAGCCACGTACTAAGATTGCAAGCGGCATCGGATCGATCGGATCGTGCTAATCATATTTCAGTATAATACTTGCGCCACGGCCGATTACGCTCGATAGCCGCACTTGCTGCAAGTACAGTATCATCTGCGAATCGCTTCCCAACGAGTTGCATCCCCACCGGTAATCCATCCGAATCTACCCCTGCAGGAACGGATGCGGATGGGTTGGGGACCAAGTTGAATGGATATGTTAAGCACCACCCGATCGGTGACCCGACGAATTGACCATTCACCCTTTGAGGACCTATCGTTTCAGATGCGTCAGCGTTCTTTATCGGCTGACGTGTGAGAGTCGATGTAGCGATTAGATCGTGATCATCATGTACTGTCTGAATTGTATCCATAACTGAAGTCCGAACTCGATTTGCCCGTTTTATCTCTGTAATAGTCAAATCCATCCCCGCTTGGATGATCTCAGCGAAAGCCGGACTAAGATCATCTATATTTTCCAGAAAGTCGGTTCCATTTACCCGAAATCCCTCAGCGAGACCTGTATACGTCATCTGCCACGTAGTCTTCCACGCATCGAAGATTTCTCGAAGTGAGTACTCAAAAGCTGGATCGATTCGGACGATATCTGCACCGGAGTTGCCGAGCGCATCAATTGCTCGATCAAGAACTTCTCTCACATTTGCATCAAGGGGAAATATTCCCAAATCGGGACTGTACACAACAGAAAGATCATCGACTGGCCGGTCAACCGCGGATATGTAGCTGGCGTCTCGGTCCGGGAGGCTATATGGATCCGATGGGTGTGGACCGGCGATTACATCTAACATTACTGCGGCGTCGGCAACCGTTCGTGTCAAAGGACCACGGCGTATGAAAGGGGTATGTTCGTTGAACGCATCGGGCCTAGTCTCATGGGGGACTCGACCGTACGTCGGATTCAATCCGTAGACACCACAGCAGGCAGCTGGGATTCTAATCGATCCACCTCCGTCACCACCATGTGCGAGTGGTGTAAGTCTGTCCGCTACTGCCGCTGCGGATCCCCCGGAGGAGCCTCCAGCATTTCTGTTCAGATCGAACGGTGTGCTCGTTGCCCCGATTATAAAATTATCCGTCGTTCCTTTGTGACCAAATTCACACGCATTTGTTTTTCCGATCGGGATCGCTCCGGCTGAACGAAGACGTTTAACCAGAATAGCTGTCGTTTCAGCAGCATTCTCCTCAAATAGCTTCGACCCAAACGTCGTACGAACCCCAGCCATCGGTGCTAAGTCCTTAACCGCGACGGGTACTCCATGTAGTGGCGAGAGCTTTTCTCCACGTTCGACAGCTCGTTCCCTTTTCGTGGCTTCCTCACGCGCTTGCTTCTCAAGAATAGTTATATACGAATTCGTTCGGTGATTTCTGTTTTGTATCCGTTCTGTATACGCATCGATGACCTTGACCGGTGAAATATTGCCTTCCGAGATTTGTTCGGATAGCTCTATCGCGGTCATCTTGTGCACTATGTTACCGTTCATCGTACTCTACGAGACAATCTTTATATATAAATGCAGTGCTCAGATGAATTGTATAGACCGGTATCTCACATAGGCAAGCGTGCCAAATTTTAAATAACATGAACCTCAACCGTGGTCCATGGTTGCAAGTCACAACCAAGACCATAGTATAAAAAAGAGTTACAAAAAGAAACTTTCTCGGAGAAGATTTTTAGCGGCGTCCGGGATAGCGGGGATGGCCAGCTTTGCAGGCTGCTCCGAGGAAGTCATTGATAATGGGGGTAATGAAACTGGACTAGCGCCTGACGAAATTGATATTTCGGCAATAAATCCAGATGGTCCGATTGGTGATGGACCTACGGGGACTGAGCCACAACCACCATCAACACTCGATATGAGTGACGACCAGGTTGAGGCTGTTCGTGACGAAGAAATAACTGTTTCAGTCGTTTTTCAATACCTGTTTAGCGACTGGGTTCGGCTGGTTCGGCGGGGGCTTCAGAGTCAGTTCGTCAACCTAGAGGTAGATGTCGAAGGCGTGTACGGGGTTGATTTCGAAGCAGCACAACAGGTCGATCTCTTGGAGACACTGGCCGCTAGAGCGGACGAAATCGATGCAGTCATTTTGTATCCAGTCGATCCGGATGCGGTAGTCGGACCGATCCGTGAACTTCGCTCAAGGGGTGTCGAGGTAATCATCATCACGAATACTCCCCCAGATTTAGAACACGGAGAGGATTTTGCGGGGATGGTAACCGTCGATAACTATGGATTGGGGCTTGTTTCCGCGAGGATGCTTCGAGAGATGGTTGGTGAAGGGAAAGTCGGCATGATCGCCCAAGAGCCGCAGCTATACGTTATTGACGAGCGAGAACGAGCAGTTAAAGACGTGCTTGAAGATTCCGATGATATCGAACTAGTCGAGAATTCATTTAATGATGCTGACGAGACTTTTGACCTCGTTCAGAATACGCTCACAGCACACCCAGATATGGATGGATTATGGACTCCATGGGCAACACCACCGGCGAATGAGGGTGTTGCTGCGATCAACGAATCCGGCCGTGGAGACCTTATTCATACGACTGTGGACCTAAACGAGCAGCAGGCAGAAGTTATTGCACAACGTGGCACCACAAAAGGGCTTGGCGTTGGTGGTCCGTTCATTATCGGTGAAAATCTCGTTAAAATGACTGGACATGCTATACTCGGCAACGAGACTCCAGCGTATGTTGGTATCGGTGCACAAGGCGTTATGCGTCAAAATTTAATAGGGATGTACGAGGATACGCTTCGTGAAGAACCCCCTGAAACGGTCTTGAACCATTTTGACTGATTTGATTCAAAAATGGGAACACGAGATATAACAGAAGCCCGTCTGTTTCAGGTCGTTTTCGGGAGAGTTGAGTGGCAGGATCATATAATTATTCTCGCTCTGATTGGCCTGAGTGTTATATTTACTTTCACCAGTCCAGTTTTTTTAACTATTGATAATCTAATCAATATCGTTCGGCAATCAGCAATCGTTGCAACTCTCGGTGTCGGCATGACCTTGGCAATCATTAGTGCCGAAATCGATATTTCGATCGGAGGGATCGCAGCTGTCAGCGGGATGGTGGCAGCCCTGACGCTCTCCGCGGGTTTTCCCTGGTTTGTTGGCATCGCCGTTTGCCTCGCCGTTGGGTTCGGATTCGGCCTCCTCAATGGTGTTATTACAGTCCGTGTTGGAATCCCATCGTTCCTGGTCACACTGGGGATGCTCGGTGTCACCTCGGGGTTAGCACTGATTGTTACTGGAACTGAGCCAGTTCGGGTTCAAGACCCAGTTATTCTGGGGCTATTTGCCGGGCAAATCGGCCCAATCCCTGCGATCGTTATTTGGGCGGGGATCGTTATCGGGATCGGTCATTTCGTGCTCTCTCGAACGAAACTTGGCCGCCACATCTATGCAACGGGTGACGATGCACAGGCAGCGCGCTACACGGGTATTGATACGGATCGGATCAAGATGCTCACACTCGCTATCTCTGGACTCACAGCCGGTATCGCTGCAATCCTGTTGATGGCACGCCTTACCGTATCTAGACCGACAATGGGTGATGGACTGATGCTGCCTGCTATTGCCGCTGTGATTCTCGGTGGGACTTCGCTTTTCGGCGGACGGGGCTGGATCCCCGGGACGATTCTTGGTGCGGTTCTAATGAGTACCATCGATAATGGACTTGTTCTCAACGGGTTCGGTTCGGCGTATCAAGAGTTCATACGCGGGGCAGTCATCATACTAGCCGTCGCCCTGAGAAAACAGGAGGGTGAAGGATGGATTTCCAACTAGTACATTGTTATACATCGATATTAATTGGGGTTGAAACTCGATGAGTTTTAACAAAGTCATCGAATTCAATAACATTTCGAAATCGTTTGGCTCGATCCAAGCACTTGAGTCGATTTCATTCAGTGTACGGGAGAATGAGGTTTTAGCGCTTATGGGGGATAACGGCGCTGGAAAATCGACTCTAATTAAAATTCTCTCCGGCGTCCTACAGCCAACTACCGGTCACATAAAAATTGAGGGCGAAAAAGTTGATTTCGATAGCTATATTCAAGCAAGGGATGCGGGCATCGAGACAGTGTATCAGGATCTCGCAGTTGCTCCGAATCGAACTGTTTGGGAAAATATATTTTTGGGGAAGGAAGTAACAAAGCGATCCATCCCAGGACGAATCTTTGGAGTAGTAGATGAAGCAAAAATGAGAGAGGAAAGTAACGAAACGCTTGATGAACTTGGCATGGATCTAAATCCTAATTCAAAATTAAAAAATCTCTCTGGTGGACAACAACAGGCGGTTGCGATTGCGCGAGCGGTTCAGTCCGACCCATCGATTATTATTATGGACGAGCCAACAAGTGCATTATCCGTGGAAGCCGCTCAACGTATAATCGATCTGATCAAGCGATTGCGAGAGAGTGGAATCACTATTGTTCTCGTTAATCATAATATCGATGAAGTCTATCAAGTCGCAGATAGAATGGCCGTTCTCGCAACTGGAAATCTAGCCGGTGTTCGATCAGCGGGCGAATTATCCGAAGACCAACTAATACAAATGATGATGGGGGTGGAAAAGCCATCAAATTCGTAGAAACCGTAGTTTGATACCAGCGTGCAAATATGCAGAACATCTAACTGAGAAACATTGATCGAACAAAATACAAACAGGTGGGTCATCCGGATGTCATATACCTGAAAACACACCCAATCGGCGTTATCAATCAAATAAAAATAAATGTTATCAAAAAGTGACATTTAGAATTTTTATAACTACCGCTCAAATAAGCTGATTCTATGCGAAGGCGAAAGATTGAATCTACTTGTCGGCGGTATCTGATCCAGCGCTGTTGAACCAGTTTGGAGAACTGATACTCCTCCTCTTTATTTGTTGGAAAACATGTTCTATACTATTTTGATTTACACGACTTTCATATTTGAACTGGGGCTGTAATGGTGACGGATGTCTTCCGAAAGGTGTGAGTCATCAATGGGAAACACGGTATTCACAAGGGTAGAGGCCTAGTACAACACGTCGGAGCGCAATGCGTTCTGATGACGTTGTCGATGTCGTATCTCTCGTGGATCTCAGCAAAGATCGTATGGGAAATAACATAGTTTATTATTGGTCGAAGTGCTCTATGTAAAAATTCGTTTGTTCCAGGATTGACTGCAGCATGCAGCCTCTATCATTTATTATTGAGTCTGATCACAGTTTCGTCGACCGCGGCGCGATACAGGCTTTGTTCAGGTCGGGCTTACAGCTCTGCTTTGTGAACCCAGCTATGTACAGTGGATCGAGTTCTACTGGTATCAAAAATTTCAATTATAAAACTGTATCTGGAAATGATAAATAAGCCAGATTGAGTTGAAAATCGAATTCCATCAGCAATCTCAGTGTTGCCTCCCGTTCCACAAAACATAGTTCAATTTCCTCAAAACAGCCGCTGAACCAGTCATCTTCAGGTATAGACAACCCACAAAGTAAATAACTTAACTCTTCATTTCTATTTGAATACCGCCTAATGTATTCAAAAAGGGTTATAGCTCAGACTTGGTCCAGGCCCGGAGCGTATAATGACTAACAAGACGATATTTTAATTTTGTATCAAACAGTGTCACTTTTCGGTTGTTGTCACATTTCGTATATTCAAGTACTATGTGCAATATTCACCCAACACTGTAGCGCTTTCGGGTTTCAGGGAAGGGACAGGTAGATGCTGTTTCGTCCTCAATCACCGAATTACTGGGTTTATCTGATAGTTTCGGAGTTAGACTTCACAGTCCCGCTGCAAATGAGTTACTGATCGATACGTTGTCGATGTAATTCAAGATTTGAGATAGCCTCCTGTGCACCCTCGACCTCAGTTGAACGCGTGGCTGCAACCGTCGCGTCCTTGACTGCTTGTCGTATATCTCGATCTGCCCCGAGATGAGCCGCAACGTAACCACAAAACACATCACCTGCACCAGTCGTATCAATAGGATCGGCTTCAGGAGGCGTAATCCGAAACTCTTTGTCACCGCTTACAAGAACGTCGTCTCCCCCCTGTGTTTTGATCAGTGTGCCGTCGAATCGATGACACTCCCTTGTTAGTGCGTCGTGCTCAGATTCGTTCACCACTAAAACGTCAACCGCACTCGAATCTAAGAGAGGGGCGACTCCATCGGCTGGGGCAGGGTTACAGATAATCGTTGGCCGAGAGGGTTCGTGTGATAACCGGTTCAATAACGAAACAACGGGTTCAGTCGGGATTTCGTTTTGTAGCAGTAGTGCATCTGCACTGCAGATGTCTTCGTAGTGTCGGTCAATATATTCACTGTTGACAGCAGTGTTCGCACCACCAACGATGGCAATCCAAGATTCCCCAGTTTCATCGACAAAAATATACGCTTTGCCGGTTTCCATATCGCTCTCGAAGACTGCATCTACAGTTACACCACGGCTTGACAACGTAGAAAGAACATCGTATTTTTCTCTGTCACTCCCAACGCTGCCAAACAGCGTGACATCACTAGCTATGTTTGCTGCTGCGACTGCTTGGTTCGCTCCCTTCCCTCCAATAAAATTTTCAGAATCTTCAGCATCGATCAACCGGGGCACTTCACCAACTCGGACCGTCTGTCCCATAGATGGAAACCAACCGTACCGATTTTCCAACGAACGGATTTTATCCGACGATATATACTGAAATCTGTCGACATTTATACTTCCGAGGCTGACTACGGTTGTCATCAGTCGTAAGCATACTTGGTACCATTTGTATTAAACATTGGAGATAGCCGTTCAACGGGGGGTAGCTGGACTCAGGCAGATACGTCTCTGGGTGTTCTCATTTATCCAGGGTCGAGACCGCTTTTTCAACCGCAGCAGTGACGTCCGTCTTAGCGTCTCCATCAAGTTCAACCAACGGCGGTCGAACGGTGGTCTCCTCAATGATACCGCGCTCTACGAGTGCTAACTTCGCCCCGGCGGCGAACCCATGTTCAAAGCAGGCTTCGAACACCGGCGAAAGGATGTGTCGCTGGATCTCTCTGGCACGGTCGAAATCTTCTATCACTATCGCTTCACAGAGTTCTCCGAGTGCCTTCGGAAAGATCCCTGCAAGCCCGTTGATACCGCCGTCGGAACCCATCACCGCCGCGCCAAGGAAATGATCATCGTATCCCTGGAAAACATTAAATGATTCCGGCGTTTCGGATATAAGCCGCTCTATAGTGCTGAAATCCCCGCTTGTGTCCTTGATGCCGTGAATAGCTTCATGAGCCGCGAGTTCCGTGACCGTCTTGACGCTCACTGGCCCACTCGTGCACGATGGAATGTTGTAAACGTATACTGGCAGGGCTGTTGCCTCGGCTATGCGTTCGAAGAAGACCTGGTTCCCGGCGGGGGCGTTCGCTGCATGGTAGTACGGCGGTGGAACCAATGCCGCATCAGCCCCGGCAGTCGACGCGTCGTCAATAAATTCGACCACGTCGTCGACGGTTGTGGCACCTGCCCCCGCGACGATAGGGACCCGTTTGTCGGCCGCCTCAACAGTTGTTTCAATAACCTTCTGGCGTTCATTCCGAGAAAGGCTCGCAAATTCCCCAGTCGTCCCACAAGGAACCAAGCCGTGGACACCGTTTTTTATCGTCCAATCGACTAAATCCGAAACCGCATTATAATTGACCGTCTCGTCGGCATCGAACGGTGTCACCATTGCGGGCATCGTCGCGACTGAAGGCCACTCGATTGGTGTAGTCAAGTCTGACATACCATGGGGTTCTGTTCATAGATACTAGTCTTTTTGCATGACTGACCGGGTGAATTTCTAGCCCTGTTCGGTGTGTCCACTATGAGTGAGTTGATACGTTACCTAACAGTTCAATCGAAAGAACGATCGCCACGCTTCGGTGTTTGCTCGCCGGACAGTCCGGGCAGTGGACGCGCCGAGAACGCCTTTGTATTTGCCTTCGAGCTTGCCGGTATCGGCGTCCCACACGCCTTCATCCTCGAAGCCGTCTTCGTCGTTGTAGCGCATCAGGCGTGCGTAGTTGATTTCGTTCCAGAGAGCGGCACACGCGTCCAACAGGTCGCGTAGCACCTGCTCATGGTCGTCGGTGAGCGGTCGCACGACGAACGTGTTGGCACGCTTCACGACGACAGATTGTTAGGTTGCTGTGCATAAAAGACAGTTGGACCATACGACCGAACGTAGAAATAACCCACACGTTACAGGGACGTACCAAAGACTTCGCAGAGGAACGCGACCTGACGCTATCAGAAGCCTATACAGAGTTGTTAGAAGCCGGACTCGACACGTTGGAGACCAAAGACCAGCAGTAAGCGGCGGCTTCTCACCGGAGCGTACGCGATTCACGCCCGCCCTGCTCAGTCCTCGGTTCCGACTGAGCGTCGGAACGCTCGTCCTTCGCGGGAAGGGCGGGATTCTCTCGCTGAATCAAGATAGTCCGTTTCAGGGATTACTTCTATGGTCGATACCGAATTGGACCGCCAAAGTTAACCAACAAGTGGTCTCAACTGCGATATTATGTTGGTTAAGACGGCTTTCACCCGTCCACCGGGGAACGTTTATACAATCGTATAGAGTATATGAAGGCATGAGTAGTGACCGACAATCCGTTCCGGTTTCCCTTCCCCCGGAACTCGTTGATCGCCTCGACAGGCTCGTCGAGGACGGTGTCTTCGGATCACGATCGGAGGCGTTGCGATACGGAGCTCGGCTTGTCGTTCGCGAAGAGCATCTTGAACGTCTCCACGAACAGGCGGGTAACAAAGCGCGGAAAGACGTTGAAGAACGGTTGGACCGAAAACGTGTATCTTGACCTCGATGTCATCCTTGCGGAGCTGAAAGCTGACGATTGGCTCACGAGTGATGTGAATATCGATGCAATCGACGAACCGAAGACGTCCGTCGCAACGGGCATCGAACTCCAATACGTGATGGAAGACGAGTGGAATCGTGACCGCGTCGTCTGGGCGCATCAAGAGATCGCTGATACAAACATCGAGTTGGTGCCGCTGACTAGCGACGTACTGGATGCCGCTGCTGACCTCCGATCACAGTACGAAGCGCTGAACGTATTCGATGGAGTGCATCTCGGCAGTGCAACTGTCCTCGGCGAACCGATTGTCTCGACAGACACGCTATTCCCCGAAATCCCGGAGATCGAGCATATAGACCCTCGTGATCTCGGTGAATAACTGCTGATTCTCCAAAAGTTACTGTATCGGAGACGCAGCTGCCGAATCGACGAGTGAGTACTCTCGATCCCGGCTCGTCCCTTCTGCTTTGAGGAGATTGTACTGCGCCATCTTCGAGAGGTACGTTCGGACAGTCCGTTTCGTTCGAGGGTCGTCAACCTCCTCTGTGTAGTGTTCGTGAATTTTGCTGGGTCCGAGTGGACCGCGTTCGCGAACGATATCGTAAACGACCCGTTGGTGCGGCGTGAGCGAATCGAGGCTCCGCTGTTTGATTTGCGCCCGAGCATCCTCGGCGGCCTCCAACAGGGTGTCGGTGGTAATTCGTGTTTGATTTTCGCGATCTGCTTTGCCTGCGGCCGTTCGGAGGATACCGATTGCGAGGCGAGCGTCGCCGGCGGCCGCGTCGGCGATCCGATACAGCTGGTTGTCGGTGACGACGTCCTCATCGAGTCCCCACTTCGCCCGCGCACTCAGAATGTCGTACAGCTGCTCGTCGTGGTATTTGTCCATCCGGACGTGTTCGCTGGAGCGCAGCCGGCTCACGAGGCGGTCGTCGACGCGGCTGAACAGCTCCTCTTCTGTGTTCGCGATACAGATGATCGCGAACTGCGGGAGGCTGTGGAGGTCGTAAATGACGCTGGGGTCTTCGAGCTGGTCGACCTCGTCGAGGACGACGACGGTCCGCGGACCGTCGTGGGGCGTCGACTGCCGGTGGATGTCGATGGTGGCGCCTCGTTGCGCTCACTCGGCGAGGACCTCGACGTCTCGGTGACGACGGTCTCGAACCACATCTCGACCCTCGAGGAGGTCGGCGTTATCGAGGGATACACGCCGGTCGTCGATTACGGCGAGGTCGGCTATGACGTGACAGCGATTTTGCAACTCAAAGTCGAGGGGAGTGCTCTGCCCGACATTACGGACCGTCTCCGAGAGCAGACACACATGGTCACGGTGTATGAGACCACCGGCGACCACGACATCATTGCAATCGGGAAGTTCACTGACACCGACCACATGAACGACCAGATCAAAGAACTCCTCGTCGATCCAGATATCAACGAATCAAACACCAGCGTCGTTCTCAACACTGTCGCCGAAAACGAGCAGTTTGACCTCGAACACTGAGAGCTTATGATCTCTTGATTTTTCGGGCTCCACAGTTGGAGGGCATCCAGCCCGCGTTGATTGACCTCCTCCTCCGTGTGAACGCGGAGGAATCCGACCATCGGATTTCCGCCGAGCGTGGCGTTCGAGGTTCCAACCCGCACTCAAGGGGAACCGGCAGCATACCGGCGAAACTCTCGTTTTCTCCCCTGTGTAGGGCTGTGGCCCGGTCAAACAGGCCCCATCGGAATCCGTGTCATCGCC
>LFFM01000311.1_pt1 | contig 32896 bp, 29 predicted proteins | sample 643131 | NCBI WGS metagenome assembly LFFM01 (sample SAMN03777445, study PRJNA286221) | soda lake metagenome | biome: soda lake; feature: Kulunda steppe; material: water; isolation source: sample Tc-Br brine of Tanatar trona crystallizer | place: Russia: Kulunda steppe | collected 2011-07
GGCCGCGGACCTCGCGGATCTCTGGCGTGACCACCGAGCAAAGACGTATTATCAGGATGGACTTGCCTCCGCAGCGCGTGCCGACGCGATGTACGCACTCGCCACTGAACTTCACGCATACGTAACTGGCCGATCTCGACAGGGTCACGAGTGCCTCTGCGGAGAAACGACGTAGCGGATTCGTGTCTACCAGAAGACGACAGTAGGTGAGTCTGGTTAACCAACGCGAGAGGTGATACAACGAATCTGTTGGTTATGTTTTTTTTTTGCGCCCGCCGATGGGCGGAGGCGCGTTCCGACCTCCGTCGAATTATGACCGACAACTATCTCACAACGGTCCTCGAAGAAGCCGAGCACGTCGGCGAGCAGCACGACCAAGTCGCTCGAACGACAGACAACCAAGCCCACGAGTACCTCCGATACGCCGTTCTTCGGGTGCTCGAAGGCGAGGCAGACTACCTGCCAACGGACTGGACGCCGATCGACGGCGTGACCGTCGGCTACGGGAGTAACGACGCGATGTACGACAGCTGGGGCTCCAGCGAAGGTTGGTGGGAGACCGTCCCGCCGCAGGAGGCGTGTACCCGCTTCCGGGTGTTCTTCCCGGACAACCACCAGACGGTTCCCAGCGCCATCGTCGACGTGATGGCCGCCCTTGGCGCGTGGCGCGGATGGGCTGGGACCGCCGCGGCGTGTGGCTCCTACGACCATCGCGAGCGTCGCGAGGTCCACTACCTCTGGCCGGAAGGCCATCCGTGGAGGAAGTGCTCCACGAGCGGTTCAGTGGCCTGCGGAAGCCGTCGCTCCGGACGAGGGCCGAACGGGCGACGTTCGTGACCGGCTGGTCGTCGACGAGAACGCAGAGTCACAGGACGGTCTCGAGCCCCGCACGAAGCGTGCCGTCGCCGAAGAGATGGACGTCTCACATCTCTCGAAAGGTGGCCGATACGAGGTCCAGTCCGCGTCCGGGAACCGGTACGAAGTCGATGTCATCGACGAATCGTGTACCTGTCCCGGCTGGAAGCAGCGTTCACCCGAAGGCGGCTGCAAAACACCTGCGTCGCGTCGATCAGGAGATCAAACGGGGTCGCGTTCCCCGACCATACGGCCGGCTCCCAACAACCCCAGGGCAGATCACTATCCTCTTCGTCGGAATCGCTCTTCTGGTAGTGGGTAGTGTGGCGGCACACTAGGCTTTTCACGGTCGGTCACATACCGGTAGGTATGAGCAGCGACAGAATTGACGCCGAAAGCAAGGTCTCTGGAAACCAGGCAAATATCCCCGCACGGATTCGGCGGGAACTCAATATCGTCGATGGTGATCAGCTCCGTTGGCATCTCGAAGACGACGGGAGCATCCGGGTCCAAGTGATCCAACAGCAAACGGGCACGTTCGCCGACTTCGACGGCTACGCTGGTGAGGAGCCGACCGATGTCACGAACGATCACGACGCTTGGGGCGTCGACATCGAGTAAATGCCTCGTGCACTCATCGACACGACAGTCCTCTTTGCCGCCGCATATCGGCGGGATGGATCCCACGATGCCGCGCTTCCCGTGCTTCAGGGCATCGACAATGGTACGCTCTCAGAGGCAGTCGTCCTCGACTACGTACTCGCTGAAACGCTCAACGGCCTCACGACCCACGCCGGTCACGACGCAGCCATCGATCTCCTCGATCGAATCGAAGAAAACGCCCGCTTCCACATCGACTCACTCACCACCGACGCCCTCGCGACAGGGAAAGCCCTCTTTCGCCAACACGAACCCCTCTCCTTCGTCGACGCCTGCATTGTCGCGTATATGCAAACCGAGGGGCTCGGCTACCTGTATGCGTTTGACGACGATTTTGACGCTGTCGAGGATGTCAATCGACTCGATACAGCAACGAATCCCTACGATCCGAACTGATGCCGGCTGACGCTACGGCTGGTGACGACGTTCTGTCTCAGGATAGTTCCACCTCGTAGTCAGCCGCCAGCTCCTGGAACTCGTCCCACTCCGGGAGCCGGGCGTCGTCGACCTCACCGTGTGTCTCGAGGTAGCGCAGCAGTGCGTCGATTTCGTCTTCGAGGTTATACTTCACCGCCTGCTCTCGGAGGTCCGCCTCGTCGACATCGACGTGGCTGAGCAGGAGGAGGCAGTACGAACGGTGACGGCTGCCGTCGTCGATCAACAGCGTGTGACAGCAGAGTTCCGCCGGCGAGACTGCGTCGAGGTCCTCAGAGTAGACGTAGGATCGGTGGCCGGTAAGCAGGAACTGGAGGTCATAGGCCCCGAATCGAGCGAGGCCGGTTTCGTGGAACGCCTCCGCGTCGATTTCCGTCTCGGTCTGGGCGAGGAATTCGTCATAGTCCTCCCAGAGAATCGTGCCCTTCGGGGCAACGCCTTCGAGGCGTTGGCGATGCAGATGGTGTGCGAGTTCACGGGCGAACTCGTGGAGGCGGTCGAAGTCGGCGGTGAAGTCATAGCGGCCGTCAGCCGTCCCGACCAGACCCCGGTCGCGAAACCGCTTGAGGACCCGGTTGACGGTGTTGCGGTAGTTGTCGCTCCGGTCGGCGATCTCGGAGACGGTTCGCGGCTGGTCGAGGTAGTACAGTACCTCGAGTGTCTTCCCGGTCAGCAGCTCGGGGAAGTCGATGTGGGAGTGCTGGCGGACGAGGTCCTGATAGAGCTCGACGGCGCGAGCATCCGACGGGACGACTCGTTTTCGACGGCCGTCGCGTTCCGTGTAGACGAGTCCCTTCTCGACGAGGTCGCCGACGGCACGAGAGAGGTAGCTCTCGCTGTGGTCGAGCTTCGTCGCGAGCTCGGAGATCGTGTCGCCCCGGTCGACCGTGGCGAGGACCTCGAGTTCGATACGCCGGAGCACAGTGTAACATAGTACGAAACTTGTATATACAGAAGTTTCGAGTAGTGTTACGGGCAGCAATCGCGAGAATTATCTCCATAGTCTTAACCAACAAAACTATGCGTCGGTGGGCTATGTTGGTTAACACGAGAGTAGCCGATGTCCTACGAAACCCCAACCCCACCGGCGAACCTCCCGACGGAGGTCGTCAACACGCTCAACGAGTCGACCCCGGAGCAGCTCCGAGACGTTGCGACGTACGCTGAAGCGCTCGCCGAGCACAAGAAACGAGAGGCCCGTCTCGAGGAGTCGGCTGATCAAGAAGAGGTCGAAGAGCGACCCGATGACCTCCCGGACGACGTGCCAACGAAGGCCACGATCACAATCAAGGAAATTAATGACAACCGCTACTATTACTGGCAGTGGCGAGAAGGAGATTCGGTGACTTCGAAGTACAAAGGGCCGGTGAATCCCGACGAGTGATCCGTCTCGGCCGCCTGTATGTGATTTGTGGCGTAGCAGATGGGGCCGGCCAATCTGGGCGGAGTACTACTCGAACAAGTACACCCAGCCCACAGTTGCGTCGTAGCCGAATATCAGTCGAGGAAAAGTTGGTTTCGATGGGACCACACCCCCCGTGTTTCCGTCGTTTCTTCAAGACTGCGTAGGGAGGGGGTCAAGCCCGGTGGCATCCGCCTCGAAATTCTGTGAATTTATGTATTAGCATCATAACACCTACATAAGAATGACCATAACATAATTGAAGATACATTATTTCCCCACCCCGTGTGCAAAGTGAATATGCGCTCTTTGTTGAGACCGCGTACCTAACGAGCAATTTGGCTACTTCATCCAACCCCTCCCCGTGTGCGATATGAAATTGTCTATAGGAATGTCAGACGCATCTAGCAAACTCGAAACTTCTTGTCTTTGAGCACACACCCCGTGTGCGAGATGAATTGGAGATCCAATAGTGGTTTTTGTACCATTCCGCAATCTGGTTGACTCGGACCAGTCCACGTCAGTCACCATTGAAGAAATCCTCGATCTGTGCATTGACTACCGATTTTACCAAGTCCTCCTCTGTTTCTGCTTCTTCGAGACGGAAGTCGGCTTCGAGTGTTTCGACTACCACGGCAGGATCGTCAACGAACGTGTATTCTTTGTGGACTCCGCTTCCGTACCCCCGGCCTCGTTTTTCCGATGTGACGAAGTTGTAGGTCTCAGCCTCGCTCATATACCGAAGATAGGAATCACGCGACTTCTCGTTGGCATCCAGTAAGCCCGTGAGGTACTGATACACTCGGTACGCGACTGTACTGGGGACCGCATCGAGATCGCGCTGGGAGTAGACAGGCACGACCGCAGTCGCGTAGAGTGACAGCTTCTTTTGCGTCGAAAGACCCTGCATCTGCGTCAATGTCCGGTCGCGTTCTGCCTCTCGTTGTGCATCCCGGACGTGTGCTTCGCGTATGACGTCACCTCCCTCGCGATCCGTGATTTCACCTGCTTTGCGGAACAAATCGATAGCCTTTCTAGCGTCCCCGTGATCCTGTGCAGCAAACGCCGCACTGAGCGGGATGATACCGTCTTCGAGAACGTCTTCCTGATACGCATCACGACGGCGCTCTAGAATCGATTGGAGCTGAGTCGCATCGTAGTCGGGGAACACAACGTCCTGTGGATTGAACGAACTCTCCGCGCGCCCATCGAGATCCTCCATAAATCGCGGATCATTCGTCAGCGCAGCGACGGAGACATGTCCGTCGATCTTCCCCAGTTGGGACGCTCGAGAAAGCTGATAGAGTAGTTTCGAGTAAGCAGGTTCGTCGTTTGGATCACGCTGTCGACCGACCAGAAGGTCGACTTCATCGAGGATGATAATTACCGAATCGAAGTTGTTGCTCAAAATTTCGTAGAATCGGTTGAGTTTCTGGTCCGTAGAAATCCCAGTCTGTGGAACGCCAACATCCACATTCGCTTTGTCGGCTGCATTCTTTACCAGCCGATAGACCGCACGATCGTGAGATTTGATCGTCTGACAGTTGATCTCGATGACTCCGAAGCGATCGCCCTGTGATGTTGCCAGTTCGAGGACCTGTTGACAGACTGCGTTGATTATGAGTGACTTGCCCGTCCCCGACGGTCCGTACAAAAGCATGTTTGGCGGTCGATTGCCCTGCACAGCTGGCCGGAGATACGTGATAATATCCTCCAGTTGATCGTCGCGACCGACAATCCGGTCCTCATCGATAACCGCATCCGGATCAAGAAGTCCTTTATCGCGAAACACGGAGTTTTGCACTCCATCTTGGAGGCGTCCCTTGATAGATTTCGAGAGGGACTGAGATTGTTCGCCATCAGGCATGTTTTCGTCGTATCGCTGGAAGTACAAATAGATATGGGTGCCGTGTGCGAGATTAAATATGCTGATATCAGCGGATAGAAACTGTGTATAGGACGGACAGTCGGATCGTTGTCAAACCGTGGTCGAGATCAAATCATCGGGGCACACCCCCCGTGTGCGAAATGAAATACACTGATGCAACGTAGCTGCCGATCAGCCCGGTCGATCACTCACCCCCCGTGTGCAATATGAAATCTCGAATGGCTTCAGATGAAAGATGATCGGAGTCATTCCAAAGTGTCACAGTAAGTGCGGAAGGACACGAAGACATGTTCTCAGGTTGTTCTCAGCTCGCTTCACGTTGGTCTCGATGGCTGAAAGTTAGTATGACCCTCCACACGGAACCCCCTCCCCCCGTGTGCAATATGAAATCTTCAAAAGGGAGAACGAGGGGCAGGGAGTGTTAAACTCGAAAAACAGCCGTTAGAGTCGGTTGATAGCTGGTAAACACCCGAAATAGGGCAATGGATGCATTAGATCATCTAGAGCATTTCACTACACTACTTTACTTACTGATCTAGTCTGTAGCTCTAGTGCGGTTATGATTAAATAACTATTCACTTAAAGCTTTCCTAATAGAGAGCTTAAATCAAATATTGGCAGAAGAAGGTCTATCTGTTACGATCTCCTGATTTTAGGGCTTCAACGACCTTGCTACGTTACTCCCCCCACCCCACTGTGTTGCCAATTTCATATCGCACACGGGGGGCGGGGGTTGTGGAACTCGCACAGTGGATAAGTCTTGAGCCACGCGACTTGACGAGCTGTATATTTGCTACTCGTGGCAGTCGAGTTTCTGCGTCAATCGAAGCTTCACACAGTACGTGGCTTACACATCGATGACGGGGGGTGGCTGTGGGAGCTGTCCGCTATCTCTTGAGCTCAGTTGAGAGGGGACACGAGAATATCTATAGCAGTTTATGAATGATACTGGGTACCCCCGTGTGCAATATGAAATACTGGTTTCGCAACCCGCGAGGGATTGCGCCTGTTTGCTCGTACAGCCATCAAGAGCTGATTTGCTACTATTGTCTTAACCAACAATACTTCCTATTACCATTCTATGTTGGTTAACAACACTAGAACAACCTCCCAAAACTTGAGGCGGTGTTCAGATGAGGATTGAAAGGTAAGGCGGTGCGGTTTTTCAGTGTCCATGCCGAAAAACGCCCTCCTCAATGGTAGTATTGACCAGATCGACTTAGATTTTGTTGAACGTGAGGCGACACCGGAGCTGCTGATGAAGCTTGGTATTCAGCTCCACCTTGCAAGACTATCACTTTCGAATACCGTTTCTATTCTCGAAGTCTTCGGTGTCGAACGTGCTCGATCCACTGTGCATAATTGGGTTCACAAGGCCGATCTACAGCCCGCAAATGGTCAAAGTCAGGATCATGTTGCGGTCGATGAAACCGTGATTCAACTCAATGGCCAGCAGTACTGGCTGTACGCTGCTGTTGACCCAGAACCGAACGAATTGCTCCATACACAGCTTGAACCGACTACTACGACCGTTCTAGCTCAGTCGTTTCTTGCCACGCTACAGGAGAAACATGACGTTGACGATGCTGTGTTTCTCGTTGATTACGCCCAGCATCTAACGTCAGCACTCCGCCGAGCTGGGCTCCAATTTCAGACGGTTCGCCACGGAAATCGGAATGCTGTTGAACGTATCTTTCGTGCAGTAAAACGACATACCTCTTCGTTTTGTAATATTTTCTTCCACGTGCAACCGACGACTGCAGAAACGTGGCTGCAAGCCTTCGCCGTCTGGTGGAATTCGCTTAACTAAACACCATGGCTATCGGACGCCGGAAGCTTATAGACGATTGCCACAGAAAAGTTGCGCATGACCCGTTCGAGGAAGCCAAATTGGCTTCGACAGCCGCTGCCAACCGGAGAGGAATTCAGGGATATCAAACAATCCTTGCGGGATCGGGACCTACACACGGTCTGCGAGGAGGCAAACTGTCCGAATATGGGCAAGTGCTGGAGCGGCGAAAACGGGCCAGGCACGGCGACGTTCATGTTGATGGGCCACAAGTGCACCCGATCGTGTGGCTTTTGTGACGTCGAGACCGGCGGCGGCGAGTCACTCGACCCCGCTGAGCCCATCAACGTCGCTAGCGCGGTTGCGGAAATTGGCCTGGACTACGTGGTTCTGACCTCTGTCGACCGGGACGACCTGCCGGATCAAGGTGCGAGTCACTTCGCAAAGACGATACGAGAAATCAAGCGTCGGCATCCCGGGATCCTCGTCGAAGTCCTTATCCCCGACTTTCAGGGCGACCCCAAGTTAGTGAGAAAAATTATAGACGCCGACCCAGACGTCATCGCGCACAATGTCGAGACGGTTCAACGCCTGCAAGGGAAAGTGCGTGACCCGCGAGCGGGATACGAACAGAGCCTGCGCGTCCTTGAGCAGGTGAGTCGCGAGTCAGACATCCACACGAAGACATCGATCATGCTCGGCCACGGCGAAAACGACCACGAGGTGTACCAGACGCTTACCGATCTACGTGAGGCCGAGGTCGACATCGTTACTTTCGGGCAATATCTCCGCCCTTCAATGAATCACCTACCGGTCGCCGAATACGTCAACCCAGATAAGTTCGATACCTGGCAATGTGTCGCAGAGAACGAACTCGAGTTCCTTTATTGTGCCTCAGGTCCGATAGTCCGATCGTCGTACAAGGCTGGCGAACTGTTCGTCGAAGCCGTGCTGCGAGAGGGAAAAACCGCCGAGGAAGCACGTATCGAGGCGCAGGCAGCGGAAAGGAACCGATAAACGCCGTCGTAAGCAATTGGTTATCGAAGTTGAATCAGTAGAGCGATTGCAAGTAGTCCAGTGAAGATTCCAGTGGCCAACAGGAGTGGTTCGTATCCGGTGATCGTTGCGACGCCGGTAAATGCGACCGGACCGATCGTCTGTGCTAGACGGATCACACTGGTTCTGACTGCCATGACACCGGCACGGAACTCTGTCGGCGCGAGTTTACTTAGTTCAGTGTCAAGGAGCGGCATCGCGAGTCCGTCGCCGATGCCGAAAAAGACGATGGCGAAGACCACGAAAATCGGAGATGGAGCGATTGCGATACCGGTGAGCGCGATACCATAGCTAACAAACCCAATGACTATCAGCGGTCGGGGAGAGAACGCTGATGTAAGACGACCGCTCTGGAGTGAGACAGTCGCATTCGCGGCTGAGGCAACGGCGAGCAACAAGCCGATCTCGAACGGACTTAACCCGAACGTCCTGCTCAACAGGAGTGGGAGTGCCGTCAAAATCGCTCCAAACAATAACCCGATCGAACTGAAGACGGCGGTAAAAAGTATTAGTGTCTCTCGGAGCGCCAGCTCCGAAACCGCGTTCGTAAGGTATGTGATTCCTGTATACTCCTGTTCGATCTCCTGCGCTTCGAGGGCGTACAGCGCGAACAGTCCAACGGGAATCGACAAGAAGTGCAGTAGGAATGGAGTGTTCCACGCGATGGTAGCGAGTGCCCCACCGATTGCCGGATAGGTCATCGCGCCGATTGAGAGTGCGCTCCGGTTGACGCCCATAAGCGTGTCTCGCTGTGTTCCGGTATACAGGTCGCCGATTAGCGTCACCGAAATCCCGATCAAGGCACTGGATGTCGCACCCTGCAAAAACCGTAGGGCAAGGAGTGACGCAAATGAGTCGACAAACGCAATGGCACCACCAGCGAAACCGAATCCGACCAGACATGGAACGAGGACTGCCCGACGGTTGAAACGATCAGCGAGAGCACCGAGTAGTGGGGCGAGGACGATCCCCGGTAGCGTAAACATCGTAATTATCAACCCCGCTTGCGAGTCGGTCAAGGAGAACTGAGTCTGCATCACTGGGAGTACCGGACTGATCAACGATACGCCGGTCATCCCGATTAGTGTCGTTGCGATAATAACGTGAAACGTTGGCGAACCCCACGGTACACTACGCAGTAACGACCCTTCGTGTCTCGTCTCGCTCATTTGGTGCGTACGCCGACTTATGGCCGGTCGGTCAAATAGATGCTGTTTCCCGAAATGACCGCCCATACGACGGTGACGCTGATACGGAAAACCTGATTATGGCAGCAGTCTCGAAACCGCTGGTATCGAACTCGGGACCTGTAAGACATGTTGAATGTGCAGTAGAGAAAACGAACGTCGGCGCTTGGAGCGCAGTTTGTTCGGGTGTGAGAGGTGAAATGCAGATGTAATTGGTGCGAACAACATCAGTCCCGATTCTAGCCAAAGGAACTCTGGGTTTTCGGCCAGCTTGGAAGATCAGAGGAATACTAGCTGATGGGCGCAGCCGCCAGTCTACTCTCATAACCTATTGCTCGGATTGCAACCGTAGGAACAGGTAGAAACTGCAAACCCTAATTTCTCACAGGCGGTCGGGATCCCACTGATTGCAGACAGAGGAGATTTTCAAGTGTGTTTGTCGTGTCAATCTCGATCATCAGCTGTAGGGTCTTTCGCTTCGTCCTCGTCAGGTGAGGAGACTGGAGGCTTGCACATGTTGATCTCGATTTTGTCGATGAACATCTATGATTCAAGTTGATGTGTGACACCATAGCATATAACTATAACGGTAAGCATAGTCGTGAAATATATATTTGTGTTAGGAGTTATGCAATAGGCTTCTATCACCACAACAGTATTGTATTCAATTCTGATTGTGTTAAAACAATAGGCTCGGGTTCTTATCGAGTCTACTGGGTGTGTTATTCCGAATTAAGGATCACAAATCCATCAAAAGCAGCAAATTCGAAGGTCGGGACGATCACCGTCACATACCATTTGCCAAGTCTTCATGACGATCTATATCTTTACGAACGCCTTTGTCATTCGTTTCGACAGCTACTGTTGTATTCGTCTCGAAGAGTCTTCTCCCACCGATATCCCCATCCACGGTAGTTAGCTTATCGAACATGCTCCTATCGAACAGGACTGGATTCCCACGCGTCTGATCAACAGCGGCGATGATAATATCGGCGACGTCCGAATGGTATGCCTCTATGAGCAAGTCCAGGCTCTGAACAGCAACAGCGGGCATATCGCCTAGCATTATCAGGATCGCATCAGCATCGTGGGCCCGTGCCGCTCGGACAGCCGCCCGGACTGAGGTACTCTGTTCATCAGAATAGTCTGCATTGTGGACAAATTTGACAGGATAGTCTTTTAGCGCTGCCTGAACGCGTTCGCTTTCGTACCCGGTTACTACGGAGATACCATCGACACGACTGTGAACGACCGTTTCAACGGCGTGTTCGACGACCACTTTCCCACGGTAGTCGGCAAGTAGTTTGTTCGCAGTGCCGAACCGTCGACTACTCCCTGCCGCCAGAACTACCCCCCAGACTACTAGCTCTTTTTGTGGTGTCTCTCTGGTCAGCTGGTCGGGCGTAAGAACGGGCATCGAATCGTCAGTCATCGTACAACGGAAACTCTGTTAGCTTCGTGGGTCAATCCGCTGACGATTTGGCTGTGGATGCCTTAGCACCACCGTTCATATATAGCCCCAGTTCTTTCTTATTCGTCTCGTCCGGCGACATAGTATGGACTATCTCACCCTCATACATCACCGCAATACGGTCACTGAGCTCGATGATCTCGTCGAGCTTTTCGGAGATCAAGAGGATTCCTGTTCCCTGTTTGCGTTGTTCAAGCAGGTTCTCACGAATCGACTCGATAGCACCGACATCGAGGCCGCGCGTGGGCTGGTCCGCGATCAGGAAATCTGGCTGGCGGGATATTTCGCGTCCGAGGATGAGTTTCTGTAAGTTGCCACCCGAGAGTGTGCCTGCTTCCTCGTTCACGTGAGATGCTTTGACGTCGTACTCCGAAACGATCTCTTCCGTGTGATTCCGGATCTGTTGGTAATCGATACCGAGCTCCCAGAGGCCAGAACTGAACTTCTCGTCCCGGTAATCCTTTACCACGCCGTTGTGTGAGAGCGATAGTTGCGGGGCACAGCCCTCTTGCTGTCGATCTGCGGGGACGTATGACATCCCCGCATCGACGCGTTCCTGGATCGACGATGCCGTAATATCCTGACCGTTGAGATAGATCTGCCCGCCGTCTATCTCACGCATCCCAGCAATGCTATCCGCAAGTGCCTTTTGTCCGTTACCACTTACCCCTGCCAATCCAAGAATTTCCCCCTCCCTTATGGATAATTTTGTATCAGACAGTAGTTCCACCCCCCGATCATCAGTACACGTGATCTCGGAGGCGTACAATACTGGATCACCGATCTCGGTGCTCGTCCGTTCGATATCGTACACCACGTTTCTCCCGACCATCATCTGTGCCAGGTCGGCCTCGTCGATCGTCTCCGTCTCGACGGTATCGACTTTCGCCCCATCACGAAGGACAGTCACTCGATCCGTAATTGTCGTCACCTCTTCGAGTTTATGTGTGATGATAATCACGGTCAGTCCTCGCTCGACGAGCCCTCTAAGCGTATCGAACAGGCGGTCTATCTGGTCGGGCGTGAGCACAGCAGTGGGTTCGTCTAAGACGAGGAGATCGATATCGCGGTAGAGCGCTTTGAGGATCTCGACACGCTGGCGCTCGCCGACGCCCAGTTCGTGAACTTTTTTGTCCGGATCGATGTCGATGCCGTACTGATCGGCCACCGCCTTTACGCGGTCGCTTGCCGCGGTTTGATCGTATGTCAGCATGCGCCCGAGTTTGCTAACCATGCTATTATTCAGGAGCCCGTCCAGCAGGCCACCGTCTTCGTCGCCGCTCTCGTCGTCCAACATTGGATACGACTCTCGAAGCCCGAGCACGACGTTTTCAGTGACGGTGAGCTTCGGTATGAGCTTGAAATGCTGGTGGACCATGCCGAACCCCGCATCGGTGGCGTCCCGCGGCGAGTTGATCGACGTCTCCGTTCCTCTACAGCGAATCGTCCCCTCGTCAGCGCTGTATAGTCCAAACAGGATTTTCATTAGCGTACTTTTTCCAGCGCCGTTTTCGCCAAGTAGGCCGTGGATCTCACCTTCTCGAACGGAGAAATCTATGTGATCGTTGGCCACGACACCGGGGAACGATTTATATATCTCCTCCATTTCTACGAGATTATTGGGGTCGCTCATAAAGAACGTAACATACTGGTGAGATAAATAGTTATTGCTGGACGCACATTTGTCACTCGGCAATTTTTATATTAGTGTGTCTTATTCCTCGCGTTTGTACGCCGTTGCAAGCGCCGTTGGGCTACCCAGGTTCCCGCTCCCCTCCTTGCGCGAGGCCCAGGCGAGGACCAGGATCGTCATAATGTATGGATACATGGCGAAGAAGGCCGGGTCGAAGAGAACGTTTCCGACCATACCACCTCCGATATCGACGCCCTGCATCCGAATCTGTAAGGCCTGCAACGCAGCGAACACATATGCAATGGCAAGCGTGTAGAAGGGCCGCCACCGACTGACGATCACGAGTGCAATCGCGATCCATCCCAGACCGGCCGTCATGCCGTTTGACCACTGCGTGATCCACGAGAGGGTCAGATGTGCGCCAGCAAGCCCGGCCAGTGCACTCCCGAAAATCGTTGCCCCGTAGCGAATCATAACGACGGAGATACCGAGCGTGTCCGCTGTTTCCGGGTCCTCCCCGACGGCGATTATTTCCCTCCCGAGGTTCGTCTTGTACAGTCCATACCAGGTTAAAGGGACTAGAGCCAACGCAAGGAAGTCTGTTGGCGTCGAATAGAACAACGCTTCGCCAATAATCGGGATACTCGACAGCATCTCGCCGATGACAGGGAAGTAGACTTTGTCCAGTCCTTCGACGCTTCGTTGTGCCCACCCCGTCCCAAAGAACACGGTCACGGCCCCGCCGAGGATCGTAATCATCAGCCCGCTGATCACCTGGTCGGCTTTCAGTGTAACACATAAAAACGCATGGACCAATCCCACGAGCACACCCACGAGGACACCGGCTACGAACCCGAGAAAGAGGCTTCCAGTACTGATTGCAACAACAAACGACAGGAGCGCGCTCATCAGCATGATCCCCTCGACGCCGAGGTTCAGCACGCCTGCTCGTTCAGTGACTATCTCTCCGAGCGCAGCAAAGAGTATCACCGTCGACGCGGTGACAGTCGCACCAGCAACGTTTGTGAGGAACTCAACCGAGATTCCGGCAGCAAGCGTCGTCGACAGCATGTTAGTTCCCCCTTGCTGGGCTGTTTTCAAGTAGCGTAGTAACCCACTCCTGTAACGACCACGAGCCGACGATAACATCGAAGTGATACGACTTGACGAATTCGGACGTGATCAAAAAGAGAATGACCAGTGCCTCGATGATCTGTGCGATCGCCGCGGGAACGCCGAATGCAGTTGAGACCTGCAGTCCTCCGACGAAAATAATACCGAACATGAATCCGGCCAGCATGGTCTGTATCGCGCCACGTCGACCGAGCAAGGCAATCGGGATCGCCGTCCAGCCGTAGCCCGGCAGCCAGCCGATCGTCAGCGCGGGTTGTGATCCGGTCACCTCGAGAAATCCTGCCAACCCGGCGAACCCGGCCGCAAGCGTGAACACGACCAGCGTGATTTTCCCGGTGCCGATCCCGGTCTGTCGCGCGACCGCTGCGTTCGATCCCGAGAGGATGATTTCGTAGCCAAGACGTGTTTTGTTGATCAGTACCCACGTCACGGCAACCGCCAGAAGTGCCAGTACAATGCCGATATTAACTCGTGTTCCGAGTACCGTCGGTAGTTCCATGCCGATGCGGTTAGTACGTGGAAAGGTCCCCGCTCCGCCTTGCATTGGACCGGTGATCAGATAGGTGCTCAGTCGCTCCGCAGTAAACACGAGCATGAGCGTCGTCAGTATCTCGTTGACGCCGTACCTCGTGTACAGGTAGACGGGGACCAGTACCCAGACCGCCCCGGCAATGATGCTGGCGACGAGCGCGACGGCGAGAATTGTGAGTCCGCTATCGGAGATTCCCAGCATCGATGGGGCGTTTAGGCCCACCCAGATGGAGACGAGTCCGCCGAGGATGAGTTGTCCTTCCGCGCCGATGTTGTAGAGGCCACTTCGTAGTGGGAGATAGACTGCCAGCCCGGCCAGAATTAGTGGGGCGCTCCTGTTGAGCACGTCCGCAGCTTGGGAGGTGTTGGTCAGGCCTCCAAAGAACATCTGCCCGTAGACAACGAGTGGATTGAGCTCGACAGCAAAAAGCGCAATCGAAGCGACCGCGAGGGCGGCAAGTATTGTGAACGCCTGTATAGAAAACGCGAACCGCCTCGATATTTCTGTTCTAGGAGTCAATTCTAAGCTTACGTTCATCTCGTTTGATAGAAGATCAGTAACGGAATTAAAACCTTTCCAATCGTCAATACTGGCGGTAAATGTCAACGAGCGCCCCATTCGCTCGATGAGCCGCTAGTCCGCCTGATTAGGCAGTCTCTCTCGAAGTGCGTTCGACGCCATGCTGGTCACGAGTTCGCCTGGACGATACCGCTGTGTTGTCGGGGCGAGTCTCGCGGTGGCCACAAGGAGGATGACGAGGGGAACCATCACCGACCCAGACGTCGGGCGGAACCCTTCGAGATCGAAAGAGCGCTTGACCGGCAGGGTTCCGATCAGGACGAGCGATTTCGGCACTGGTGCGTAAACCACGTTCCGCCTATATCGTGGGCTCGGGGCCGTTCGGCGTCAGGAACCATTCCGAGAACCGGAAGGTGTCCGGAACGGCCGCGAGCGCCCGGAGACTCATCGGGCCGAGTACCGTTGAGCCGAGACCTGGCTCGGCCAACTGGAGTCCCTCGCCGTCGTCAGTCTCGATCTTTGAAACCGCTATCTGTGAGTATTCGTTGGCGATCGTGAACTCGGTAGTGTCCTCAAGCAGGTCGCCGTCATAGCGTGCGACCGGATCGTCGGCCACCAACTCGCCGTCGTCGACGATGTCGGAGAACGACTCCGCATCGGGCTGCCAGACGAAGCTCTCTAGCAACAGTGCATCCAAGCTAATCTCGTGGTGGTCTGCCGTGATCACGAGTCGCTCGCCCTTCGACACCTGCTTCGCTACGGTCACCGCCTCGGAGGGATCACTGACGGTGAACGAGTCGAGACGTCGGGGGCGGGAGGGGGTGATTGGGCCGGTCATAGCAATGGGAGCGTTATGTTCTTCGTGTTGATGATGTTGTGGTCTAGGTAGATGATCCGGTGGGCGATACGGAACTCGCCGTCGACTTTGCGAAGCGTCGTCAGACGCTGCGCAGAGAGGAGGTCGGGGTCAAGCGAGTCGCCCTGATTCCGGTGAACGTGCTGGGTATTGAGCACTTCGTACTCGTCGCCATCGACGTCGACGACGCGGACGTTGCCGATGACGTGACGAACCCGAGATCGAGGGACCTCGGCCCAGGCGTACTCCTTTTGCAGTCGTTCAACTCGCTCCTGGAGCATCGTATACCCGTTGTGCAAGAAATAGCCGTTCTCGCTATACTCAGGACTCTCGGTGCTCGGATGGTTATTGGTACGGATGGGCGCCTCAAAATGAACGTCCTCCGTCAACAACTCGAACCACTCTTCGAGCCGAAACGCGTCAAGCAGATCTGCCTCTCTGTAGAGAAACTGCTCGATCTCGTGTTGGGTCTCGGCCGAAACCCGGACCGTCTCTTTGTCAGCGAGCGCCTCACTCATGGGTATCCTCCGGATCTGGCCATTCAGGCGACCCACAGCCATCAGTTACCGGTTGCTCTTCGCCTGACTGGGCCCGCTCTGTGTCTTCTCCCGTCGGTCTTCCCATCGACATATATCGGTGCCAGAAGCGCAGGTGATTGCGAGCGCCTTCCTCGCTGTAATAGCCGCCGTAGCGAGTCACCTTGCCCGGGCCCAATAGCGGGTCGTCGACCTCCGTTAGGTCGGAGCACATTCCTGGCATCCCCTGTTGCATGTTACCGACGCTCTCGCGCGCTTCGAGCGTAACCGACTTCGAGGAGTCAGCGATACCTGTCCAGATGGTCAGATCGTCGGACTCGAAGGTGCCGCCGGGGCTGGTCGTCTCGAGCCCCCGGTAGGATCGCTGCATAAACTCCTCGTCGTCTGCAAACTCCTCCGGAACGAGCCACCAGCTCATGACTTCCGTTTCACCGGGACCGCGCGGGAGCCAGGTTCGGATTTGAGCCCAGGGACCGCCCCAGCCACCACCGGAGATAGAGTGAATAAAGGTCGTGTTCGGGTACAGCGTTGTAAAGTTGTAGATCGACTGGCTGAACAGTTCGCGCTGTTCGTCACTTAGTTCGGGGTTGTAGTAGTCAGCTATCTCATCGGGATATCCAAGATGCGTCGTCTCCCCACGATTGATCATCAGGCTTCCAGAGGCGTTATCCGTAACTATAGAGTGATTGTAATCGCCTTTGCGCTCGCGAAGCGACGGCAGCGTCTCCCAGGGACCGTCCTCTTCGAGGTGCTCCGATTCGAAGACGCTCTGGTGGGTAGACAGGACGTGGTAGTTGTCCCCGCCGAAGTTCTGTGCAGCGGTCTTCCAGTCGTGTTTGGCGACCGACCGGTGTGGATCAGTAACGACGGCCATTCCGCCTTCTGTGATATCGAACATCATCTCGAGATACCACTTGAAGTCGCCGAGATACTCATCAAGCGAGGGCCCTTCGTCCAGAATGCGCCCGAATATGAGCCCTTTGAACGTCTCCAGATGTGCCTCTTCTAACTGGATCTCTTCCGGATCGAGGTCCTCGTAGGACTCGGTCTTGTACGGCATTCCCTGCAGCGTCCCGTCGTTCTTGTAGGTCCACCCGTGGTAGGGACAGCGGAAGTGTGAGGTGTTCCCTTTATCAGCGGTGCAGAACTGGGCCCCCCGGTGCATGCATGCATCCAAGAAGGCGTGGTACTCATCGTCTTCGTCAAGCGTCAGGATGTACGGATCTTGACCGATGTATCGGCGGACGTAGTCCCCTGACTCCTGAAACTCCGACGTATGACCAAGGAACTGCCAGGTGCGGGTAAAGAGACGCTGTAACTCCTCTTCGTGCACCTCCTCATCGCTGTATATTTTGAACGGGTACTGCCCCTCTTCGACCCCTGCGGCGGTCTGGTCGATGAGTCGCTCTACGCGCTCTGGAGAATCAGACATTTTTGTAATGATACTCCTGATTGCTTGTATAGTTTAGGTCTTCGGCAAAAATAATTGCACGTACGGGACGACATGAGTCGGGCGGGCCGAGTCTCCATAGCGACGCCTGAGGTGGGAACTGACGGCGATCGTATCGCCGACGTCGTCGATTGACGTCGCCCTTGACGACTGGCATGTCGCAGGGGGTCGGAGACCAATACAGTACGATCTCCACGAATGTCCGCTACTGTTGGGCGTTCGTCTTTGTCTTCCGGTCAGGTCTACGAAGATTTTTAATACGAAGCGATCTCTGGGTATACCATAGACCGAGCATGAACGATCGAACTACTACTGTAACCGCAGTACTGCCGATGTCAGAGACCGTGATCAAACATCGCACCGGAGCGACGAACGAGAGCCAGATCAGTGTAGTAACCAATCGCAGTGAGCGATCCGCATGAGTGCAGCCGACGACATCGATCTCGGAATCGACGGGATCGACCCGGTTACGTTCCAGATTATCAAACACCGCCTGGCACGAGTGACCGACGAGGCTGTCGAAGCGCTCAAGCGCGTCTCCGGTGCCCCGAATACGAACGAGGGCCACGATCTGATGGTGGCGCTGTACACCAAAGACGGCTCGCTGCTCACCGGAGGCGTCGGCTTCCTTCATCACTATCTGGGTGCCTCCGAAGCGACCAAACACATCATCGACGCCTTCGAGGGAGATATTCAGGAAGACGATATGTTCGTGCTGAACGATCCGTACACGGCGGCGCTTCACCCGCCGGACGTGTATGTCATCAGTCCGATCTTTTTCGACGGGGAGCTGCAGGCGTTCTCCGCGAGTTTCGTTCACGTCGCCGACATCGGGGCGGTCGACGCCGGTGGATTCGCACCGAACGCCACCTCGGTGTTTCACGAGGGATTCCAGACGCCGGGACTCAAACTCATCGACGAGGGTGAGATGCGTGATGACGCACTCAACACCATCCTGAATATGAGTCGCGATCCAGGGATGGTCGAACTGGATCTGCGGTCGGAGATCGCAGCCAACAACGTGGCGAAAGACCGCCTCCAGGAGCTGATGGATGAGTATTCGCCTGAAGAGGTCGAATCTGTCGGCGAGCAACTGATCGAGCAATCCGAGAAGAAACTCCGCAAACGGCTCCGCGAACTACCGGACGGCCGCTGGGAGGAGCGCCAGTATCTCGATTCGGCCTCCGAGGACAAGGAGTTCACCGTCCAACTCGCCCTCGAAAAGGAGGGCGACTCGCTTCGGTTCGACTTCGAGGGGACCGACGAACAAAGCGAGGTGGGCTTCAACTGCACGGAGATCGGGACTATCGGCGGCGTCATCGCACCGGTGTTACCGCTCCTGTGTCACGATATGACGTGGAACGACGGGATTTTCAACGTGATCGATGTCGATGCGCCGGAGGGGACGATCGTCAACGCTGAACGCCCCGCACCGATCTCGATCGCGACGATCGGGACCCTACAGATGTGTAACTCACTGTCGACGCTAGCGGTCTCGAAGCTGTTGGGAGCCAGCGAGGAGTACGAGAACCGATCGACGGCTGTGTGGCACGGTACACACTGTCACGTAACCATGGAAATTACGGAGGGCGGTGACTCACAGGTTGAAGCCCTGACCGACACCTTTGCTGGCTCCGGCGGCGCCCGAGCGTTCGACGACGGCGTCGACCTCGGCGGGGAGGTGGTCAACATCGTCTCCAGATGGGGGAACGTCGAACGCCACGAAGCCGTCTTGCCCCTGATGTATCTATACCGGCAGTTCACGAAAGACTCCGGCGGCCCGGGTGAGTTCCGTGGCGGCGTCGGCCACGAGTACGCCGTCACGCCAGTCGCTGAGGACACGTTCGACGACCTCGAAGTCGTCTGCATGGGCCGTGGAATCGAGGTCCCCCACTCGACTGGTATCTTTGGCGGCTATCCTGGCGCAAACGCCGAATACACAACCCACCGAGACGTCGAGTTGGACAGCGAAAAGAACCCGTTCCCACCGGCGAAGTCCGCTATGTCCGATCCGGAGTATCTTCACTGGGGGGTCAATCCGCTCGAAGGCGGAGACGTGTTCCACGTCAGGTTCCCGGGTAGTGGCGGCTACGGTGATCCACTCGACCGTGACCCAGACGACGTGTTAGAAGACGTCAAGTCTGGCGCTATCGCCCCAGAAACGGCCAGCAACGTCTACTGCGTCCCGGTGGACGAGGACGTCGAGACGACCGGTTCAGTGAGTGAGGCACGGGAGCGCCGATACGGGCAGCGACTGAAGGAGGCCGAAGTTCCCGAGAGCACTCCCGCTACAGGTACCACATCGGAAACGCAGTACCGCTTGGGAGCCAACTTGGGAGTCGTCACCGATGCCCAGGACGTCCCCTACGTCTCGTGTGATAACTGTGACCGACTGGTCGGTCGCGCCGATGAAAACTGGAAAGCCGGGGCCGGAGTAATCGAGGGATCGGTCTCGGACGTCGGGACAGCGACAGAGAGTCCGGACGAATACTGTCTCAGGAAGTTCGTCTGTCCCGGTTGCGGGACGCTGTTCGACACCGAGGTGGCCAAACGCGACGATCCTGTGCTGGTGAGTAGCCTCTCGTTATAGCTTTTTAACGGATCGTTTTGACCAGAGCATCGTCTCCGTCGACGACCGTTTTGGTTTTGAACGCTGAACTGAGTACGTATCCGGGTAGATTCGTACGGTGTGCCAATTACCCTGGTCCTTCACTCAGCCACAAAGCGACCCCGCTGGGGGCTTCACTGGCGCTTTGGCAGGTCCACCGGTAGTTACTGTTGCAAAAAATAAGCCGCGGGGCCGGCCTGTCATGGATATGTCGACGATGCTGGCCTGCTTCTACGGGTACGTTCTCTGCTACTGGTATGGCGCAGTGAGCACCGAGTTCAATCCAGCACCCCCTCGACGTACTCCTCGGAAGTCGTGACACGCTCGAACTCGGACATGTCACTATACATCGACCCCTCGAACATGTCCTGGGATGTGATTTCGCCTGACTCGATCGCTTCGATGGTACTGTCCATCTCGTCGGCGACCTCCGATGGCACGCCGCTACCGTAGTCGTCCAGCGTGACACCGCCTTCGGGAATGCCGAAGTAATTGCCTCGCAGTTCATCTAGGCTGAATCGGCTACTGTCGCCCAGTTCACCGTCCCGTGCGGCTTCTGCGGTCTGCCGGTAGAACGGCGCCCAGTCCCACATCCTGCTGGTGATGTACTTGTCGTACTCGATGTCGGTTCCGCTAAACGAATCAGCGTAGCCGTAGCTCCATAGATCGTTTTCTTCTGCGACTTCCATCGTCGTCGGTGAACTCACCCGGTAGCCAAGCACGTCCGCACCCTCCTCGACGAGGGACTCCGCAGCATCCTGTTCGGCTGGCGGGTCGTACCAGCTATTCGTCCTTCGGATGATGAGTTCGGCGTCCTCGTTCACACTCCGGGCACCCAGCATCAGTGCGTTGAGTTCGGTGACTGTGCTAGCGATATCGAACGGCATAACGTAGCCGAGCAAGTTCGTCTCGGTTAGCATCCCCGCAGCTTTGCCGGCCACGTAACAGGCGTCCTCAAGTCGACCGAGGTAGTAGCCCAGTTGATCGCCGTCGTACGTGTCGACCGGCACGATCCGGGGCGTTTCGATGAAGAGGTCGTCGTAGTCCTGGACGACGTCCGCAGCGGGTTCACCGTAGTCGAACGTCGCAGCCTCGATCACATCGACCCCCTGATTCGCGAGGTTGTCAAACGTCGACGCAGCCTCTGACGGTGAGATGTCTTCGACGACCTGAGTTTCGTACCAGTCGAACTCCTCTTCGAGAGCTTTTCGCGTCTTCTCGTGCGTATTCGTCCAACCGATGTCGGCGACTGGCTCATCGTACACGTACGCTGCGGTGACAGTGTCGTCGTCTCCCCCCTCTTCGTCGCCACCGAGACAGCCTGCGAGGCCGGTCGTTCCCAGTGCTGCTACTATACCTGACTTTTGTAGTACGTCTCGTCTGGTTTCCATTTGCTCGCTTGTGCAATATGAGGACATATATATAAATTTTTGCTTAGGATCAAATAATCGTCCAGATCTATTGTATAGAACGATACGATTAGATAGTCATCCCAGAAAAAGTTGATGCGAGTTGCAGGGCTCCGCCCGATACCGCGAACGAAGATCCCCGACAGAGTCGGGCAGAACTCAATCAGCCCGTCCTACTCTGATTCGACGCCGTCGGCCGCGTTTTTGACGCTTTCGACGATCTTCGTGTAGCCAGTACATCGACAGATGTTCCCCGAGATGTGTTTCTGTATTTCGTCGACATTCGGGTCCTCGTTCGTCTCCAGAAGCGCAGTCGCATTGAGAACCATTCCGGGGGTACAGAACCCGCATTGGAGCCCGTGGGTGTCCCAGAACGATTCCTGTACCGGATGGAGCGTTCCGTCCTGTGCGAGTCCTTCAACCGTCGTCAGTTCGCTCCTGTCGACTTGTGCCGCCAGCACGTTGCAGGACTTGACTGGCTCGTCGTCGACCAGCACTGTGCAGGCGCCGCATTTCGAGGATTCACACCCACGATGGGTCCCCGTGAGATATTCCTCGTTCCGCAGGAACGCCGACAGTAGCGTGTCTGCGCGTACTGTTCGTTCGATCTGTTCCCCGTTGAGCACGAGGTGGATCTCTACGTCTGCACGTGGTTCGGGTGGCTCTGTATTCGTAGTCATGGAAATTAATCAAGTGCACGTTCGACAGCCGTCGTTAGCGCGTCTTTCGCAACCGTTTTGCTGAGTTCGGATTTGTACTCTTCGTTCCCCTCGAAGTCGGAGGCCGGGCTGACGGACTCCCCAAGCGTTTCTGCGGCTTCAGTGAGAAGGTCTTCGGTCGGCTCGTTCCCGACGAGGACATCCCCAGTCGGTGTGATCTCACGGGGCTTTGTTTCGAGAGCCCCAGTTACCAGACGCGCCGCGGACACCGTCCCCTCGACAACCTCGACTCGGGCACCAACTGAAGCGATCGACCACGCGACTTCGCTGGGTGTCCACTTCTCGTAGGCGATCCCCACGGTCGCGGCCGGAACCGGGAACCGAAGTTCGGTAACGATCTCGTTTTCTCGAAGCGCAGTCTCGTGGGGGCCAGTGACGAACGATGCGCCATCGAGTACCCGCTCACCATCGACACCCGTCACGGCGACATCGGGATCCAGCAGTGTCACTGCAGTCGGGGGATCTCCGGCGGGGTCTGCCTCTGCCAGTGCGCCACAGAAGGTCCCACGGTTCCGCACCTGGACGTCTCCGATACTCTCGGCCACCTTCGACAGCGCGGGAATAGTCTCCGAGACGACATCGTTCGTCGCCACATCGACGTGGCGTGCGAGACAGCCGATCCGCAGTTGCTCTGCATCACGTTCGACGTGCGATAGCCCGTCGATCTCGTTGATATCGACGAGGACATCGTAGGGGAGATCACGCTGTCGGAGGTGTGGGATCAGACTCTGTCCTCCGGAGAGTACTGCAGCATCTTTCCCGTGTTCCGCCAAGAGCGAACAGGCTCCCTCGACAGTTGTAGGAGCAGCGTACTTTACACTGGACATTGATGAAGCACGCTACACTCCCCGGCCACCTATATCTAACTGTATCATTACTCGTTTGCCAAGGAGAAATTGTGTTGGGTTTGGCTTTCTAAGCTGGGAAACGCTCCGGATATGCAGAATTCGTAGAGATGATTGACTGTTTGTTGTCGTGGTGAAAACCGATATATTGGATAGAGCACGATATCGGAGAGACCAAAGACAGCGGGGGTGATCCTTGAAATTTCCAGTGCGGGAATTCCGACCCACAATAACAGTTCACGTGATATGACCAACCGGCCTTCCTAATGAGAACGGAAGTCAGCTGTCCGGGCGTATTTTACATCAGTACTGTCGTAAACAGTTTGAAGTGGATGAGTGAGCAATTGTTGGCAGAGAACCTCGATAGGGGAGGTGTCGCCGATCAGTCTCCGGCTTCGGGCGCGTCGACGACCACGGTGACGCGTCGCGCCAGCATATAGTAGGCAACTGATCGATCGGCGATAAGTGACAAAATAATCTTCGTATGTTTCCTACATTGGGTACTCTCGACGGATTTTGGGGACAAATATTGACATCGTTACCCCTAGCAGAGGAAGATAACGATTTAAAGATTTTCACCGATATCTGCCACAAACATAGGCTAATATGGGATATCTTTTTATAATTCTACCCGGTAGAGACACACACGCAATGTCGGGAGCCGCTAGATCACCAGATCAGTTCGTTCAGAACCTGATGAACGAGCACAAGTCCAAAGCCGAACAGCTCGCAGACGAATATTACAACGACGAGTATTTCGACCGGCTCGGGGGCCCAGAGGCCACGATCCGGGCGGAGTTTCCAGCATTCGCCTGGAAGGAGTTCTACTACGGACTGTTGCCACCAGTCCGTCAGATCGATCTGATCTACCGGAGAGGCGACCCGTACTACGACGATCGGAAACTCATCGTCGGACTCGGTAAGCAGATCCGGGACGAGATCAAGCACGCGCGGATATTCTCGAACCTAGCCGCTCAGTTCGGCGTCGACGCCGACATGGCGACGTGGACCGCGCCGAACCATCCGAACGGCTACTACGACACGCTCGTCGAAGCCGGCTACGCAGGGGCTGATCACGAAGAACCGCACCACGTCGCGGCCGGCTTCCAGTGTTCGACCGAGATCGGTGCCGCGTTCCAGATCCGCAACCTGTCCGACTATCTGAGTGACGAGTACCCCGATATCGCGAATTCGCTCAACGATATCGTCGCTGATGAGGGGGATCACACGCACGCGGGTCGGCTCGTCGCAAAGCGGTTCGCAACGCCAGAGGAGTACGAGACCATGGAAGCATTAGCCCAGGCGAAGTACGAATCAATCAGAGACGGACTCACGCTAGCGTTCGAAAACGCTGGTGAAGCGTAAGTAATGTCTGCCGAATTGACGTTTACCGATGAGACGGTTATCGAGATAGCAGCGGATAGCGACACACCATCGTTCGAAAAGGTACATCTCCAGGCACTCTCCTCGGTGCTCAGCGTTGATCACGAGGACGGAGAGATCGACTCCTGTACGATCGATCTGAACGAACTGGTGAAAGTGATGACGTTATACTCGTCGATGGAAGTACAGCGATACGACTGGCGATAAGAGTGAACGACCGAAGGTTCAATTCTGTAACTGGATCCGGATATCTTTTATTTATAAGGTGTTCCTGGCTTACGATCTAGCTGACACACACGTTCGGTTGCTGATCTTAACACTTGTATCGTTGTTCGTGATTGATTGGTTCCTGGAGGACAGTCGTCGAGAGTCGCCTGTTACCGATACAGAACGATTTGCTATCTTCGACATCCGGAAGCGATTTTTGACGTCGAAAGAGTTCTAAACGATGAGATCTCAGCAACATGACTGGCGGTAGTTGCTGATCGGGCTGATGTCACCAATTGGGTTGTGTTTTGCTGGACCGTTGTCTTCAGGCCGACATTCGGGAAGTCACAGAACGGATCTTACCTACAATTAAACCGGGCATTTATGCATGAGTCTTAATATTCCTTGGTCATATGGTCAACAAAAACTTTTATATTTGTTTTGAGTCGCCAAAATCATGGTAGACGAATTGCCAAACGGATCGCCACGCATAACCCGACGTAAAGCACTCCAAGGCTCGGCCCTATTAGCCAGCGGCGGGTTGGCAGGCTGTCTCGGTAACAGCGACGAATCGGAATCAGAGAATCCTGGCGTTCACGTCCTGGGGCCGGAGGGTGGTTTGACGATCCCCGTCTTCCTGTACGGGCAGGAGAACAACGTCTGGATGGACAACGGAGTCGACTTTAGCTTCGAGGTGACTGGATACGGTCAGTTCATCAGGTGTTTCTCGGGCGAACAGTGCACCGGTGCAGGGGTCGCTACGACGTTCGATACGCCGGTTGATTTCGCCAACAACGTTCCAATGAAGATCTACTCCCCCAGCATGACCGAGATCAATCACGTGTTCGTCCGGGAGGATTCCGACATCGAGGACGTAAGCGACCTCGAAGGAAAAGTACTCGGCGGGGATCGGCTTTCCTCTGGCACTGTTCAATCTTTCCGAGCACTCTGGCTGGAGGATACCGGGTTCGATCTGATGGAGGATCCGGCCGAAACCGTCGACGCCGCGTCCCCGGCTCTCTACGAGATGCTTGCGAACGGAGAAGTCGACGCCGCCATCATGTTTACTGGTTTCACGATACAGGCGCTAGCCGACGACCGGTTCAGATCGATTTCATACTTGGCCGACAGTTGGGTCGACGAGACCGGATACCCGCCACAGGTGACCATGCACGGTGCGTTCGACGGCTTCGTCGAAGACACCCCCGAGGCAGCGATGGGGTTCTGGGACGGCTGGAAAGACGCTGTCGAACTGTACAAAGAGGACTTCGAACAGGCGACGGCCCAGTACGGAACGTTAGCCGGTATCAACATTGAAGATGATTCCGAGATGCAGGTGATCGAGGAGCTGCTGCAGGACGACGATGCACCACTGTTCCCGACTGACTGGGGTGAGGGATGGATCGACTCGACGATGGAGTTTTATGAACTCCTGGAACGGAACGATGCGATCGATGAAGTCCCTGGGCGTGACAACTTCCTCACTCACGACGAGCTCGAGTGACGATGGGTAGCAACCGTACCGAGTCCCTTCGATCGTTCGACTACGACTCCGTACTGTATCAGCCAACCCTGTACACGATTGTTCTACTGCTCGTGTTCTGGCAGGTGCTATCCCTCTCGTTTGCCCAGAGGGATCTACCGAGTGTACTGCATCTCGCGGAACTGACGTACACAGTGGTTATCGGCAACGGTGATTTTTCGTTCGTCGAACACGCATGGATCACTACCCAGCGCATACTGATCGGGTTCGTCATCACGATGATGCTCGGCGTCCCGATTGGGATTATGATGGGAGTATCTCGTTACAGCGAATTTCTCACGGTCCCAGTGATGGTGTTGTTGACGTTCCCAGCGGTGGTCTGGGCGTTCATATTGGTTATGTGGTTCGGCGTCACAGAATACCTGAGTATGGTCGCAGTGATCGTGTTAGCGGTGACGCCGTACGTCGCGGTGAACGTCTGGAAGGGTGCCGAATCCATTGACGAGGATCTCCTGGAGATGGGTCAAACGTTCGATCTATCCACGGTAGCGACCTGGAAACATATCGTGGTACCATCGCTGCTTCCGTTCCTGTTTTCGTCCGGACGCCTCGCGTTCGCACTGGCGTGGAAGCTCTCACTGGTCGCAGAGATCTTCGGCTCCTACGTCGGAATTGGGTTCGTCGTTAATTATTACTTCACCGCGGTCCGGGCCGACATGATCCTAGCATGGTCGTTACCGATGATGTTCGCGATGTTTAGCATCGAACGATTACTGAAGCTCGTCGAAGAGCGAGCCTTCGAATGGCGTCCAGAGGTAGAGGGCACACAGACTAATATCGAAACAGCATAATGGCTCTGAACCAATCAAACTCGCGGCTGCTTGGTAGTCGGTCGGTGGTAGTCCGACTGCTGTCGATTATCAGGAGTAACCTTCTGGAGACGACCCTGCCGATAGCCGGACTGTTGGTCCTCTGGGCAGGTCTCTCGTTGTATATCAACGACCCTGGAGTGCTGCCGAGCCCGATCACCACTTTCGAACAGACCTACGTACTCTCGGTCACCGAAGATGCCTATGGGTTGACCGCCTTCGATCACGTCGGGATCACCTTCGTCAGAGCGATGGTGGCAAGCGTGGTCGTACTGGTCCTCTCGATTGTACTGGGAGTGCTGATGACCGTGGTCAGACCCATCGGCGACTCGCTGGTGAATCTCTTGCCCCTGGGGATGTCGATCCCGGCCGTCGTTGTCATCTTGTTGTCACTGGTCTGGTTCGGCTTTGATGAAACAGGGTTGATATTCGCAGTGATCGTCACCGCGACCCCTTACGGGATTATCAACATGTGGGAGGGGGCCCAAGATGTAGATGTGGGCCTCCTGGAGATGGCCCACACCTTCGACCTCTCGTCAGCAGCGGTCTGGCGACACATATATATCCCACACCTGTTGCCGTATCTATTCGGAAGCTACCGGTACATTCTCGGAATGGTTTGGAAGGTGACCGTCCTCGGAGAGGTGTTCGGACTCTCGGACGGACTGGGAGCGATGTTCAGAACCAATTTCCAGTTCGGTAATATCGATATCGTGCTGGGATATTTGATGATATTCATCGGGATCGTCCTCCTGATCGAGTATGTGATTCTGAAACCACTGGAGGAGTACCTGTTCAGGTGGAGAACATGACACTCATACTAACTCACGATCGCCAGATCCTACCAAGATGTAGAACTGACAGTGATCAAGAACCGACTTCGGATGGGAGTCTGAAGGCAGCGAAGCGGCGAGAACAATGTCTTCAAAGAATTGTTCTCTACCGTCACCCAGAGGTGAGTCCTCATTAATGTCACTCGAAATTACGGGACTACGGAAACAGTTCGACGAAGAGGACGGGACGAAATTCACCGTCCTCGACGGCATCGACGTTAGCGTCGACGACGGGGAGTTCAAGTCCATCATGGGCCCGTCGGGCTGCGGGAAATCCACGTTCTTGAACATCCTCGCCGGAATCATCCCCACAGACGGCGGCAAAGTCATGCACAATGGAGAGACGGTGAAGCCCAGCGACCTACCGATCGGCTACGTCTTCCAGGAGCCTCGACTCTTGAACTGGCGCACTGTGGGCGAGAACATCGAGATCATGTTGAACGCCAAGGGGATCCCCAAAGACGAGCACAACGAGATCATCAACGAAACACTGGAGACTGTCGGACTGCGTAAAGAACGGAACAGCTACCCACTTCGGCTCTCTGGCGGCATGCGACAGCGGGTCGGCATCGCACGCGCCCTGTCGGTCGATCCCGCGATCCTGCTCATGGACGAGCCGTTCAGCTCGCTCGACGAACTCACAGCCCGGAACCTCCGAAACGATCTGATCAACCTCTGGGAAGAGACTGGGAAAACGATCGTCTTCGTGACACACGATATCAGCGAAGCGGTCTACTTGTCGGAGTCGATCACGTTCCTGGATACCGATGGCCGGATCTTCAATGAGACCACAGTACCCCACTCACGCCCCAGGAAACCGGACGACCCAGCGCTGCTGGAAACTGAGGCCCAGTTAATGGAGACGTTCTTCGAACATACGTCGAGCTCTAGGTAGGAGCTGAGAGTTCGTCGCAACAAATATCACACCGTTCGAATTTTTCAGTCATGACGTGTGATCGATCCCGGCCAACTACGACACCATGTTTCGCGGACTTGGCGCACTGCTCACTGGGGGGACGACAGTAGGGATATTCATCGACGCCGAACGACTGGATTCGAGACGGCCACACTCGTCGCAGGGACAAAAGCTATAATTCATCTCGGAAGTTAATAGTCAGCAATGGGATCTGCAAGTGATCAAGTCGTCCATCAAATAGTGTACACTGGGCGGTGGGCCAATGAGTAAACAGAAACAGCAGTCAGGCAGTGACGTGACGGACGCATCGACTGATGGCCCGGTCGGGGAGCGAGTCAACAGTTACGATGGGCAGCGGTTCGTGACCGGCCACGGCGAGTACGTCGACGACATCGAGTATCCGGACATGCTGCACGCGTGTTTCGTCCGGAGCCAGGAAGCGAGTGCCCGCATCGTCGATATCGATACCGCAGAGGCAGCTGCTCAGCCTGGGGTGAAACTGGTCTGGACCCACGAGGACATCGCCGACAAGGTCGACGAACCGTTCGGGTACATGCTCAACGACGAGGCGGTGCTGGCCGACGATCGTGTCGTCTACGCCGGGCAAGAGATCGCCGTCGTTCTGGCCGATAGTGAGAAGATCGCACGGACCGCGGCCGACCTAGTGACAGTCGAATACGCACCTGAACAGGCGGTCACGTCGGTTGACGAAGCGCTCGCAGACGACAGTCGGATCGTCCATCCGCCCCTCGACGCGGATCCGGAGACCGACACGAAAGGAAACGTCGCCTGGACGGGACAAGTCATCGCCGGAAACCACGAGGACCCGATGGCAGACGCCGACGTGGTCGTCGAAGGCTCCTTTGAAACGAACAAGACGACACCCGCGCCGCTGGAACCTCACGGCTGCGTCGCAAAGTACAATCCCGGGGACGGAACGCTCGAACTCACGTCCTCGACGCAGATGCCACACCTCCTCTCCGTGGAGCTTTCGGACGTCCTCTCCGGACTCGAACAGCGTGACATCGTCTGCAAACTGCCGGACGTCGGCGGCGGGTTCGGCGTCAAACTCGATCCATACTCCTTCGAGATCTGCGCGTCGCTGCTCTCTATGGAGACCGAACGCCCGGTCAAACATGTCCTCGATCGGTCCGAAGAGTTTCTGGCCGGGCGAGGCCGAGCACCGGAGGTACTGGATGGCAAACTCGGCGTGACGGAGGACGGGGACATAGTCGGCATCGAGGTCGATCTCGTGCAGGACACCGGTGCGTACGCGGCCTACGGCGTCGCGGTGGCCTATTCGTCCGCGAACTGTGGCCAGGGTCCGTATCGGATTCCTAACCAGCACTGGGACACATCGGTCGTGTACACGAACACCATGCCGACGACTGCCGTTCGAGGGTTCGGCGATCCACAGGTGACGTTCATGCGAGAGCAGCTCGTCGAGATGGCCGCGGCAGAAATCGGAATGGACGCCGTCGATCTCAGGCGACAGAACGCGCCGCGCCAAGAGGAGATGCCGACTCGATCCGCAGCCGGACACATCTGGCGCAATTCGGATATGATCACCTGTCTCGAACGAACACGGGAGATGATCAACTGGGACGAGCATCGCGGCGGTAGGCGAACGCGTGAGGGCAAACTCCGCGGAGTGGGAATGGGGACGATCATGAAACGCGGCGGCAACAAGAGCGCCTCCGGTGGTGATTTCGACGAGGCGATCGTCAAAATGAACCGGCAGGGAGACGTGACAGTGATGACCGCCGTCGCCAGCATCGGACAGGGTACGGAGACGGGAATCAACCAGATGGTCGCCGAGACGCTTGGCGTTCCGGTCGAGCGAGTCGACGCGGTCCGCGGCGATACCGACGCGACGCCCGAGGGGCTCGGCGTCTGGGCCGACCGCGGGACGATTATCGGCGGGAGCGCTGCTGCTCGTGCGGCAGCGGACCTCGCGGAGACGCTCAGTGCCGTTGCCGGGCACGTTCTCGACGTCCCGCCTGTGGACATCGAACTGGCTGACAACCGCGCCTTCGACAGGACGGATCCGGAGACGTCGATGGACCTCGGTGAACTCGCGAACATCGCAATGCTCGGAAACCCCGAAACGTTGGGGCCCGAAGCGGATCGGCCCGAAGCGTTGCGGGGGGGCATCTCGCTGGTCGGTCGCGGGAAGTACCAGAGCCAGGAGGTCGAATTCGTCGATCCGGACACCGGGCGAGGGAACGTCGCTCACAGTTACACGTTTGGCGCATTAGCTGTGGTCGTTGACGTCGATCCGCGAACTGGGGATATCGAGGTCGTCGATGTCGCCATCTGTGAGGACATCGGGAACGCGATCAATCCGAAGCTCGTCGAGGGCCAGGTGCAGGGAGCGATCGTGCAGGGTCTCGGGGAGACGTTGTTCGAGGAGTACGCCTACGACGATGACGGGAACTTACAGAACGGGTCGATGCTGGAGTATCATCTGCCGACGGCGGCCGACGTGCCGATGATAACCAACATGGAGAAACTCGAGAATCCGGACCCGACGACCTCACACGGACAGAAAGGGGTGGGCGAGTGCCCACTGGTCCCTGTCAGTGCCGCGGTCACGAACGCTGTCTGTGATGCGACGGATATTCGCTTCACGTCGCTGCCGCTGACGCCACAGCACGTCCTACCGAAGCTAGTGGATGCCGATCTGCGGGAACTCTGAATAATAGGTCACAGGGCCCCTCGATTTTAGTTCGCGGCTGCGATAATCGACTACTCCTCCGCCGAGGATGTTCGTGGATGGATCGGGGCGTCCCGATCACGGAGATGGGCTGGCTTGCAGTTGTTGTGGACGGCTAGCACCTCCGAGACGATGCTCATCGCGATCTGGCTGGGCTCTCCACCGCCGAGAGACAGGCCGATCGGCGCGTAGAGTCTGTCCAGTTCGGCGTCGGAGAGCGGCCCCCGTTCGCGTTCCAGCGTGTCCCGGATCTCTGCAAACCGCTCGGATGGGCCCATAATACCGATATACGGCATCGGCGTATCGAGCAGGCAGTCGACCGCCAGTCGGTCATCGACGAGGTTGTGACTCATGACGACCGCGTAGGTCTCCCGGTCGAAGGTGAGCGTCTCGGTGAGACGAGGTGCTGCGGCCGAAACAACGCGGTCCGCGTACGGGAACTCTTCGGCGTTAGCATTGCCACCGCGGAACGTCGCGACCGTGACCCTAAAACCAGCCCGTTTTGCGAACTCCGAGACGGGATGAACGTCGTTTCCGCTGCCGAACACATAGAGGTTCGGTGGGGGCCGAATCGGATCGACGAACAGACGCAGGTCCCCGGAGTCTGGCGGGAGAGAGAGCAGTTCGGATCTCTCACTGGTGACACTGTCTGCGGCGCGCTCGCGTGTCTGCTCGTCGAGCCACTCCGGGCGGTCGGCGAGTGCGTCGACCCCCCCATCCGGAATGTAGCGTCGATCGCGAACCTGTCCGTCTCCTGGCGGCCCACCGATCAGCGTCAGGGACAGGCCGGTAGTGCCATCCAAATACCCGTCAACGAGACGGCCGAGCCGGTCATCGAGCGGTTCCAAGAGCAGATCGATCACGCCGTTACAGCCGAGTCCCAGACCCCACTCGTCATCATCGGTGAGATCGAACCGTTCGAGTCGCGGGGCACCTGACGCACGGACGTCCTCGGCAAGTTGGAGCACCTCGTCCTCGATGCATCCTGCCGTAATACTGCCAGCGCCTGATTCGTCGGTAACGAGCATCTTCGCTCCGGGACGGCGATAGCTGTTCCCGTCGACGGCGACGATTGTCGCCACTACGCCGGGCGTGTCCGTCGTAAGCGCGTCTTCGATCCGCGCCATCACTGTCGGTTCCGAAAGGCTCCAGTCGCGGGGCTGTCCTGAATGCTCACTCATCTCTCTGTCTGGGATTTTGGTGACTGGTTCGGTGACATATGATTGCTTGGTTCTCCCCGTGCAGTATTATGGCTTTCGGCAAGGCACTGGCTTCGTCTCGCCTGCAGTGCCCATATCTGGCGATCCGTGCGAGCGAAGAAGTGTAGATATTTGCGGTAATGGAAGGGTTTAGTAGGCTTATTCGAAGAGGTACAGACGCTGTCGCGTTTCGAGTATTTAAAACCGGCGTGAGCCGGTAGTGACGGCCTGATGTCTGCGATGTCCAAGTCAACAGAGAGGCCGTCATCAGGAGAAACGACACAGAGAAACTTCAATTCTACCCAC
>LFFM01000312.1_pt1 | contig 32882 bp, 46 predicted proteins | sample 643131 | NCBI WGS metagenome assembly LFFM01 (sample SAMN03777445, study PRJNA286221) | soda lake metagenome | biome: soda lake; feature: Kulunda steppe; material: water; isolation source: sample Tc-Br brine of Tanatar trona crystallizer | place: Russia: Kulunda steppe | collected 2011-07
AGTCCTACCAATTGAAAAACGTTGTTAGCGATGAGTACCAAGGGCGGTACTCGATCAAGCTCAACAAGACGACTTCGATAGACAAGATCGACGAGGATATCGAAGTCGGAGACGATGCCGTGACCATTGAAGGAGCCATCGTCGACTTACAGTCGGGTAGCGGTCTGATCAAGCGGTGTCCAGAAGAGGGCTGCACGCGTGTTCTCCAGAACGGCCGCTGTTCTGAGCATGGAGACGTCGATGGAGTATTCGACTTACGGATCAAAGGCGTCCTTGACGACGGCAAGGAGACTCGTGAAGTGATCTACAACAAAGAAGCAACCGAAGAACTCGTCGGGATCTCACTTAATGAGGCCCAACAGATGGCAAAAGACGCTCTCGACACGGCTGTCGTGGCCGACGAGATCCGCGAGCAGATTGTGGGTCGGTATTACCGGATCACAGGGCCGAAATTGGGCCGGTACTATCTCGCAAATGAGTGTGAACAGATAACCGAACTAACGGGTGCGAACGAGGTACTCGCAGAAGCGAGGGCGCTATAATGAGCCAAGCTGAATATCAAAGTCGTGAGGTGGCAGGCCGCGTACTGGCCGCAGAGTTCAACGACGTGACTTACACGTTCAAGGAAAGCGACGACGACCGAGCACCAACATACGGGCTGTTGCCAACGGGCGAAAAGGCCAACCGCATCTTCTTCGTCGGCACGCTCACGGAGACCGACGATGTTGGCGAGGACAGCGAGTACTGGCAGGGTCGAATTGCTGGACCAACTGGCACGTTCGTCGTCTACGCAGGGCAGTACCAACCAGGGCCGGCCGCGAAACTTCGCGATCTCGATACGCCTGCATACGTGGCTGTCGTCGGGAAGCCACGAACCTACGAGACAGATGATGGCTCGATTCTGACGTCTGTGAGACCTGAATCGATCACCGTCGTCGACAACACGACGAGAAACCAGTGGGTTGCGGATGCTGCAGAAAAGACCCTCGACCGGATCAAGTCGTTCGACAACGAATCAAACGAGTATGTCCGAATGGCCAAAGAGCAGTACGGCGGCGATTTGTCCTCGTATAGAGACGCAGTCGTGACCGCTCTGGAAAGCCTCGACATCGAAGACAGTGCTGGCAGCGATCCATCTTCGGAGCCCACGGTCGACGCTGAAGCCGCTGAAGCCAACGCAGATTTGGAATCCACCGAAACTGAAAGCGGTGGGACTGCCAATCAGACCGAGACGCCGGCGACGTCTCCCTAACGCCTCGAGGAGAACCACGGACGGCTTTCGCTTTCGCTGTCCCGTGGCTCTCTTCGCCCCGCTGCTCTCCCTTCTCGCCGCACTGTAGCTCTCTGTCGTCTACGATGATCCCCGCAGAAATCGTGACAGACGCATCCGAGGTACGACATCAAACTCGATTTGTGAGTCGTATAAAGCCCAAGCCAGATTGGGGCACGAACCACATGTCGACGAACTCACGTCCAGTGAGTTTGGTTGCCTTCCAGTCAAGGATTGTTCTTGACGACCCTGCTAGCCGCTCGAAGACTGAATTACTTTCTGAATGAGAGAGTGGATTTCGTGTGTTATTCGCCAGAGGGCTTTAGGTTGCCTTCAGACTGTTCGCAGTTGATGACCCACTCGGCCATGTTGAGTTGCTCCCGAGCAGTTTCGATGTGTAGCCGGCACCGATCAGCAGATTGTATGTTCGTCATCGCGAAAACCAGATTGTGGTGAGCTTCATCGATCGGGACTGGAGTGTCCCACCCGAAGACGTCAAACCACTCTTCGTGCAGTTGGTGCGCCCGGTCTTCCAGCTCGTTAATGGCGGATTTCCGGTCAGCAATCTCGGCCTCGTTGTATGCAGCGGTGATTCGCAATTGTGCCTTCATCAAGAACTCAGAAGTGGGCGTCGGCAGGCACGATCCAGAGACCATCTGTGTTGTTTAGATTGTAATTGAGGTCGCGCTCTGTAGTGATACCTTGACCGTGCGAGTTGTAGAGATACACTGACGACCCTTTCCACCGACTGGTGGTGTTAAGTAGGTATCTCGAATTGGAGACGTCGTTCATAATTTCTTCATCGGTTAGCTCATCGAGTTGCCGGCGAACACGCTCCATATTGCTTTCGAACGCGCTAACAGTCGACTCCCATGCTTTTTCAAGCATCTGCTGACCTTCCTCACTGTCGACTTTGAGTGCTGCAGGCATGTCGCCGTACCTTGCTGGGCCAGACACTCGCGAATCAGAGTCGTCGAAAGTCGTGTAGTAATCGAAGACAGGGGTATTATCGACACCAACCCCGACTAGTTTGTCGAATGCGAGTTTTGCGGTTTCGAGAGCCAGCTCCTCGGGCGATTCTTCGAACTCATCGGTTGACCGAACGAGTGCGTAAATAAGGGTGTGCATGATTTGATGGATATAGATTGGCGTAAATTGCCTCGGGGTCAAGCCTCGGGACATTCTTCTTGGGACGTACAAAACCTATGAAGCAAGTTGAGAAGATCCTCTGCATCGGATCTGCTCGGGATTTTGAATTGCATCGTGAAGCTTACCCACATTGAAGCGTTTTCGCTAGGTGTGGCAGGGTAGATTCGGATAGAACCGACTTCGTGATTGATGAAAGATTCGTGGATAGGTGCTCGATGATGGATCGGTGCATCAGTTTCGAGTTGTCCTGGGCCAGGATAGGCTGTCGCAATAGCTGATAATATCGGTTCGACAGTATCGGTTGGTAAAGTAATCACGAGGTCTTCGTCGTATTTTATTGTAGTTGAACCTTTAGATTCGGTGATTGTCCATGCGCCGTTTGATTGAGGTTTGGTTCGGGTCACTTTTTTGCGAGTTATGGTTTCGGGTTCTCCGTCGATTTTGAAAACAGTGAATGATGATGCGTCTTCAGATGCAATATCGTATGAGGGGTCTCTTGGGGGTGATTGGTGATCGCCCGAGATTACGGCTTGTACAGCATCTGTTGGTGACTCACAAGTGTATGTTCCGAATAGTTTTGTTCCGGTTTCGACGTTTTCTGTGGTAACGATGTATCTGGATGTTTCGGTAGTTGTGGTTGGTTTAGTTGTATCTGCATCTGCTTTCAAGTTTCGTTTTTGTGTATTCGGGTTTTGAGTGGTCATGTTCGAGTGTTGTTGGAGTTTGAATTTCGGTTGACGGTCTATTTTATCAGTTCTATTCATCTTATACCATACTTCACCACCAATCGGTGGATATAAAACCACGAATAGAACCGCATATGTATTGTACCGGGTTTTTTGGATTGCTCAGGGATTGAACAGTGCGATTCCGTCTCTGTTTGCTTCGTTCACGTATTCGTCGAGCGTGCCCTCGTCGTAGAGCCGCTGGTCGTCATCGTACTGGGCTTGCACAATCTTTTGTGCCTGTTTCCAGTCTTCTGCGTCGACTAACCAGACACGATCGGTGCCCGTTGAGACGACGTGCAGGTTTTGGGTCATTGTCAGTGGGCCTCCTGATCGAGAGGGCCGTCACCGGGGAACTCGACAGACGAATCCTCGACAGCGATCTTCTTCGAGAAGTTGTCCAGGGCGATCTCGTCGGCACACATCATAGTCAGTCGCTCGACGCACTGATGGTAGATTGATGCAACTTCTTCGATATCGCTTGCTTGCTCGATTCGCTCTTCGAAAGTCTCGAAAAAGCGGTTCTGGGCATGCCCAAGAGCTGCTCCACCCATTAGTGCGCCTCCTGACCCGACGGAGCTTCGGACGGGAACTCCACGTTGGAGTCGTCGGTCGCAAGCTCCTGAGAAACGCGGTCGAGTTCTTCTGTATCGATAGCAATGTGAGCAAGAGCATCGATACACGAGTTGAGAATGTGTTCTCGGCGGTCGACGTCCATCTGGTCGACAGCGTCCAAACGTTCATCGAGAACGTCGAACAGGCGGTTGCGAGCGTTCTGTCGGCTGAGGCTCCCCATCAGTGGACCTCCATTGCCTGTGCTGAGATGTCCATAGCGTCGACAGGGATATCCCCCTGAGCCAGATCTTCACTGACGATATGCTCACCGAACTCTTCAGCCGCCTCTTTATACTGAGATTCACGATCGAACGTCTCAGTGTACTCAACTGTCACGGTGACTTCGTAGAGTTTCAGTGGTTCTTCGCCATCAGTGCCGGTGTCGGCATCGGTATTCGCGTTCATACGCCACACATAAAAAACGAGAAATGGCTGTTCGAAGCCAGCACAGGCTCAGAGATGTCGACGTATATCCTGGCCAACAGCAACCGAGAAAAGAAACCCTAAAAATCGTATCTTATTCAACGCTAATGGTCTTTGATCAATTTCCAACGGTCTCTTTGACTGCGTCGTTGGCTTCGTTGTTCATATCTTCGACGGCTTGGTTGGTTTCAGTCTCGATTTCGGTTTTCACTTCTGTCGCTTCATTCTTCATCTCCTCAATCTCCCGTTCGACTTCTGCACGGCCCTTTTGGAACGATCCAGTGGACTGACCCATTGCTCGAGCCAGCTTGGGGATTCGGGTTGCTCCAAACAAGAGCGTGAGCACGGCGACAATAATGATGAGTTCTGGGCCTACAGGTATGAATAATGGGGTTGCATTCATTGCTGATCTACCAATTGGTACTATGGAGGATATAATAACTGTGACGGTGTGGTGACTGCTAACCCAGCGAAACGGTGAATTGGGACGTTTGAGGTCGCCCAAACGGTTATATAGCTAATCTGAGTAGATTAGAGTAGCAGCGCAGAACGATGTAGTGACGTGTCTGCTACCAACGCTGTGCCCTAGGAAAGGCTCCCCACCTGAAAAAAGAACAAAACTCATGAAGGACTGAGGGTGGCAATCGGGTTCAACTCCTGAACAGCGTCTACTCGACTTTGGATTCGGCCCGATCTTCGACCATTTCTTTGTGATCTTCGTATCCAAGCCGCTCGGCGACTGCGTCGAGAGCTTCGTAGCCGCGCTTGAGAACGTCGAGGTCGTGTTCATCACAGTCGTCTGGAATGGCCTGTGTGACATCGAAGGCGTCTCTGAATAGTGTTTCTGAGTCGGGCAGGTCTTCATCGTCGACGAACTGGAGAGCCGCTTCAGTGAGCGTCTGGTAGGTATTTCCAGAGGTCACTCCTGGATCGAATGGCTCGCAGGAACTACCACAGGCCCATTGTGAAAGCGTTTTTTCTCGACGACCAAGTCGTTGGTCGAGCTCCCGTTCGGTCGTTGAGCCGTGGCCCCACAGAACATAATCGGTGTAAGAGTCCTTTTTCATATTGCCATTGCGGGCTGAATCGATGACACGGGCTTCCAACGACTGGATGTACTGCCACATATACGGGTAGTTTTCGTGCAGCATTTCGAGTTCGAACCACCGTGTCGCAAACGCACCGCACAGACAATCTCCCGAGTGAGTAAGTGCGTCGACGACGCCCGAACGTGGAATACCGTGATCGTCGATGTATTCACGGACGTCTTTTTTGGTCCAACTCGCTATTGGAGATGCATAGAGATCCCCGCTGTCTTTGAGTTCAATGCCATCGGCTGAAACAGAGTCCCAGCGGGCCTTACTTTCCATGCGGGACGCACCAGAGATGAGCAGCGAATTACCGTCAAACTGCTGCAAGAGCTTCTGAAGTGGTTTGTCTTTATTGTTGATGAATTCCCATTTGTGAGCCTCACGAGTCGAGCCCGGAAATCCATACGTTTCGACCCGTGTTGTGTATTCGTCTTCGTGACGCCTGGTATCAGCAATATAGACAGGAAGCCCCAGATCATCAGCGCGTTCTTTGACGTACTCGGTGGTCTCACGGAGACCTACGGACGTATCGACGTGAATGATTCCGTCAATCGGGAACCCGGCATTGTGGTATGTGTAGTGGGTCGCGACGAGCGAATCGTAGCCGCCGGACATCAGTGCGAAACAGTGATCCCAGTCGTGGGCTTGGGCATCTTCGAGGATTTCTTCAGGTGAGTTCGTCTCGCCAGTGTCCTCGGTAAGATCGCCCCAAGAGCGGGGAATATCGTCGGAATCAGACTGTCCCGGTCCAATCGAGGGCGCGGATGGGGACTGACCGGGAGAACTGATCCCGGGTGTGCTGACAGGCGTTGCACTGTGTTCTTGTGAGGAAGTGGCTGACAGGCAGGACTCAGACCGGCCACAGGGGCACTTGAAGTCGTCGTACATGGTCGCCCATCAGCACCGAAAAATAGCGGGTTGAGAAGTGTGTGGCTGCTTATCGCTCGCCGATGGTATCCGTATCGATCTGGTAGTTGAGCCAGTCAGCGTAGCCATTAAGCAGCTCGGAGCCGACGTCGGTTAGGCTGTAGTAGTTCGTCCGTTTATCGAGGTCACCCTTTTCGAGCAGTCCCATTTCGACCAGTTCGTCGAGGTTCGGGTAGATGCGCCCGTGGTTAATTTCAATCGGCACTTCGTCACCCTCCTCGCCGATGTGGTGATTGTATTCCTCCTGCAGTGTGTTTTTGATACCGAGTCCGTGTGGTTTGTCGGCACTGGAAACGGTGGCGAGGACGTGCATTTGGAAAGAAGTTAAATCGAACATTGTATTTCCAATTGGAATATCGTTTGGATTGGTATTTAAGGTGTCGATTCGCCCTACGAGAACGAGTCGAGCGTAGCAGATCCAGACGTATTCCCGGCGGAAGCCATATCACTGAAGTCGACTTCGCTTTGTTCTCGTGGGTCTGCATTAGCTAAGAGTTGTTCGAGTTCATCGAATCCGAGTTGCTCATAGAACATCTCTTCGAGTTTTGACTCATTCACCAAATCGGTGAGCATGTAATTGAGCATGACCAACGTAGACATGCTGAACCCCGCATTGACAACGGACTTTTCATCGCCATACGGCATCGGCAGCACACGCATGTCGACTTCTCCACTACGATCTGCTAACGGGAATTCTGGTTCCCGTTGTTTGAACGTCCAGTCTGTCGTTTTCGCGTTCATAACCATCTGCTCGGCCGTGCTCATATCGACCGAATCGAGTAGTTGAGGATTGTGCCGAAGGGCTTTGATGAGATGCAGGCTTGTCCCCATGCCAAAGCCGTGTAGATACGTATTGTCCCCGACGTGATCGCGGACGGCTTTGATGATCTTGACCTGCTCAAGCGGTTCGATACCCAACATCCCACCGATAGCGAGATAGGAGTATCGCTCATAGAATTCGGCGTGTTTCTCGAGATGGTCGACATGGTCGCGCTGGATGACAGGGATAATCTCTGAACGGAATTCTGATTCGTTGCTTGCGAGCTCTTCGAACTCAAGGAGTGATTCACGGGTCGCTTCTGGGTCGTCGACGTAGTCCTTGGGGATTACTTTGGCTGGCCGGCGTTTGATCGCTTCTGCAAGAACTTCCTTGTTGGTCACACTCTCGTCTTGAACGTTAGAGTCGAGAATCATCTCTATGCAGCTCCGATCGAGAGCGTCCCAACCCTTCCCGGCTTTACTCAATTTCCATGGATACCAGTAGTGAGCGTTGTACGAGGCTGCGTAGATCTTGCAGCGAGAGGCGGCCTGCCGGATGATACTCATTTGACCCTCGAACTGTTTCATCATTGGCGGTCACCTCCGACGTCGTCGACGATGCGATCACGAACGGCCGTCGAGAGGTGGGGACTGAGCGCCCAGATGTCTGTTGACGGATCGTGGTGCGTCGAGTCTGCACCGGGGGTCGTGAGAATACCGACGTGGCAGAGGAGAGATTTGAGTTGATAGGTCGACAGGCTGTGATAGGAGTCGGTCTCAGAAAGCCAGGATGGACGCTCAGACGATTGGAGTGTTTTGACAGGGGATTCGTCAGGGATTCGATCAAGACTCAACAGCGTCTCCGAGAGCGTCTCTGGGTGAGCGTCTGCCAGTGCGACGGCCAACTGTGGGAGGGCGAGTGGGCCACGACCAGCGAGAACAGCAATAATTGGTTCGACTGGGTGGTACGTAGCAAAGACGGCCTGTGCGACATCTGCGAATACTGGATTGGCGTTGATGAATCGCGATCGGGCGTTCTCACTGAGGCTGATGAGAGCGTCTTCAGGAGTGCTATAGTGAGTGGCTGCTTCGTCGACGATAATCTGACCCCGTTCGGTAAGCGCGTTGTGGCTCGTGACAAGTCCGAGGTCTTGGGCCCCGAAGGCGGCCTCGCCGGCCATCTTGACGAGGTGCTGTGGGACGAGGATCTCAGTCGGTGCATCTGCGGCGGCTGCAAGCGGGACGCCCAGGTAGTTTTTGGGATGGGTGAGTCGGAAGTGGTACGGTCGAATTTCGCCGGTAGCAGCGGCCATGCGGTCGACGACCGGACCCCCGGCAGAACACTGATCGGTCGACGATTGCTGACCAGGTATGCAGCTGGCTTGGTCTGAAACGCTCATAGTCCACCTATCGGAGACTGCAAATAGCGTGAGTTGATCGTCCAACACAGGCCGTCAAAGGCCGCCCAGGTGGCTACGTGATTAATTCCGCTCCGGCTAGTTCTTCAAGTCTACTTTTCCCGACTTGTCCCAGCACATGAAACATAAGATTATAATTATCAGTCGTGTTTACCACTCATAAGTGTAGGATAAAAATATTATTGGGTTAAAAAGAAAACGTTTATTGGGTGTTGTTTGAATTAGGTGCCATGTCACTTAAAACAGGGGCGATGGTTTTGCTCGTTTTTGGTGCTTTGTTGTTCAGCATCGGATTCAGCATCGAACAAGACTACCAAGAATGGGAAGACGACCGATCTGCGATGAAAAGCCAGTGCATACAAGGGACGTTTGATTGGAGTCGGTGTGATTATATTGACAATTTAGAGAATCCAAACGATAGCGGTAGCTTATACATTAATGGCGGAGGTGTAATGCTGATCGTAGGAATGGTAATACTATTGTACGACGAATGGGATTTGACGTGAGAGTACCACCAACCACACGTTGAGAGTGAGAATATCGGTGGGACAGTGGTCGGTCGACGGTCGACAATTCTTGACCGGGTATACAGCTGGCTTGTTCTAAACGGTTATTTCCGTTCCGACTCAAAGGCGACGTCTTGGCCGGGCTCAATCGGGATTCGGTCGATTTCTTGGCCGTCTTCGTCGTAAATGACGATGTAGTAGTCGACGGCATCATCATCTGGTGCAGGTTCAGTGTCGATCTCGTCGCCTGTCTCGTCGATAGCCTCTGCAGAGTCAAGATCGTCGACGTCTGTGCCGCCGATGAACTCGTAGACCTCCTCGGTATCGAACAGAATGACTGCCTCGTCGGTGTGAGCGTTCACGAATATGTTTCGAACCACATCGGTCTGGTCAGGGGTGACGACTTTTGAGTGCCACCAGAGTTGGCCGTCGACCGAAACGGGAACAGGCTCGACGACGAGCGCATCACCGTCTGGACCCCACGAGGTCTGAGTATCTGTCCCTCGGGCAATACCCATTGCTCGGTCGGGGCCACGGAGAGATTCAGCACCAGTCGCGTAGTAGGACAACTCACCAGTGGTCGCATCGACGAACCAGACTTCATCAAGTCCAGCTGTCGACGTTCCGTGAGGTTCCATTGCCATGACGTAGGTCATTTGCTCACCAGCGAGGTCGATCACGAACGGTTGGTCATTTCCAGCACCGGATGGAAGTGTCGCAGGTTCGATGACGCCCTCGAAACTACCGACAACAGAGAGCTGATTGATGATTCCGTTACGGTAGCCAAGGCTGCTCATCTGCCGTTCTGCGACATCGAGGGGGTAGAGTCGCTGCCCAGCAAGGATCTCCGACTGTTGTGCTTCTTCAGGGGATAGGTGGTCAATAGTCCCGTCCTCATGGACGAGTGCAACGCCGTTCCAGACAGGGACTGTGTGAGGTATAGGGCTTAGTCTCCATTCGTGGCCCGTTTTCGTGTACGCCATGTAGGCAGAATCGTCGTGGACGAACTCAATTGGATCGTCGACGTAGGCACTCCAGTAATCAGAGGTTTTCAGATTCCAGTCGGCACTACGATGCAGGAGCATGTTCTCACCGTAGCGGAAATGATTATCGTCGAACGCCTGCATTTCTCGATTCTCCATCCGAGTCATATCCGAGAGCAAAACGCCACGTTGGTTGCCGGTCAACTGTACACGAAACGGATCGGGTTCGATGGCATACGACCACGCTAATCGCCCATCGGACATACGAGCGATGTCAGAGTCACCTAACCGGTGTTGACGATAAGAGACACTACCACGGGTTTGCGTGTCAGCAACGGCACGGGGAGTGATCCGAGCGTTTTCTTCGTTTACCTCGGGGAATTCTCCGAGGATGTCGGCATCCTCCATTGTATCTTGTGCTAATGATCGCTGTTCGACGAGAGATGCGGGAATGGCATACATTGCCGAGATAATAAAGAGGACCACAAACACAGTTCCGAGAATCGCGGCTTTCTGTTGAAGCCTGAATATTGGGTCGGCATGACCGACAGAGTTCTCGGTATCCGGTGGTGTGAACAGTAAGATTAGACCTGCAATGAGAAGGCCGAGCGTGAGAATTAGCACACCCGGTGAGTACACCGCGTTGTAGATAACACCGTGAAAGATCGGTCGTGCTATCCAAACAATGACGGCAAGGAGAAGCAAGCCGAGTATCCTGATGCCGAGGAAGCGAGGAAGGTTGTCGTGATTCAAAAGCCGCTGTACTCTGCTGTCGGTGGTTTGGTCGTCTTCTTGACTCATTGAAATTCTATCTCTTTTCAGAGAGTTAAACCGTTTGTATCTTGATTTCGATCTGGGAGTCTGTCAACTTTCCCAGAACGCATCTGCACACATTTAGAACCGAAAAATAACGAAGGTGGAAGATTTGAACAGACAGCGTTCAAATTCTTTTTCGATAACGAGTCTTTTGTCAAGGGGCATCAAAATAGTCGCTATATAATGAAGTAGACGGGAATCCCGATGAATATCATTCCTGCAGAGACAAGATATCGACCGTTGTATCCAAGATGGCCCGCCCCCATACGCTGATTTCCCCGGCTTCGTCTCCAGATCGAACAGAACCGCCGTCAGTAATTAGTTTATGTTTGGAACTCTCCGCAGTCGATACATTTGACCCGGTCTCGAATGTATCGCAGAGAGGTGCTGCTACAGTTTTCGCAGCTTGACCGCTTTGCTTCGAGATCTGGAATCCGTTTTCTTTTTGATATTCTTTCGGCTTCGTCAGGGATGGGTTCGTGTTCTGACATACGTCTGATTGCGTTCTTGTCTCACTTACCGTTTTCTGCTGTCTGTCGCTGCTGGGTCGGTTATCCATTAGAACCCACCTGCCCAAGCGAAAAAGATAGTGACGAAAATGCCAAGCAAGACCGTCAAAAATCCAGAGATAATTTCCCTCTTTCTGTCTTTTGTCATTACTGTTCTCCGTCTTTGTATCGTTCAGAAGTCATAATCAGTAATTGAACTCCAACCGCGCATTGCCTTTGTTGAGATTCGGCCAGTGGCCGCTTGCACGGATACCGTGTTTTATCTCAACCACTTCAATGTCACCAGCGTCTAACGCTTGTAGGAAGTGTTGGCGTGCGTTCTCACCGTAAGAGTTCTTGAATTGCGTCCACGAACAAAATGGGTCTTCGTATGGGTCTGCGTGTTCAAAGTAGGCTTCAGACAACTTATCACGGTCGTAGTCTGGTTCGCTCATTGTTGCTTTACTCCTCTCCCAGACCGTGCATCGTTTTCAGTTGTCATATATTTGTATCAACCATCTACAGCCGAATACCTGTTGGAATAGGACTGTTATTTCGGGCAGCACGGAGGACAACTGCTTCGAGATCATCATCGAGATTGGCTTCAACGTTAGCCACCCACCCCGCATCGAAAATATTCCGACAAGAGACTGTAACTGATTCTTCAAGCAGATCGCCAGATACCGTTAGTTCTGCATGGTGATCTTTCGCGTTGCTATCTTCAATAGCAGCCGAGCTTTCCCATTTCTTTTCGATTTCGACAGTCAGTGTGGCTGCTTTCTCATCAACATCGATTGACTCGAAAATGCTTTCTCGAAGCTCCAGTATCTCCTCGTCTGTGACCGAATCGAGATCTTCTATTTTGACATCATAGACGCGGCCCATCATAGGTACTCTGCCAACGCGAACTTTACCGTCTTTGTTCTCAATATTCGATTCGTAATAACCGACACCGCCACCAAGCCACTTCACTTTCGCAACGTCGGAAAGGATATCGTCCGATCGGAGTTCGGATACTACGCCTCGTTTAGGCGGTTGGGGTTCACCGTTGAGCTCTTCTTGGAGCGTTACGACATCCCCGACACTGAAATACTCGAGTGGATCAATGTTACTGAGGCGCGATTCGCGGCGCAGGTCGTCGACCGACAGGTCGTTTCGGTCTAACAGCTCACCGAGAGTCATCTTGTCGCCTTCGTTGTCGAGTCTGTGTTGGATTCCGGCACCGGTTCGGAGTAGTTTGATCACTGTTCCAGCAATGTCGACCCAGTGCTGGGCTTCTTCGCTTGGAGGAGTGACTTCTGGGACTAGCCTTCTGCCTTTGGAGGTTCCAGAGCGGAATGTCTCACCTTTGATCTCAAATTCGATGCTTCTTATCTCTTCGTCCGTCATTTGGATGTCTGTCATTTTTTAGTTCTATGGAGCCAAATCATTTGTATATTGTCATCATGGCTATTGAATTTCTGCTTATCTATCCCCCGTAGACTTCTTTCCAGATGGCCTTGCTCACTGGAGTATCCAATACGACATCTTCGTCGAAGATATCCATCCGCATGATGACGACCGCGAAGATCGCATCGCTGTAGAACTCCTGGAGTGCCCAGTAGACGTAGTGTGTGAATCCCATTCCGCTGCGCGGGAGCGTGAGTTGATCTTCGACGTCTTCTGAGCCGCCAAATTCGGACGGGTCGAAACTATCGATAACGAAGGCGTACTCGGAGAGATGTCGTAGCACTTTGTGCATTGGCATTGCCCCTATGGTACAGCCGACGACTTCGCGAGCGCCGAAGTCAGCACAAAACGCCTTGATTTCGTCGGGGTCGTACATTTTGCGCTCTTGGACCTCTTCGTAGGCGATATCGGCGAGTTCTTCCAGCCGGTAGATCGGGCCTTTACTGTCAAGTTCGATCAGGCGTCGTGAAAGTCCGTCCCGGTAGTCAGTGGCCGGCGTTGACGATTCACTGGAGGTGTGGGCAGACGTTGGCTTAAATGCAGTCTCGCGTTCTTTGTAGTCGACATAACAGGGTTCGTAGCCCTCGTCACACACCCACGAGACGAATTCGTCTTCGATGTGGAAGTCGCCTGCACGCTGCGAGAGGATCAAAAAGAGTGGTCCGTCTTCGCCTTCACGTCGGGAACACACGTTCAGTCCTTCAGCTCGGAGTTTTTCGACATCCTCCTCGATTTTCTGTTCGCGTTCGCTCGTTGAATCGGTCATCATGCTGTCGCCTCTGCCAGTTGATTGGCTGCGTCGACGAAGCCCTGGGCCTGGAGATTGCGATCCCACGTCCCGTCTGCGAATGACTGGACATCAGGTAGTCCTGACTCGTTGTGCTGGTAGAGGTGTGGGTGCTGGGTGTACTCGACGGCCGTCCACTGGCCGGTTTCGGCGTCGACGTCGAAGACGATTTCTGGGTCGCACATTAGATCGCCCATCTGAATGTAATGGTGGGCAACCGACAGTTGCGTCTTACCGACCCGCTCGATGGTCAGATCCATCATTGCTTCTACTTCGATGGTGATTGCTTCGTTGACGTCAAGATCGAGTGCCGATTCATAACCGAGTGTGGACAGTATTCCTTTGATAGAATCCATGATTCACAGATCAGTCAAGAGAAATTGCCTCGGAGAGCACCCCAACGAGACTTTCGAACGAACCTTCGCTATTCAGAAACGTAGAATTGTTCTCCGTATTCCTCTATCATTTCTTCACGGGATTTGTCAGATGTCTCTACGAGCATTTCAAACATCTCTTGTTTTTCTTTCAATATGACTTCCTGTGGGGTTTCGATGTTAGCTATCCCACCTACGATCTTACTCCGGGACACAAACCAACCGTAGTCCGTCTCAGTAACCAGTGAGCCAAGCTCCTTTGCTAGGGCTTCGGCGTGTTCTACAGCTTTTTCAGGCCCGTGAGTCACCGTCAAAATAGCCACGGCCAATTGTTTCGTGCTAGCATGACTTTCTCCGTTTAGACGACACTTTTCCGCATAGTATGCTACCTCGTGGTGAGGGTCCAATACCCCACCGTTTTTTGTGACGAATTGATAATCTTCCTGATCGAATCCTTGGAACACTGTATCAAAGTATCCTCCCTTAGAAATCGAATCCAAATAATCGGTATCGTATGTGTGGGAATTTGCGGGTTTCTTACTCTCGTTTATCTTTTCTCCCCCAGAGCTCAAGGCATTATAAACAGCCGCTTTTGTTGTCCCCTTTAGTTTGGCAATGTGATTGACTTCGCCACCCATCATTATACAAAAATAATATACTAACGCTTCATTTGCAGTCAATCCCCTTTCGAGAAGTCCGGTGATCGACAGGATGGTTGTCCATTGAGCTTGATACCAGTCTGTTGGTTTCTCAATAATCCAAAAATCTATCTCTTCATTGTTTGTATTAAGATACCACTCGTCTGGCTTACCAAGATGTAATAACACACTCAGTGTGTGTATTCGGAGTAGAGTTTTTGGAAGGCGTTTCGATGATTTCGACAGTGTATCCCTTATTCTCCCGGTCTTGTCGGCCAAATAATAGTATTCTTGGGATTCATCAACAACTTCCATTTCACCAGTAACTGCCATCGGTTTCACTAACGAAATTAGTTGGGGTAACCCATCCTCAAAGGTTGACTGTACGCGTCTCCCCGACCGTTTAATCGCAAAGAATTCAGATGACAGGTGGTTATCGTCGTACAGATACTCCTCTAATGTGCCAACATCGGGTTGTTCATCTCTGATGAACTGATCCACCTTCTGGAAAGCAGCAAAGTACTGTTTCGGGGAGGCATCTTTGGGAGAAGCAGCGTATTCGGTGAGAAAATCATCAATAGTCGATTCAATAATATTCATCACTTCATCGTAGCTAAGTGGGTATTCCTGATACTTTTCGCGAGTCATGAATATACGTATAAACCCCTTCACAGGTAGTTAAACATATTGTTGGAGTCACAGCCCCACAAATGAGATACGGCACCAGAGATGTTGTACTAAGTTGATTTTGCTCGTTGGACGAACCCCCGCTCGAGCAGGTCGACGTAGCCATCGTAGCTCCGAAGGTTGCGAGACGATATCTCGGAAGTGTACGGAACGCGACTATGTGGTAGCCGGATGTAGTTCTCCGGGAGTGAGCTGGAAACGAGCGGCCAGCCTTCGACCTCTTTCGAGAGGTCAGCCACGATCGGCGTCTCGATGATACCGTCGACAGTCAGTTCGACCCAGAAGTGGACAACACCATCTGCTTCTGCTTCTTCAACCGTCTCCGGTGGGTCGAAGCGTGGTTCCGTGATCGCCCCCCAGATGATGTCAGGTTCGTAGCCGGCCTCGGAGAGACGTCGGGCAAGCAGCTCTGCGTTCTCGTGGCAATATCCACTGAGCGGGTCTTCGTGTGGCCAACTCTCGCAGTCGACGACCGATGGAACGAGGCCAAAGTCGTCAACGAGTCGCTCAGTTCGGGTTTTGTGGACAATGCGGGCGACCTTCGCGAACAGTTCCTGACGGCACAGGGACCGTTGTTCGGCGTAACTGCTGTCGTATACGGCTTGTTGGACTCCGTTCTCCATATCACACATCAACAAAGACAAATCGGCTGTGCGGTCGACTGAACGGCTCTCCCTGTCCGCCGTTGACGTACAACTGACCGTCGAACGAACGGCTCTCCCTGTCCGCCGCTGACGTACAACTGACCGTCGAACGAACGGCTCTCCCCGCCCGCCGCGCTCTCTTAGCTCTCTATCGAGGACTGGCTACGATACTCAATCGTCGAGCCAGTCCGCACATTTCGATGGTCGAATCCAGATTCGGGAGTTTTTCAACTCAATCGTACAGTTGGTTTCCCGCCTACGAGACACTGGTTTGACCCCTCAAACAGTGAATCGTGGTTTGCTTCCCCTCGAAAAGCAATGATTTGCTTTTTCGAGACCCGAGGAAAGGTATTTGATTTTCAGACCAGAAAATCGGATAGCTTCCGAGAATGAACAGAGTGAATGGTACGTTCGGTTTGGGGATGCGGGTGGATTGCATCCCCGGTGCGGGAAGCGGTTCGGTAGCGGTCCGGTACGGTCGCGGCTGATCCCGTCGCAGACCGCGCGTGAAGATCCGGCCGAACTGGAGAGGCCGATCTCGCGTGTCCGGTCTGCGGCGCTGTTGCGGTGGCGGTAGGCGGAAAGAGACCAGCAGCAGAGGCGGGTCCCGGTGCGAATGTACCCCACAAAAGAGCCAACAACTCAAAATCGTGGGGTACATTCGTGGCGGCCGGTTCCAGGAGCTGCCGATGACCTCGCTCGGAGAGCGACGGTCGTCCACCCGGGCGACAGTGGTTAGTCGCCCGGTCCCCCGTGGACCCCGTGCCCCCACACGGGACCGCCGCCCTCTGGACCTAGCATACGGATAGGCCCAGCCTGAGAAATGGGTCAGCGAGAAAAAAGATTGTGCCGGTTAGGGGTTGATCTCGAGTTCGTCTCTGACGTCTTGGGCGTACACGACGGCGTGATCAACATCTTCGAAGTGCTCAACCGGCATGGCGAAGTCATCGCCGGAGGCAGTGACGTACGCTTCGTCGGTATCGGCCACCCAGTACACAGTGATCGATGCTGTGTGGGTGTGGTGGACCAGGCAGTACCAGACTGTTGCTTCGTCGGGAACACCGATCACGAACTCGGCGGGAGCCCCACGCTGCACATCTAACCATTCACGGGTTGGATTGCGGCGTTTACGGACGATTTCGATTGCGGTTTCTTTGCTGGCCATGCCGTTGAAGCGGTCGAAAACCTCCATCACCTCTGGGTCGGTAGCAGTGACTTCTTGCGGTTCACTCATGGCTGAAGCCCCTCGATGCAGTTACTGCACAGGTCGCGGTGGTCAACTTTGCGTGCTGCCTGTTCGTCGCCACAGCGTTCGCACAGCGGGGCTTCGCCGTGCATCTCGGCGGCCGAATCGAAGTGGTCGCCAACGTGCGGGGCCTCCTCGTTGTGTAGGTGTTTCCAAACCATCTCGGTCATCCGAGAAGACAAATTCTGCGGAGCGGTGTCGGTGCTGTCAGGCTGTCAATCCGACCACCCAGTCGGCGAAACTGTTGCTGTTTCGTCGACGCCGAAGGTCGGCCACACGATCTTCGGGAAAGAAGGGGTCGCTGAGTTGGGTAGCAATGCCGTACTCGACGTCGGCGTGGGGGTCGGCTCCCAGTATGAGGTTGAATTTCACTTTCCCGGCAGTGAAATCGTCGTCAGTGAATACATCGACGGCTTCAGCGATCTGCTCGAAGCCACCGTCAGATGACTCAACGAATGCGTCGAGATCTTCCTGATCAAGGAGGATCACGTCGAAAAACGATAGCAGCTCGTCTGTCGCTGCGGGAAGTACTGTGGCTGGCTTCTCGGCGACGATCTCGGCGACGTCGGCAATATCACTGACGAACTCGCCAATATCGGGACCTCGCATGGATGCTTTGTGGCGAGCGGCTGCGCCATACCGAGCGTCGAGTTGGTTGGTCGTAATCTCGACGTAGTTAGCCGTTCCCAGTCGGACGGTGTATTGAGTCTCTGGACTGTTGTGCGTGCTTTCTTTTTCGGACATCGCCCATCACGGGCAGAAAATTCAAGCGGTCGCGTACGCCCCTCTACGGGTAGATTTCGAGGAGATACACTTGGTATCCGGTGTGTCGGAAGTGGCATCGGAACACTTGCAGGGTGGTGTGTGCCGACCATACCGACCTACCCACAAACGGTCGGAGCGGTGGCGCGTGTGAGGATGCCGCAAGGCAGGACGCACGCGAGGGGCGAACTCGGCCGTCGACGCGAGTCGGTGTCCGAAGCGTCGACGGTCGGGTGAGTCGGTTGGGGAGGGAGAGGCCAGTATTCAAAAAGCTGAACGCGGAAGCGGCTGGTGGGCCGCTCGCGTTGCTGTTGGTGTTGCTGTTAGAGCTGTTTTCGGTCAAAGTGTGGTGTGAATGGAAGAAGGGTTCCACGGCGGGTGGAACCGTGTGCTGACCAAGCACATGCGACGGTTGGGCAAAACCGCCTCGCCGCCCCTGGAATGGGACTGGGACGACTGGATGCGACGACGAGGATTCGAACCTCGCGCTCCTGCGCGGAATTGCAGGCGTGTTTCCGGCTACACTATCGACGCGTTTTGAGTTGACCGCAAGGTGTGTGGGCCTGCAGACAACGGTCTACAGGATTGCCCGCAGATCCAGCACTGGAGAGGTGGCCGCCCCTCCAGAACGGATCATCGTTAGAGAGCAAACACAAGCTGGTGGGATCGGCACAGAGTAGCGCAAGGCAAACGCGGCGGTCACGTTGGCCAGCCCGTCGCTACTCGACGCCGAGATCGAGGACATCTCGTGGTCCTCTGGCACGGTTTCGGTAGACAGGATTTGTCAGATACGTTCAGATCACCTCAGCTATCAGGAGTAAAAAATTCATGTGTCAAAAGAAGCCCGGTCAGCCGGGTTAGGCTTGGAGTTCTTCAGCGGCGTCGAGTGCGTTCTGGATGAACGGAGTCGCGTCGTGGTTCTGACCGTAGAACTGCCGGGTCAGAACAACATCACGGTCATCGCTGGCCGATGAGTCAGCCGCTTGGAAGTGCTCGGCTCGGTCGAGGGTCTTGTCGATGGCATCCACAACCCAGCGGTCGCGGGTATCGCCATCGACTTCGGTGATCGACTCAGGCCGGATGTTGACGCCGACACTGCCGTCGTCTCGGTCGTAGGTTTCGACCTTACCGATCACGGCAACGTACGCGGGAGCGTCGATGTCGGCAAGAGCCTGCTGTGCTTCTTTCTGATACTCGCCAGCGTTCACATAGACTGCTTCGTCGGGAGCGACGATTTTCGCACTTCGGTAGGTGCTGTTTTTCGTCTCGCGGAGTTCGTTGGCGATGAGTGTGCCAACAATCAGGACACGCCCGGCCAGTGCGCCGGATGGGAGTGCGGCCAGCCGTGGGGCGCGGTCGGCGTCTCCCGATTTGAAGGTGCGTTCGATGGCGTTGATCTCGCTGCCGAGGACGCGAGCCGCCACCTGCCGGGTGAAGTCGTTGTCGCCGCTGTTGTCGTTGGTCTGTGCTTCTGCGTCTGCTGCTGTTGCTACGCTCATTGTTGTAAGTTTAGGTTTTCCGCACCGCACTGCAAGGGTGTTCGTCAGTCGATTCACTGCAACGAACCCGATTCAGGCCACTTCAGGCTTCAATCAAGTTCTGGGCACGCATGGCCACATCAGAAATTTCGTCGTCTTCGACCGGCGCACCGACCTCGAAGTCGTTGACGATGTACATGTCGGAGCTTGCGATGTGTCCGGCATCCAGATCGACCGCTCGGCCGACCAGCGAGGATCGAAGCGACCGCTCTGCAACGGACATGTCGAGTGCGTCTTTGGCGGCTGCGACAGCCTGATCGACGCTCATGCCGAGGATTTCCTCAGTCTCTTCAGTTCCGAAGAAGACATCGTAGCAGTCTTCGCCATCATCGACGACGGCTTTGATTCGCAGGTCGTGTTCACCATCGACTTCGCCGTGGACTGGGCATTTGCCGTTCTGGAGAACGCGCGTGCAGCCTTCCTCAGAGCACCGCTCGATCAGGCCGCTTCCCTGTTTGATCTGAACAACCGTGCCGCTGATGGCTTCGCCGCCCTGCTCTTCGCGGTCGGGAACTTCGATGTCCTCGTCCAACGGGCGGATCGTGCTGGCCTTGTTGGGTTTGACTTCGTAGGTGGTTCGACCGTCGTTGTTGGTGTAACTCGAAGCGATGACGTTGTCGAACGCGTAGGACTCACCCTGTTCGACTTCGGGAAGATCCGAGACGGCGAACATGGTGTACTTGATCGTCCCCGAGGAGTCACCGCCGAGGCCGACCTGTGCGATGGAGTCCGAACGTGGCTCCCACGGGTCGAGGATCTTCATCTCGACATCGACCCAGATATCATCTTCGTCAGCCGCTTCGACAAGGGATGGAACGTCAGCGAGAGCAACGAGGTCGTTGCTGTCGGAGCTCTGAAGTTGACCATACGAGACATCGTGGGTGTCCATCAGAGAGTTCCGAACGGTATCGACCGCGTCGTCCAGTGCAACCTGGAAGTTGACCAGTTCTTCGACCTGCTCGTGTGCGTCATCCGTGTCGATCTCGACATCTGCGCCTTCGAATTCTTCTGCAAGCTGTGCAACCGCTTCAGTGATGTTTTCACTCATTGTTATGTTTGTTTGACCGCAACCGCAACCGTTTGTTTTGACAACTGTACGCCTCTCGTACGTGCTTACTCACTCTTTTTCCTCACCCATCTGAGAACCCAAATTCCCTCGATGGCCGCCCAACCAACCGCCGGCTGTGCTGTCGCAGTCCCAACTCAGGACTACAACCAAGCCAGTCGACGCTGGACGGATTTTGAAGGTGAAGTTGAAGGTGAACATACACACGATTTCTCAAACCGCTCTGCTCTGCGTTTTTCTTTCTCGATACTCCTCACCCATCAGGGCAATTAAATTCTGAACGACGCTCGCCCAACCAACCACAAGAAGGCTGAGAAGCACGTCGACGTTCACCGGAAGGACGGTGTGGTCGGAACCGGATCGAGACCTTGCTCGATTAACTCCAACTCCGTGCCGCGTTCCTCGTGAACCGCACAACCGAGGTCGCCGCAAAAACCGCACCGCATCGCGGAGTGTTCATCGCTGTCTGTGCTGTTGACGCCAACGTCTGTGTCTGTGTATTCGAACATGTTTCGCGAAGAAGTCAGTATTTTCAGACTCCTCACCCATCCAGGGTAACCAAATTCCCCCGATGGCAGCTCAACCAACCGCCACGCTGTTCAGTAGTCGTCCGACTCAAGGTACGCAAGCCGATCTCGCGCTTCGCGGAGTGCGTTCTGCAGGACGCGGTACGTCCCGATCGGGGTGTACTCGGGAGTCGCCGAGTGAGTCTCATCGACCGCGAAGACAGTCTCGACACTGGCAGCCTGTCGAGGCTCAACACGCACCGTGTGTTTGAGCACGCCGACGGCAGTCTGCAAGACGACAGTCGGAACACCATCGGTCGACGATTTGAGAGAGACTTCCCAGTGTCCGGGTGTCTCGCTCAAGTACGACCGGACGGTGGTCGTCGTCTGGTGGTATTCGGGCGTCTGGTCGCCGTTAACAGTTCCAACGCTCGCCTGTTGTACATTCTCGGACATCGCGAATCATTGTAGACAAATTCCGGCTGTTCGCTCCGTTCTCAAACGAAATCTGCCAACGTCACCGTACCGGGTCGGGCGGCTGTGCGTCGGGCAAGCCGGGCTTCGGCCTTCTCAACGTGGTTGGCCGTTGCAGTTCCTTGCTGCATCGCTTGTCGACGGCATCGCTCTTGGGTCAGCCAAACATTCTTCTCCTCACTGTCCATCGCGTTCCAGTCGCCTGGAAGGTCGTAGTCGTGTCTCATGATCTCTAACCTCACTCATCAAAAAAGAGAAATTCCGAAGCGTCTAGTCCGTCCGATCGTGGCAGGTCGACGACGGCCACCGAAAAAACACCCGGCGCAGCCCGAAGGAGGCACGGCGGTCGTGCCGACGAAGGGAGGGGGAGGTTGGAGCCGAAGCGGTTTGAGGCTCCAGACTCCGGCCTCGGCGGGAGGGAGCGCAAAAAGAGACAGCCGATTGTTTACGACCGAGCCTGACTGATGATGTAAGCGACGACGGCCGCATTCACGAGTTCGGAGACGAGCGTTCCGTCCATCGCCATTACGATTGCTCCTGTAAACAACAATGTGTAAAACAGCACATCGAACAGATTGTCGAATGTTAGTTCAATTACGATACTTCCGTTTTTCACCTCCTTTGTGGAGACTACTTTATTGTTATCAGAATTCATAGATATTTGAAGGCAACTGCTCTCTTCGTGGGCAGTTCGCCCTCGCCCCCACTGGGGCGAACTGCCGAGAAGAGGATGAAAAGGAGAGGAACAAACAAGCAGCCGTATTGCAGCCAGCCAGTGCCGCCGTCCAGGGGTGTATGTGTTCGTCGACTCATTGAGTCGATTCGGCGAAGCCGAACCCGCAGGGCGAGCACTTACCTCCTGGGCCCGAAGAGGGAAGGCGGCACGCCTGCTGGCAATTGGAGGCTGCGGTGATATCGCATTACAAACCGAGGACTCAGTATTGCTGGTTCAACAAAACATGCTGTGGCGCAGCCCGAGCGACTGGCTGAGAGCGAGGGAGGGGAGCGGGGCAGGAGCGACGACCCGGTGAGGAGCGGCGGCCCGTGAGGCTTCGGCGGGAGGGAAAGCGTTGTGTCGGTATGAAAACGGAAGGGACGCGGCCGCTCGTCTAGAAGAACGAGACGAACATCGCGACGACGAACACGGCCGCCAAGAAGAACATGCTACCAGAGATGGCGAAACCGACGAATCGCTGCATTACATTCCCCGCATGTCGCTCAACAAGACGGCCTTGAACGAGCCGCCTTCTTCGTTGCGGCGTTCGGCGCTGGCTTCTGCAGCTCGACGTGTGCGGAAGCCCCGTACGACGACACGGAACGGAACAACAACGTGCTGTTCGCGGATTGGCGGATTCGGGAACTCCGGTTCCCACTCGTATCGCTCGGACGGGAAACTGCTGTTCAGGTCGACGACGCCGTACTCCTGCATAACTTCGCCGCTGGGGAGTGCGGCCTGTTGTGCGTGGCCTGCGGGTGTTCGGTCGACGGTCTCCGAGTACGGCTCTGTGTTTGCGTCTTGCGTGCTCATTTTCGAGTTCCTCGCCAATCTGGGGAGATAAATTCCCTCGCCGACAGGCCCGTCCGGGAAACCGGCGACCGGCCAAGATTCCCGGCGTACGTGGCGTTCAGCCGGGTATCGTTGTGTCGGTCGACTGCTGCCCATCGCGCGTGCTGAATCGACGCCACGGCGGTCGTGGCGCCGAGAACGCGTGCGGTCGTTTTTCCGTGCTGAAAAACGGTACTGGCTGCTCAGAAAATCTGCTTGCGACCTCGGTCGATTGGTCGGGCGGCGCTGGAGACCATGCCGTCGTAGACGGGGGCCGAAACGTCGCTGATTTGGCCGCACTCGCTGCACTGGAATTTCGTTGCTGAGAGTTCGATGTCGTCGTTGCAGCCGTCGGTGCAGGTCGGTCGTGAGTTTTCGAAGCTCATCTCACCTATCAGGGCAGACAAATTCTCTCGTCGACCGGCCCGTCCGAGAAATCGGTGGCCGGCCAAGATTCTCGACGTACGTGGCGGTTAGTCGTGAATCGTTGTGTCGGCCAGAATCCACTCAAAGCGCGTGAGGAATCGGCCGACTGGCTGAGAGGCCGAGGACACGCGACTGTACTTTCTGTGCGGAAAACGGGAGCGGCGCGGCGTTAGGTGTACTGCTCGAGGAACTGGATTTCGGCTTCCCAACCGGGCGAGCGGTACTCCATCGCGTCGATGAGGCCACCGAGGTTGTTGTACAGCGTATCGGTGTCGGCTGGAAGGTAGTGGAGATCGAGGCCGAGTTGGCGTTTGACCTCGGACGAGAGCTCGTGGAGATCCACGTTAGGATCTGCGATTGGGAGCTGGCTGAGTACGAACTGGCCCAACTCGCCGTTGTACACGAGGAAGCAACCTTTCTTGCTGGACGATGCCTGCTGACCGCCGACTACAGGAATGTTTGGAGACATTCGCCGATTAATGCAGTGAGACAAATTCCCTCGATATCTGGACTGGCAAACCTCGCTGCGGCAGCGGTCGACGGTGGCTGTGCGGTTGTCGGTGCCGAAAGGGGGTGGTGGACATGCAGTGTTGCCGAAGGCGCACAGCGAGCGGAGCGAGCGCACCGGGAAGGCGTTGCTGGTGGTGTCTGCGAAAGCTCGGACGAACGTGGCGGAGAGGCCGAGTCGTAGGGGCTGCGGCTGTTGGCTGCCCTATCGATCGGCCCAAAGCGACTCGCACTCGTCGAGAGACTCGGCAAGCCGCTCGTCGTCGAGATCGTACTTTGCGGCTGCCGCGATCACGGCACACTTGATCTCGCGTTGGGCGCATTCGATCTGCGTTGTGCGGTCAGCGTCCATCTGCCGTTCGACTTCCTCGAGGACGAGTGCGAGCATTGGAACGGTCACACGGAGGTGGTCGGTCCACGTCCCTTTCACAGGTGTCGTATTGACGAAGATCTCGCCTGCGAAATACATCTCGTTGAGTTCTGACCCCACCAAGTGGTACTTGGAGCAGGGGAGATCGAGATCGCTGAGAGCTTCCGGTTTGCCAAACCACGCCGGGAAGCGTTTCTGCAGGGCGTCGATGACGGCGTGGACGGCTTCCGTCTCTGGTAGGGGTTTGGCGACACCGTCGCTGTAGTCGGCTTTGAGTTCGAGTGCCGCACCAAGGTACGACAACGTCCGGTCGATGTCGATGGTGTGACCACGGTGGACGGCCCCGTGGAACTCCTCGAACTCCTCGTAGTTGTTGTAGTTGACGTGCCCGTCCAACCACTCGGGAGTGAACTCGTCGAGGTCGTATCGGTGGTTGATCTCAAGCTCGCGAACGTACCGCTGTGACCGGGTTTTTGTCTGCATATCTGACTTCCTCACCAATCTGGGACGATAAATTCCTGCTCCGACAGGCCCGTCCGAGAAACCGGCGGCCGACCAAGATTTTCGACGGCGGTTGTCGGGAATCGTTGTGTCGGTCGACATCAAGAATCGCGCACGATGAATCGGCCTGCGGCCGGTGCAGAGAAGGCCGAGAACGTGTGCGCTGTGTTTTCGGTGCTGGAAAAGCGAGCGGTTGATGGGTCGGGCCGGAGGCCCGGAACGTCCAGGGGGCGACGGTGGTGGTCGCCCCCTCAGCTGTGCGAGACAGACGTGCCAAAAGGGGGGCGACTGACCGGGTTAGGCCAGTTTCGCGAGTTCGTCCATCTTTTCGACGGCGATGTCGATGGCGTCTGGCCGGGACTCGAAGGTGCAGAGCGGCTCGGGGTCGCAGACCATGTCCGAGTGGAACGCCTCAACCCTGTAGCCGTGGAATTCGCGCGTCGGAAGGTTGTACTGGGGACGAACGAGGACAGTGTACGTACGATCTTCGTCGAGTTCGTCCGTCTGGAAGCGGATCGCCGGGTAAGGAATGATGTCGCGTTCGATGACCTCGTGCGACCACGGCGAGTCGTGAGTGATTGACATGAGGTAGGCGCTGTTGGCGACTGGGTCGTCGAATCGGGTCTCGGTAACGGACGTAGTTGTGTTTGCGCTCATCGCACCCATCTGGGGAAGATAAATTCCCGCGTCGACTGCCCGACAAAGTCGGCGGTTAGTGTTTCATCGGGAAACGGGCGTCGACGCGAGGCCGGACGGCGATGGCGAGAAAGAACCCGAACAACAGCAGATACAAGATCGCCAATGCAGCCACGCCGAGAACGGCCAGGAGACTCACTGGCCACCTCCTCGGGCGGCAAAGAATTTCTCGGCGTCGACGGTGCGGTGATCGATGCTTGTCGGGTTGATCGTCACAGTCCCGGCTTCTTCATCGTGAACCCAGTAACCGCTGTCGGCTGGCGTCAGTTCGTGGGCTTCGTAGTGTTCCTCTGGTTCGTTGTTGGTGTTGGTGTGCATATTTGGTCTCGGAAATCGGAAAGTCGCTTGTAGAGCGATTCTGAGCCGCTGAGAGAGGCGGTGCTTTGGGCTACAAGCCCCCGGCGATGGCGGCTGCTTCCCCGGCTCGGTCAAGCCGGAAGACCTCGACAGGGATGTCACGAGAACGGGCCTCGTCGATCATGTGGCTCGTGCCACGCGAGTCGCCGTCCCAGAAGGCGATCACGAGCGACGGCCCCGGCTGGGCTTCGAGGTAGTCGGCCATCTGCTCGTTGCGGCGGATGCCGGCCCGCTTGTCGTATTTTCCGTAGCGGCCCTCACGGACGATTGCGTCGGGGTGGCTGATGTCGTTCCAGTCGGGCTCGAACGGTCGGTGCGGCGTATCGGTCTCGGTGGCCCACGCCTCGCCCCAGCCGTCCGGCGAGCCTCGGTTGGCCCCGTGGACAACCTCGCCGACGGTCTCCTGGGGAACACCGGCAGCGAACAGGGCACGGGCAAGGATGCGGCCACGCTGTCGGTCGGTGAGGTCGCCGCCGTCGTAGCGGTCGAACATAGTACGAGCACCGCACACGAGAACGGTGGTTGCTGGCTGTGCTTCTGCGGTCGTCGGTTGAGTAGTAACACTCATCTCGCCCATCGAGAGCGATAAATTCCCGCGTCGACCGGCCGAACAGACAGCGGTTTTCCCGAGTTAACTGACTACCACACCTCGTGGGATTCGAGTTGTCGTTTCGCTTCAGCGACGGCGAAGTCGACGTCGGTCGGCGTCAGGTCGTGCATATCCGTGCGAGCGACGATGCAGGAAATGATGCGCTGTCGTGCGTTTTCGCGGATTTTTTTCTGGTCAGCCACCATCTGCGCCGAGAATCGGTGAGCGAACTCGGAAAGCATAGTCAGAACCACGTCGTTGTACAGCTCGACCGATCCAGGAGCGGCCCGGCCGTCGTCGTCATCGAAGGCAGTCCGCAGGTCGTCCAAGGAGATCTCGTGGTCGCTGTGTGTTTCGTCGAGTTCGCGACGAGCGTACTGGATATCGACCAGCGGTTCGAAGCGGGCTTCGAGCGCGTCGACAATCGAGTCGGCGGCCTCGCTGTAGGCAACAGCGTCGGCTTCGTCGCCGAGGTCTGCTTCCTCGCGAACAACGTGCGTGAGGTAGGTGACCAAAGCGTTGGTATCGAAGTGGCGGTCACGGTGGACGGCACCGTCGAGGCCCATCAACAGGCCGAGCTTCTTGGTTGGGCGGGATGTTGGATCTGCTTGGCTGGATCGTGTCTCTGGTTCGGTCTCAGTCTCAGTCTCAGTCTCAGTTTCGGCAGGTGTGTGTGCTTGCGACATTTTGAACTCCTCACCCATCTGGGTTGATAAATTCGGGCGACGAAAGCCCAACGTGGGGCTCTCTGCTCTCTACACTCTGCACTCTGCTCTCTGCTCTCTGCTCCCCACGTTTGGCTCTCTGTGTCCGGCTCTCCACGTCCGGCACACAGCACAGGACGGCTCTGCTCTCCCCGTGCCGCACCGACCGCTGAACGACCGAACGGCTCTCCTCGCCGCGCAACGAGAGTGCATTTTCGAGCTCTCCCTGGATAGCCTATCTCGAAGCGGTCAAAGAGAGATTGACCGAGACACACAAGGAATTGGCACCGCGTGCCGGTTCCTCACAGTCGACGATAGAAGCAAGGACCCGATGTTTCGAGACGCCGATCCGCTCGATGGATCGCACCGAAACAAGGGCTTTGGAAAGCTGGACGGAGCGGTTCTGTGCTGGGCTGTGCGGGAAGCGTGCTTTGCGGTAACGGTGCTGAACGCGCACGGTGAATCGGCGCGGCGGTCGCGCCGAGATCGTGTGCGCGGTGCTGAAGGCGGGGCGGTAGCGGTAGCGGTACGGAAACTGGCCAGCCGATCAGCGGTAGTCGTCCAGCCGGATGTTGAGGTGTTCGTGTTCGGAACATCCGTGGGCGATTTTGCCGCCGATATGGCCACGGAGCGAACCGAAATCACCGGCATCGTAGCCACAGACCGGACAGTGGCCGGTCTTAATCCGCAGCGAACTGGAATCGTAGTCGGTGACCGTCCGTGGGTGGGTGTGGTCGTATCCGGCTGCAAGCGTCTCGGGCGTTGGAATCGTCCCAATCCCCGGTGCGGAGAGGTGCGTTGCTGGAAGGTCGAAGTCGATCAAACTGGCAAGCAGGTTGAACGGGCCGACAACGTTGAAGCCGCGTTCGAGCATACGCTCGATGAAGGCTTCGCTGCCGCTGGCTTCGAAGTGCCACTGTTCGTCGAAAATCGGGAAGCAGTCACAGTCCCACGTCGATCCGATCGCCATCCTCGCTTCGTATGGCGTCTGTAGCAATACTCGCGTGTTGACGAAGTTGCCGCACTCGCTTTCGAGTTCGGCTACCGCTTCGAAGAAAATGTCTTTTTGGTGCTGCTGGTCGCCGAAGACGTAGCCGGGCGAGTCGAGAATAGGGGAACTGAAGATGCGAACCAGCCGATCATCGTTGAGTGAGCAGTTCTCTGCAACCATAAGGTCGCTCAGAAGCGAACCAATGAGTCCGTTTTCGGTCGTCGAATCGATACCAACATCCTGTCGAGTCTGGGAATTTACAGACATCTCACCTATCTGAGGTGATAAATTCCGATCCCGACTACCCGAACTAACCGCCAGCGGAGCGGTCGACGGGGTGGAGTGGGTGAATGTACCCCACAAAAGAGCCAACAACACAAAATCGTGGGGTACATTCGTAGCGGTCGATGGGTCGGGCCGAAGGCCCGGCACGTCCAGCCAGCTCGCTGGCTTGGCGGATCGTCGACGGGGGAACAAACACAGTGGGCAGGTGATGACGTCGCGCGGTTTGCGACGTCGTCCAGGGGGTGACGGCGGTGGTCACCCCCTCTGCGGTATGAGTAGAAGAGGAGATGGCGTAGCAAAAGGGGGAGAGAGTGGCTTATTCGTTGAGTCTGTCCATGAGGTCCTGTTCCATGAGGTCGAACATGCCTGCTGCGGCAGCCATCTCGGTCAGGATGTGCGCTAACTCGGCAACCGAGTCGTCTTCGTCCTCTTCATCATCCTCTTCGCCAACCACTTCAACATCCTCACGAGCGAGGAACCACTCTGGAGTCCAACTCGTGATTGGGAATGTCCACTCGTTGCAGAACTGCCATCCTTTGTCGGATTCGCCACTTTGTTTTGCCGGGTTCGCTGGTGGCTGGTTTTGTGGGTCGCTTTTATCGAAGTCACCGTGACGGGCCATGACCTCCCACTGTGGACGGTATCGTTTCTGGGCAAGCGTTGGAACGCCATCTGAGTGGTCATCGCTCACTTTCTTCGCTTGTTCGTAGTAGCGAACGTTCTGGGGAGCCGCGTTCTCGTAATCAGTCGTGTGGCGACCCCGCGCTGGCCCCTCACCGTGCTCGAGGACGTGGATATCCGTCTGTTGGTTGCACGCAATCGAGATGATGTCACGGTACTTCGACGGCTTACCACCGTGGATTTCGATCAGATCACCTTCACAGAGCATTGGAAGCTGGTTGTGGTACGTGTATGCAGTCACACCCAGTCCGAAGTCACCCCGTCCGTACATCTCTGCGTCTGCACGTTCCCACACGACGAATTTCACTTTGTTCCCCTCTTCGTCTTCGAGCATACCAGCCTGACGCTGGCTCGCACTGTGGGGAGTCCACAACTGATCCACACGGGCCCGGATCGAACAGGACTTGTGCCACGGTTTGACGCCTTCGACCGTCCGTGGGAGTTCGTAGAGGAGTTCTTCACGAACCAACTGAGCAGCCGTGAATGCACTGATCGGGTTTGCGAATGCGTCCTTTGGTCGGTCGTTGAACTTCAGGGGGAGTGGGTCGTCATCCGAGAGTTCGAGGGCTGGTGCGACTTTCCATGCAATCCGCTTGGCGATGATGTGTCGTGGGTAATCGAGTTCATCTGACAGCCGGGCTGCGAACTGGTTGACCTCACCGAGGGTGCTCGAATCAATGAGCGTACGTGGTTCGACATCATTGGCACGACTGGAGACGAGACCATCCGTGTTAGAGTGATCTTCGACGATTGCCGCTCGGATGTCGCTTTCACGCGATTCGCGCTCTTTCGGTTGCCAGACGGCCCGACCACTTGGGAGATCAGTTTCTTGCAGGTTCGATTCGTGCTGGGCCTGCAACTCCGCGTTCAGCCCTTCAGCCCGCTCTTGTGCTTCGAGGGTCTGACCACGCCGTCGGAAGCCGTCCGAGAAGTAGTCGTCATCGTCGAACACGTAATCGCGCATATCAGCCGTGGGGTCGATGCCCGAGTCAACCGCGTCGATTTCGCCGTAGTATCCGAATTCAGCCGACATCGGATTGACGTTCGTCTTAGTGTCGCTCTCTCGCTGGGCTTCGGGCATGAGTCGGTCGCCGTTCTTGGTGACGCCGCCTTTCAGACCGGGAACGCTGTATGCTTGTTCATCGACGCCAACGCCTGCTGTGTTGTCTTGTGCTTCTTCCATGATTGCTTAACACCTTGTTTACTGCAAACTTCACCAATCGAAGACGACAAATTCCAATCGTACACATGTACAAAAATCGGAAAGCAACGAACAACCGACCACCCACCTGCTGGGCGGACGGCCGCTCGCGGCCGACTTCTGACGAAGTTCACCCGGTCTATGATTTTCAGGGCTTGCTGGTCCGCCTACAGCGAGTCTGCGGTCGGTGCGGAAAGACTCGCTGTAGGTTTGCTCGCGCGGTTGCGAGACGGGCCAGCAAGACCGTCAAGGGGTTGAATCCACCGTCCGGGCCGACTGGCTTGCGTTGCTTGAAGCCAGGCGTAGCCCGGTGTACCTACCGGCAAACTGATTGAGCGTGCGCCGCTCTCGCGCCGGGGGCGTTTCTCGGCGCGAGAGCGGTGCCGCGATTGAAGGTAAACGGTAGGTCGGTGCGGTTCACCCTCTTGGAAAATTAGTTGAAGGTACATGATCGTACGTCGACAGACGTTGTGGGAAACCCGTGAGGGCGGCGCAGCGGACGAATCCCGTCAACGGAGATCTCGAACGCGGCGGTTCGTCGGCTACGAACCGCTGGGTTCGGGGTCGGAGTCACGGGATTCGTCGTGCGAGCCGTCTTCGCCAGCGGCTCGGTCGGAGTGACATGCCTGGCAGGTGGCCGACCGGAGCCCACGCCGGGGCGTTCTCGGCGTGGGGTAGTCGGCCGCCGAAGGTATGCCACGGAGTCCGGGCGCGGCGAAAGAAGACTGGAGGGAGGTGGGTCGTTGGGGACACCGTAGTTCCGTGAGACGCTGGATCCAACGAGTGCCGTCAGCGACCGGTCGTGAGTCGACAGGCGGCCGCGCAGCTCGCTGCGTGGTCGACTGGCGGCTCTAAGTCGGTCGGTGTCGGCTTCGAGTCTGGATTCTAAGGTCGAGTCGGAATCTGGGCTCGGATATGGCGACTTTACCGACTTTGCGAGACCCCCGCAGCGGCCGAATCGGGGGTACGACCGCGCCGCCAGGCGCGGCGACATCGAGGCGGTTCGGTATTCGATGTCGTTCGGCCGTAGCGGAGGGTCGCAGCGGAGGTAAAGGAAGCCGGGAATCTTGCATTCCCCGGCGAAGCCAGTCGTGAACGTGCGTGCTGATACCGGTCGACTACGGGTGGAAGGGTCCCGCGCCTGCGGTCGTTGCGGAAAAGGCGCGGGAAGGGTCCGACCGTAGACGTCCGGTACAGTGCCGCAAAGTGAGCGACCCCGTTGCGTTGCGGAAACGGGTATCCGAGGAAACGGTGGGCTGAAATCGTTTAGGGGGTGGTCGACAGAACCGACGCTGGAAGAACAATCCAGGACAAGTATAGCGGTGGGTGAGTGGCTCGTCGACGGCCCGATCGGTAACCGGTGGCCGGCCAAGATTCTCGACGGCGGTTGTCGTGAATCGTTGTGTCGGCCAGAACCCGGTAACTGCGTGTGATGAATCGGCCTGCGGTCGGTGCGGAAAAGGCCGAGAACGCGCGGCTGTATTTTCGGTGCGGAAAAGGAGTGTGGGCCGCTCGTTCAGAGATCCATGTACCGAGGTGGACGTGGAGCCGGGCCAACGTCGTGGTTGTGTAGGTCGTCGTCGTCCTCGAGGAAGATGCCTTCGGGGGCCTCTGCAAGAACGCTGGTGTCGATTTCTTCGGTGTAGTCGATTTCGAGCGAGCTGTCTCCGTAGTTGATGTTTGAGTACATCTCACCTATTTGAGGTGATAAATTCCTGCTTCGAACAGCCCGTCCGTTGGTGTGCGGTAGCGGTGCGGTAGCGGGAGCAGTGCGGTAGCAGGGTGGGAATGAAAGGGGCTCGACCGTCTCGCGCTTGCTTGGTCGTCTGCTCGCAGATCGCCGAAGGCGACTCGTCGGCCCCTATCCGCGAAGCGGATATGTTGACGAGCGGCCGCGAGCGGTCGAGGGGCTTTCGCGGTCAACACCACAGCGACTCCTGCGGTTACGGTTACGGTTACGGTTACGGTTACGTCCACGTCCACGGCCACGGCCACGGTTACGGTTACGACCGAGACAAAGGCAAGGCCAACAGAAACGGGAACGGGAACGGAAGCAGAAGCAATCGCACCTCCGGGAACGCCCACGGTTCGAGCTCTAACTGCAGAGGCGGGTTCTCTGTCGACGGCGAGACTGACGGGAGCGGTCGGCCGAGCGGTATAGATGCAGACTACAGCCCGAAAACGTCGACGTCCGATCCTACCACGGGCGGTGCTGAAAGGGGGTGATGGTGATGCAGTGTTGCCGAAGGCGCACAGCGGCTCGACCGGCGGAGAGAGACGCGCACCGGGAAGGCGTTGCTGGTGGTGTCTGCGAAAGCTCGGACGAACGTGGCGGAGAGGCCGAGTCGTAGGGTTCGGTAGCTGTCCTGTCGCGGTATGGTCCGGTATCCGCGCGACCCCGACGCGCGATCAAACCGTCGGAACCTCCGCACGCGATGAATCGACCGAATGTGGCGGAGAGGGCGAGAACGCGTGTGAAGCACTTTGGCTGCCGGCGGTCAGCGGTAGTGGTCGCGGTTACTCCCAGGATGTTGATTGATGACCTCGATAGGAGATCGAGGGCGTCCCGCCACCGGGGCGTTTCCGGTGGCGCTCACCACCAGCTTGCCGAATAATGACCTCGCTCGAACGTGGCGGAGAGAGCGGGGTCGTTCGCCCCCGGCAGGGCCGCCACAGCGTCGGCCGCC
>LFFM01000313.1_pt1 | contig 32876 bp, 20 predicted proteins | sample 643131 | NCBI WGS metagenome assembly LFFM01 (sample SAMN03777445, study PRJNA286221) | soda lake metagenome | biome: soda lake; feature: Kulunda steppe; material: water; isolation source: sample Tc-Br brine of Tanatar trona crystallizer | place: Russia: Kulunda steppe | collected 2011-07
CCCGGCTCTATGTTATCAAACTCCTTCACCACCGGCCTAAAACCGGTGGGGTCTCCTCCCCGCCGCTTACGGTCAGGGCCACTGCGGCCCCACCCGGCTCTATGTTATCAAACTCCTTCACCACCGGCCTAAAACCGGTGGGGTCTCCTCCCCGCCGCTTACGGTCAGGGCCACTGCGGCCCCAACCGGGCTTGACCCGGTGGGGAGCCAAGTTTGAGAACATACGGCCCCCTGCGTCCGCCACTTTCGTTGCAGCCGTCACGACGGCCCACTAAGCTCGTGCCCGCCGCCCGCCCTGCATCTGTATCCGACGACCGGGAGCATCCTGTGGCCTCGCCAAACGAGACGATCTACCGCGCCGACTGGACCTTCATCGACGGACAATTTGAGGCCGACGTGGCACTGGTCGTTCGGGACGAGGACATTGCCGACGTACTTCGAGGCGACGCCATCGAGCGCCGCGTCGATGCCCACAGCCGCATCGTCGACCTCGGCGATGTGGCGCTTATCCCCGGCCAACTCAACGTCCACAGCCACGCCTTCCAGCGAGCTCTTCGCGGCAAGACCGAATACCGGCGCTCCGCCGATGAGAGCGACGATTTCTGGACCTGGCGCACCGAGATGTACCGCCTGGCCAACCGGATCGATGCCGACGACATGGAATCCATCGCCCGCATGGCCTTTCTGGAGATGGCGCGCTGCGGCATCACCCACGTTGGCGAATTTCACTACGTCCATCACCGCCCGGACGGCACGGCCTACGACGACCGGCTGGAATTGGCCGCGCGCATCGGCGCCGCTGCCGACGACGTCGGCATCCGGCTGACCATGCTCCCCGTCGCCTACCACACCGGTGGCATCGACGAGCCGCCCTCCGACAATCAGCGCCGCTTTATCTACAGCGATGTGGCGGACTATCTGGAGGCCGTCGACAAATTGAGCCACCGCTGGGCCGACCGCCCCCGATGCGCCGTCGGACTCGCACCGCACAGCATCCGCGCCGTCCCGCGCCCGTGGCTGGAAGCGATCGCCGATGCCGGAGCGCGCCGCGAGATGCCGGTCCACATCCACGTCTGCGAACAGCCCGCAGAAGTCGATCAGAGCCGACAGGCCTTCGGTATGCCCCCCGTCGAGGCACTGCACGACTGGGGCGTCCTCGACGAGAACTGGACGCTGATCCACGCCACCCATCTCTCGGAGCGCGAATTCGACATTCTCGAGCAGACGCGACCGACCATCGGCGCCTGTCCGACCACGGAGCGAAATCTGGGCGACGGCTTTTTGCCGGCCCGCAAGCTGATCCGGCGCGACGTACCCATTGCCCTCGGAAGCGACAGCCACACCATGATCGATCCCTTCGAGGAGATGCGCCTCGTCGAGTACCACGAACGGCTTCGCCACCAGGAGCGCAATACCCTGGTCGGCGCCGACGCCCGACAGCGCACGGAGACCGCCGAAATCCTGTGGCCCATGGGAACGACCCACGGTGCTCGCAGCCTCCAGTCCAACGACGGTGAAATCCGCCGCGGCGGCCCCGCCGACTTCGTCGCCGTCGACCTCGATCACCCCTCGATTGCCGGAGCCACCGGCGACACACTCCTCACCGATATCGTCGCCAGCATGTCCACCGGCGCCGTCCGCGACGTCATCGTCGACGGCGAACCGGTCGTCGCCGAACGCCACCACCAACAAGAACATCGCATCGTCTCGGCATACCGGGCGTTGATGGAGCAATACGCCTCCTGACGCCCGGCCCTCCTGCGACGCCGGAACGAGGCGCACCGGTGCCCCCTCAGCCTCCGCTGCGCTTCGGCAGCTCCCCCACCGGGGAGCGGATCTTTAGGAGGTGTCGATGGTATCCGCTAACTCGTGCGATGACAGCGCCGGGAATCCTCCCCGCGCAGCAATATCATCAACTTCAACTATCTGATGGCGGTATAAGCCTGCCAGATGCGGTGTGACGAGTTCTTCCCTTGACGCTATCGCCCAGACATACGACATAGTTTCTTCGACAGGCGATGGTCGAACAGACCGGATGAGGATATGCGATGAGCGACTGGCCCGAAAAGTGGATGGACCTGCCCCTGGCAGTTCTCGATGTGGAGACGACGGGACTTGAACCACAAGACCACCGCGTCACCGAGGTCGGTATTATCCACTTCGAACAAGGCGAGGTCGTCGACGAATACGGCCAGCTCGTCGATCCGCAGCGCCCGATCCCCGAGGAATCCACGGAGATCACCGGTATTAGCCAGGAGGACGTCGAGGGCAAACCGACCTTCGACGACATCGCCGACACCGTCCACGAACAGCTCCAGGATGTGGGCATTGTGGCCTACAATCTCAGTTTCGATCGCAGCTTTCTGGAGATGGAATTGGAGCGCTGCGGCCACTCGTGGCCGGACGACAATCCGACACTCGACCCCCTGATTTTCGCCCGCCAGTTTTTCAAAGAACAGCGCCGCAAGGATCTGGGTACGGTCTGTGACCTTCTGGGCATTCCCCTCGAGGAAGCCCACCGGGCGACCAATGACGCCCGTGTGACCGGTCGCGTACTGTACGCATTCGCCGATCGTTTGCCCGACAATCTCGACGACCTGTTGATGCTCCAGGCCCAGTGGGAACAACTGCAGGCCCAGGAGATGGCCAGCTGGCAAAAACAAGACGACGACGGCGCCGACTCGCTCTCCGATGCCTTCGGCGGCCAGACCGTCGGACTCGGCCCGGCCTACATCTACGGCGATGAAAACGATCCGTTGCGCGCACTCTACAAAAGCGTCCCCGAGGCCAATGACTGAAACAACTTCAACAGAGACGACGGAAGTGACTGTCAGCGCCAGCGTACGCGGCGTCGACGAAGTCGAGCCCTGGAATAAGCCACTGTGGAAAATGGTGGCCTATATTGTGGCCTTTTTTCCGACCTACCGCGACAGCCGCGAGGGCCGGAAGACCCGCAAGAATATCCGGATCATGCTCCTCGTCGTAGGTGGGGCCCTGATGCTCATCGGCGGCAGCGCCGATCAGTGGCCGGTCTTCTGGATTTTGCTCGGCATCGGCATTGCCAGCCTCAACTTCGTGTTTCCCGTCGAGGATATGAAAATGCGCTCCTGGCGGACGACCCTAAAAAAGAAACAAAAACCCCGTCAGAAGCACCGATGGGATGACGGTCGCGTCGAATTCGATGGTCGTTACGTCGCGCTGTACGCCGGCGACGAGCGGGTCCAGCGCGTTCGCGTCGACCGCGACAAACACCACGTCGAACTCAAGCACTACGACGACCGACCCTGCCTGGGCATCTTGCCGATGAGCAAGAAAATGAAGGAAAGCATCTGGCTTTGCTCGACGGAGGCCGTCAGTGCCGACATCGAGACCAGTGGTCCGCTCAACGCCGATAACCTGCGTCGACCGGCCCGGGTCGACCCCAACGACTGGGAGAGATTGTGGGAGGCACTTCGCCAGACGGATTGATCGCCGCGGTGGAATCGATTCTCAACCCCGGCGGTCTACTCGACGATGCGCTCGACCGCTACGAATTTCGCCCCCAGCAAGTCGAGATGGCCCGTGCGGTCCTCGACGCGCTCACCGATCGCCACCCGCTGATTGTGGAGGCGGCGACGGGCACCGGCAAAACGATCGCCTATCTGGTGCCGGCGATATTGTCGGGCAAACGCGTTGTCATCAGCACTGGCACCAAGGCCCTTCAGGAACAACTGTATTCCAAGGATCTTCCGCTGCTCGAAGAGTGCATGGAGCGTCGCTTCGAGGCCGTATTGCTCAAGGGCCGCCGCAACTACCTGTGCAAGCACCGCTTCCAAGAGATGCAGCGCACCAAGGCCTTTCGCTCCAAAGAAGACGTCAAATTGTGGCCCGTGATCCAGCGCTGGGCCGACCGCACCGACAGCGGTGATCGCGCCGAAATCGAGGGGATGCCCGACTACTATCCGACCTGGCAGGACCTATCGGTGGGCTCGGAGGCCTGTCTGGGGCGCGATTGCCAGTACTGGGAGGACTGTTTTGTCCAGAAGGCCCGGCGCCGCGCCCAGGAAGCGGATATTATCGTCGTCAACCACCACCTCTTTTTTGCGGACCTGTCGCTAAAGGCCGGCGGTTTTGGAGAGGTCTTGCCGGAGTACGACGCCGTCGTCTTCGACGAGGCCCACCACATCGAGCAGGTCGCCACCGAGTACTTCGGCATTCAGGTCTCCAATTATCGCTTTCGCGACCTGAGCACCGACGCCGAACGGGCCCTGGAAGCCGAGGAGGTCGACGCCGACCAACAAGACAAGGTATTGGAGGCCGGCCGGGCCGTCGAGCGGGTCGCCGGAAAGCTCTTCGACCACTTCGATGACAGTGTCGAAAAAGGTCGCCACGGCCTGGTCGATATTCTCGATGAAACGGACGACGAGCGCCTGGAGACTCGTCGGCGGCGACTGGACGAAAAACTCGACGACATGGCCCACGCCATCCAGTCGGCGTCGATGGGCGAGGTCGGCCAGCGTCTGGCGAGTCGATGCGACGAATTGAGCACCGAACTCGATATTGTGCTCGCCGGCGACGACACCGACTACGCCTACGTCGCCGAACGCCGCGACAGTGGGCTATTTTTGCAGGCGTCACCAATTGACCTGGCCAGTGAATTGCAGACCAAACTCCTCGAGACCCACGACTCACTGGTCTTCACCTCGGCGACGCTGGCGACCGGGGGGGACTTCTCGTTTTTCAAGCGCCGCATCGGCGTTGCCGACCCCGAGCAGTCGAGCGACGCCATCGACGTCGACGAAAGACTGTTGGAGCCGGTCTTCGACTACGACGAGCAGTGCCTGCTGTACGTCCCCCGGAAATTGCCGGCGCCGAGCGACCCCGAGTTCTGCAAAAATATGGCGCTAATTGTCGACTATCTTGTGGAGATTACCGACGGGCGAGCCTTCATCTTATTTACCAGCTACAGCAATATGAACGATGTCCACGACCGGCTCGTCGACGATCTGGAGTATCCGGTCTTTTTGCAGGGCGAGTTGAGCAAGCGCGAACTTCTGGAGTCATTTCGCAACACGCCCAACGCCATCCTCTTTGCCACCGCCTCATTCTGGGAGGGCGTCGACGTCGAGGGCGAATCACTGAGTCTGGTCGTCATCGACAAATTGCCCTTTGCCAACCCCTCGGATCCACTGACGAAGGCCCGGCTGGAGTTGGCTGACGAACAGAGCGGCAACTCCTTTTACGACGTGTCCCTGCCGACGGCGGCCATCTCGCTTCGCCAGGGCTTCGGGCGGCTGATCCGATCGACGAATGACCGGGGTGTCGTCGCCGTCTTGGACTCCAGGATCGCCCATAAGCGCTACGGCAACTACTTTCTGGAGAGTCTGCCACCGGCGCCCGTCGTCTGGACGGCGCCGGCGGTCAAACGCTGGTGGTACGAAACTGGATCGAATTGAATCGTGGCGGGCCTGGTGTCACCATGAAATGAGACGTTGCGCCGATCGTGTTCATGTTCAACACCATCCGCCATCGGCGCTGTGTCGCCGTCGGATATTGTCGGACACTACGGTTCGATCGATCCCAGAATCGAACGCTGACGACCGGAGCGCCCCATGCTCGAGTTTATCGAGACCCTCGTGACGACCAGCAGTCTCTTTTTCGTGATCCACCATCTCGCAGAGATGACGCTCACGGACCTGATGGTCGTCTTTTTGCTGTCGAAGCCCCTGTTTATGATCATCGCTCTGTGCGCCGTCTACGGCGGTCGAAACGGGGGGAAAACCCACTACCTCCACCATCGGGACTGTGACCGGTTTTTGAGCAATTCATTCTCCACATGCACCGTTTCCGACAACTCCGACGCCTGACCGGTCGGAGAATTGTCCAGTTGTTATCGGTATTCGATGGTCCTGTTCGGGGCTGTGACCGATTCGGATTTTGCTGGACGGCGACCAGTCCGATCTCCTACAACCAGCGTCGCTGCCGGTAGACCTACCCGTCCGGATAAGCCTTGTGCGTCGCTGGGCCGACGACGTCGCGCCCTCACTTGATAGACCATTGTTCACGCCGTTGGACGTCATGAGTCCGCCTCAATCCGATACATCCAAGCCGCGACCATCCCGCCGTCGTCGGGCCATCGCCCTCACACTTGCCGCACTGGTGTGTATCGGCGCAGCGCTGGCCGTGGTTCCACATCTGCTCGGCTACGGGTGGTTTGGCCACCGCGCCATCGTCTACGGCCAGAGTGATCTATATGTGCTCAATCTCGATGAGGCGCCTCGTTTCGTGGCCGTCGACGGAGAACGCCCTGTCGAAGTCGACGCCGGCAAGGCCCGCATCATCCCCGTCGTCGGCGGTGATCTTTCGGTGGAAGCCATCGACGGCGACGGCCAACGCATCAATCGCTGGGAGCTGGAGGCCAACGACTCCGATATCTTTGTCAATTTTTCGCAAGACCGCTGCTTCGTGGTCTCCAGACTGTCGAACCTCGACGACCCCGATAATCTGGCCGTCGACATCACGGAGCGACTCGATGCCGACACGACAATGATGGAACTCGAGTCGCGCCATACCATCTGGCCCCGCAGTTACCCGGAAGGGGCCGAACAAGGCAGCTCCGATCGGCGAGTATCACTGGAAATCGTGGACTGCTCGCTGGTAGAGAACACCGAGTTTTTGAGCGACTATCTCGAGGCTCGGTTTCGGGACCGTTTGCATTGATTGGCACTCCGGAACGTACTACTGCTGCCCTTCGAAACTACGCCTGGACCACCCATGTACTTCCGGCGGTCAGCACTACTGATACCCTTGGCTCGCTGCCAATATTTGATACCCTGTAACAGAGTGGATTCTCCGAATACCGATAAAATTGCCACCGTCTCCGACAGACGCCGAATCCCAGCGGTCTTAACGTCGTCATCGTAGGCGTCGATGCGGCGTAGCGCCGCCGTGATCGATCCGTCGGGACCCCGCTATTGTTTTTGTGTAACGCCCCATGAGTGATTCCAACCGATTATATCTGGGGAATCTCGATGAGAGCGCCGACGCCCATCGCGTCGGCCCCTTTCTGTTGTCGGAATGTGTTGGCGAGGGCTCGATGGGCGAAGTGTGGCGCGGCCATCACGTCCAGCAGGATGTGGAAGTGGCCGTCAAGGTCATCCACGCCGAACAAACCACCGATCGCCAGCGCCACCAGGCATTCCGCCAGGAAGCCCGCAGCATCGCCGAATTGCACCACCCGTTTATTGTCGACGTCGTCGACTACGGCACCGTCGACGAGTCGACAACGCAATCGTCGTACGGCCATTTCGAGCAGGGAAGTCCCTACCTGGTCATGGACTACGCCGAGCACGGCTCACTGGCGAGCCATCTCGAAGGCCCCACGCCCTGGCCGGTGGTTCAAGCGATTCTGTACGCGTTGCTCGATGCCCTGGCTCACAGTCATGCCCGCGGTGTTCTGCACCGCGACGTCAAGCCCCAGAATGTTCTCATCTCCAGCACCGGGACGGGCCACGGCATTGAATTGACGGATTTCGGATTGGCGTATGCCCTTCGCACCTCCCAGGAAGCCGCAGAATGGCATTTGGCGGCTGGAACTCCCGAGTATATGTCGCCGGAACAACTCAATGCCCGTTGGCGCGACTACGGTCCGTCCACCGACCTCTACGGGCTGGGCTGTCTGGCCTGGGAGATGCTCACCGGAGCGCCGCCGTTTGAAGGCGATAACGCCATCCAACTGGCGCACGCCCATCTCAAAGCGTCGCTCCCGGCGCTGCCCGGTGATATCGAAGCTCCGGCGGCCATCGAGTCCTGGTTGGAGACCATGCTCTCCAAGCATCCGCGCCACCGCTATCAGTCGGCGGCCGACGCCGCCTGGGCCCTTCGTCAGTTGACCGGAAGATTGGAGACGTCGGAGCTTCCCACCTACTGGAACGACCTGTTGCAGCCACCGATAACGGGCGCAGCGAGCCCACAACAATCGAGACCTTCCCTGACACCGGTCCACAGCCTGGAAGTCATTCTCGACGACGCTTCCGAATGGGCGGCCACCGACAGCGATGGCGGTGCTTCGAATATTTCATTTCAGCGACCGATCCCGGAGTCCTGGAGGAGAACGCAGACCACGATTTCCAAGGTCCGGATGATCGGAGCCGGCTCGGGCCTCGTCGGGCTTCGACGCCTTCCCGTCGTCAATCGCACCGATGAGCGAGACCGGATGTGGTCTCGACTTCGCCGTTGTGCACACCAGGAGCAACCCAACGCCAGTTTGATCTCGGGACCGGTGGGCATCGGCAAAGATTGTCTGGCCCGATGGCTCTGCGATCGAGCCGAAGAATTGGGCGTCGCACAGATCTTTCGCGTCTCCCATGAAACCAGCGATGAGTACGGCAATAGCCTCGGAGAAATGCTCGAGGATAAGTACTCGCTCGATGGCCTGACCCGGCCGCAAATCGAGTCGTTCTTCGAGTCCCTTCTGGGCGAACTGGGCGTCAACAAGCGATACAGCTGGGAAGCCCTGTCGGAAGTCGTCAAGCCGGCGAGCGGAGATGAAACGACGCCCCAACTCCAGTTCAAGTCGCCGAGTCAACGCTATCGGTCGGTGATTCGCTTCTTGGAAGTTCTCTCTCAGCGCGGCCCGATCGTGTTGTGGTTCCAAGATATCGAATGGGGCATCGACTCCCTGAATTTCGTCCGGACATTGCTGGAAGCTCCAGAAGTGAAGGCCCCGATCCATATCGTCCTGACTAGCGGCGACGACCTCAGCTCCACAGATGCCGACCACCGCCAGATCCTGGAAACCATCGCCGAATCTCGGCACACCGAGCGCATCGACCTCGGTCCACTCGATGACGATGCCATGCGCAAATTGGTGGAAAAGACGATGTTTTTGGACCCATCGGCGGCCTACGAAGTACTGCGTCGCTCCGGCGGCAATCCATTGTATGCGCGCGAAACAGTCTCCTCCTGGCTCGACCAGGATCTGCTGGTAGCCGGGCGAAATGGCTACGAATTTCGCGGCAACGCCGATCCGGCGCCCACCGGCGAGTGGATCGACATCTGGTCGCGGACCGTCGACCGCCTGGTGGGCGACCAAAAAGGCAAGCGAATTGTCCTCGAATTGGCGGCCTTGCTCGGCGACCGCTTTCAGCGCTCGACCTGGCGTCGGGCTGCCGAACTGGCAGACGTTGAATTCGACGAACAATTGCTAAGGCTCTTTGTCGAACGCCGCTATTTATCCGTCAAAGGCGACGACTTCGTCTTCGTTCAAAGCCTGCTCAAACAGGCGCTACTGACCAGTGCCCGTCAGCACAATCGGCGCCGACAACTCGCCGAATACTGCGTAGAAGCCATCGATGAAACCGCCGATTCGCCCCAGATCATCGACGAGCGCAGTGCCTTTTTGTTGTCGGAATCCGGTCATCACCGCCGGGCTGCTCAACGCTTTTTGCAGGCTGCCAAACACCGCCGAAAACAACGCGAACCCCATTCGATGACCTACCTGGCCCGACGTGGATTGCGGGCCATTGAGGCCATGAAACCAGAGCGGGCACGGAAGACGGAGGTCCAACTCCTCGAAATTCTCAGCCACGGCTGGCACAACCTCAACAAAACAGAAAATGCCCTGGAAGTCGCTCGCCGGGGACGAGAGCTCGCCGAGGAACTCGGGCCTCCCTGGACGGGCCTTCTCGATATGCGCCTGGTCGGCGCACTGAACTACGTCGGTCAAACTGAACAGGCCCTCGAGCTCGCACAGTCCGTCGACGAAACCCTGGAGGAGTACGACGAATATCGCCCGCAGCGCTCCCAGGCCTTGAGTATTTCCGCTCACATCGCATTTCTACAAGGAGACTGGGATGAGGCACTGTCGATGGCCCGCCGGGCCCGCGAACTCGTCGATACCCAACAACACCGCTATGCAGCGGGACAGGCCGATACCACGCACCTCAAAATCAAGATCCTTGGAGGGGAGGACGTCCCGCTGTCAGAGGTCATTTCGCTCTACGAGCGATGCCGTGAGGAGCGAATCACCGTCGGGGAATTGACCAATGCCAATCTGGTCGCCGAATTGGCGCGCCGCAAAGACCAACTGGATATGGCCCGCAAGTGGTACCAGAAGACCCTCGATATTGCCGAACGATTCGACCCCGATCGCGCCATCGTCCCCCACTGTAACCTCGGAATCCTTGCCATTGAGCAGGGGGATATCCCTCGCGCCGGCCGGCGGGCGTCGCGGCTGTTGCAGAACTTGCGCCGCACCACGCGACCTCAGATGAAAATGTACTGCCACGCCCTGCGCCTGCCCATGTTGTTGCGCAATGGGGACCTTGATCGATCCGACGAATGCCTGACGTCGATCACAAACTTCGTGGACTCCCTTCAATTGGCCGATAACTACGATCTGGAACTCTGTCTTCGGGCGGCCGTCGACGAATTGGACCACGACGACGACAGCCAGCAGTCCCTGCTGAAGCGCCTTGAGGAACTGCTGACTGTTGTTTCCGTGACCTGATGAAGCATCAACCCCAACTCCACCGGGGCTAACGCCTGTCGAGCTGACCCTGGTCAGTCATCGAGCGAAGTGATCGGCGGTTTATCTTCATAATAGGTGTAGATCTCGTCCAACCGATGCGATGAAAGCGGCTGGTCTTCGTCCATCACCTCGCAGGTGTCGAAGAAATTGTCCCCCAGGATCGCATCGACCTCCGGCTGCACATCGCTTTGCTGTCCCTCCAGTTCCAGCCACATATTGCCCTCATCGACAATAATTGTGCCCGTCACATTGATGCTCTCCCAGTCCTCCAGTTTCCCGCGGCGAAAATCATCGATGTCGCCGCTCGTCTTATTCGAATACGTTGCATACAGTCGTGACCAGACCAATGACATTGCGATACCTCCTGTAAAGCCAGAGAGCTGACTGCTCCCCGCTGAATATACATCCGAACAAACCGCGAATAATGATCGATTCGGCGTTGATGCCTCGGCTGTCCCATCGACAGCCTCCCGACATATCAACTCCGCTTCGAAGACCTGTTACCCATCGGCGGTACGCCACCAGACCATCGATATGGCGTCATCGATGGACTCTGTGCAGCCGCCAATCGATGGCGAAGACATGCCCGCAAATGGAGAGATAACGAGGTCGTGACCCAAGAGTACCAGTCACAAAATATCGTTACAAACTCATTACGCCACGAACCTCGAATACTATGATCGTAATGCGAACACCAAGACAGAAACCGGGCCGCCCTTCGAATAGAGCGACCCGGTAGATCTCGGAACAGCACCCAATCTGTGGCGCCATCATATCGGCGATGACGGCGTTGAGCCTCCCTATTCCGCCGCCTGCTGTTGTTCCTGGAATGTCAGTCGTTCACCGTCGTCGGAGACCCCCACATCGATGGTGGTATTGGGCTCAAATCGGCCCGACAACAGGGCCTCGGCGAGGGCATCCTGGATCTCGCGCTGAATGACCCGCTGAAGCGGCCTGGCCCCAAAGGCCGGATCGTAGCCGCGATCGGCGAGAAAGGTCTTGGCGTCCTGGCTGAGTTCGATGTCGAAGCCGCGCTCTTCGAGCAATGTGCGCAGGTCTCGAAGCTGGATTTCGACAATATCGTCCATCTCCTCGCGGGTCAGGGCATCGAAGCGGATGATATCGTCGATCCGATTCAAAAACTCGGGCTTAAAGGTGGCGCGCAGTGCCTCCTGTACCAGTTGATCGGCCTTGTCGGGATCGTCTTGGCCGAAGTTCTGGATATGCTCACTTCCGACATTGGAGGTCATGATGATGACCGTATTGGTGAAGTCGACAGTCCGCCCTTTGCCGTCGGTTAACCGACCCTCGTCGAGAATCTGGAGCAAGATGTTGAACACATCGCTATGCGCCTTTTCGAGTTCATCGAAGAGAACCACCGTATAGGGCTGGCGACGGACGTGTTCTGTCAGATAGCCCCCTTTGTCGTACCCGACATAGCCTGGAGGCGCCCCGATAAGGCGGGCGACGGCGTGGCGCTCCATGTACTCCGACATATCGAGGCGCACCATATTTTGTTCGTCGTCGAATAAGAATTCGGCCAGCGAGCGCGCCAATTCGGTTTTGCCGACCCCGGTGGGACCGAGAAACACAAAGGAGCCGATCGGGCGCTGTGGGTCCTGAAGGCCGCTGCGAGCCCGGCGAACGGCGTTGCTGACCGCCGAGACCGCCTCGTCTTGGCCGACGACACGCTGATGGAGTCGATCCTCCATTTTTAGCAGTTTTTTCTGTTCGCTCTCCAGCATCTTGTTAACCGGAATGCCGGTCCACCGCGAGATGATATCGGCGATGTCTTCGTCGCTGACCTCCTCGCGAAGATAGCTGCCGGTCTCCTGGAGTTCGTTGAGCTCCTGTTCGACCTGCTCGAGCTCCTTTTCGGCCTCCGGCAAAATACCGAATCGAATTTCGGCGGCGTCATCGAGATCGCCGCCCCGTTCGGCCTGCTCGTATTTGATGCGCAGATTTTCGATGCGCTCTTTGAGCTGGCGCTGCTTTTGGATAACTTCCTTTTCGCGCTGCCAATTGGCCTTCATGCCACTGGCTTCCTCGCGGAGATCGGCGATCTGCTCGTCGACCTCCTGCAGGCGCTGCTGGCTGATGTCGTCCGATTCTTTTTTGAGAGCCTGGCGCTCGATTTCGAGGGATGTGATCTCGCGCTCGATCTGATCGATCTCGGTGGGCAGGCTCTCGAGTTCCATTTTGACGCCGGCCGCCGCCTCGTCGATCAGATCGATGGCCTTGTCGGGCAAAAAGCGCTCCGAGACATAGCGGTCGCTGAGCTTGGCCGCCGCCAGCAGTGCCGCATCGGAGATGCGGATGCCGTGGTGAACTTCGTAGCGCTCCTTGAGGCCCCGAAGAATGGTGACCGTATCTTCGACGGTGGGCTCTTCGATTTGAATGGGCTGGAAGCGCCTCTCGAGGGCTCGATCTTCCTCGATATGCTCGCGGTACTCGGCGGTGGTCGTCGCCCCGATGCAGCGCAACTCGCCGCGGGCGAGCGCCGGCTTGAGCATATTGGAGGCATCCATCGCCCCCTCGCTGGCGCCGGCACCGACCAGAGTGTGGAGTTCATCGATAAACAAGACGATCTCCCCTTTGGCCTCCTTGATCTCTTTGAGTACCGCCTTGAGCCGGTCCTCGAATTCACCGCGGAACTTCGAGCCCGCAATGAGCGACCCCAGATCGAGGCCCATGACCCGCTTTTCGAGCAGACTTTCCGGGACATCACCGGAGGCAATGCGCTGGGCAATGCCCTCGACGATCGCCGTTTTCCCGACGCCGGGTTCGCCGATGAGCACCGGATTATTCTTGGTGCGACGACTCAATACCTTGAGGGCCCGACGGATCTCTTGGTCGCGCCCAATCACCGGATCGAGTTTGCCGCGGCGGGCCAGATCGTTGAGATCCTGGGTGTATTTTTCGAGGGCCTGGTACTTGTTTTCGGGGTTGACGTCGGTCACTCGCTGACTTCCGCGCACATCGGCCATCGCTTCCTCGACTCCCTTTCGGGTCACTCCAAATTGGCGCAACAACTCGCCGGCCTTGCCGTCTTCTTCGGCCAGCGCCAACAACACGTGCTCGGTGGAGACGTACTCATCGCCGAGTTCGTCGGCCTCGTTTTGGGCAACCCGCAATACGGCGGCAAAGCCGTTGGAGACCGAGGCCTCGACGCCATCGACGACGGGCTGGCTGTCCAGGGCCTCGGAGACCGCCTTGCGAAGCCGATCGGTACCGACACCGAGCTTGTTGATGATCGGAACCACAATGCCTTCGTCCTGCTCGAGGACCGCCCACAGCAGATGGACCGGCCGTACTTCCGGGTGGTTGTCCTCCACGGCCCGGTCCTGAGCCTCGGAGAGAGCTTCACGTGATTTGATGGTGAATTTTTCGATCTGCATACCATTACTCCATCGCTACTCGTGACATGCGGCTCCCGGCGCGGATCGTACTCCGGCGCTAGCACACCCCGGACAGGGGCGCACCAACACCAACGCACGGCGCCGCAGGCATCGACGAGTTCATCGAAAGCGTCTACTTCTAACAATGTTCGTAACAAAAGGGTGAATGCCCGCCAAATTGGCGAGCCCGATCTTGGTTGAAGGTGAAATTATTCACCGCCCCGTTCCCGTCAAGGGTTGTGGCGTATATTTTGCTTGTTACGACCGGAGCAAATCGGGCTCCGTTGGCAGCCGCCAGGGGCGTTGTTGGCTGTCGTCGCCGGCCCCTCTCGGGTGACCGCTCAGGTCCTCGCCGTGATCGTGCCACGGCGATATGCCGCCCTCGCCGGTATTGTGCAACACGCCGGACTCTTCGCACCCAAGGCTCAGTGCTTCGACGACCGCCGAGTACCCATCCCCAGGTCATCGTTCAGCGCAGCCGCAGTGTTGGCGACGGCCGAACCGATGCCGACACCGAATGATACCACCTGCATTTCAATGGCCACCAACGGAAGCACACCCCCCTGACTGGCCAAAGCACACCGGCTGCCGTAGTATGGGCCTCGATACACGGTCAGACCGCTCAATTCCGGGACGAAAACGGCGGCCCATACAGTTCAAACAATTCATAGAAGCCCCCTCTATTCACCTCTTAGCTGGAGCACCTTATGACCCAGAAGGTCACGATCTGGCATTACCCGCAATGCTCGAAGTCTCGAAAGACATTGGCCATTCTCCGCGACGAGGGACTGGACGTCGAGATTCGTCGCTATCGCGTCGACCCACCGGACGCCAACGAACTCAAGGAGGCTATCGACCAACTCGGTATTGCTCCCCGCCAACTGGTGCGGACCAACGAAGACATCGTTCAAGACCTCGATGTCGCCAGCGACCAGCTCGGCGATGCGGACTGGATCGAATTGATGGCCGAGCATCCGGTGATCATCGAGCGCCCGGTTGTGTTTGGCGACGGCGATGCGGCGCTGGGACGGCCGCCGGAATCGATCTACGAAATTCTTCCGTCGACCACCGAAGGCTGAACGTCGGTCAATTCCAGCGATCCGTCCCCTCGCGGATATCGCGGTCCATGTCGATGATGAATTGGACGAGTTCCAGGGCGTACTCGCCGGCGGCCAGCGTCATCTCGACGCCGATGATAAGGCCCGGGGCATACCCGGCGCGCCGCTCGATGTCTCCGCCGCCGGGGACACCGCGTTCGAGCCCCTCGAAGGGACTGAAGGAGACGCCGCCGTAAAGCCTGCCCGCCATCGCTCCATAGCGGTAATACGCCAGCGACACGGTTCCGGTCGCCGGATGAATCGGTGTCATCCCCACCGATCCCGACGCCCACAGCTCCAGACTGTGGCGCCGACGCATATTGCCCGGATAGCGCTGTCCCGATGGCTCGTCCGAAAAGTCCCGTAGGCTCCAGATCGGCACATCGAGCCTGAGGCTGCGCAACTCAAAGACCCGATCGACACTGAATTGACCGCCGCCATCGACATCGATGTTCAGATCGTAGCGCTGGCCCTCAAAGGGAAGGCCCACCCGCAGGTAGCGGAAGTCGGCGACGATCCCGAGGTCGACACTATTGATCGAGCCATCGACATCAGCGCGGTAGTCACCGCCGTCGACAGTCGCATCCAATCGATGGTGATGCACACCGGCGATGCAGCCCGCACTCATCCATCCAACCAATCCCCATACAGCGATCCAGCGTATCCAGATCCGTTTGCTCAGACGCTCAGACATTGAGACTCCATCGCGGCGTGCACCTTCACTATGGGGGGAGCAGAGGGGAACGCAACAATTTATTTTCGGAACTCGAAAAGCGCCACTGTCGACCGGGCTTCGCCGCCCTTTTTCGCCGAGGCGAAACGCGACTCGAGCCGGGCATCTGCGATCTGCGACTTGCTCCGCAACAACCAGTCCCCCACAATGGGGGCCGACGATGTCGTTTTATGTTGACCGCGACGCCATGACCGTCGTGCCCTACAACCGGTTGCCGTTTGCCGCACACCTGGATTTGACTCATGCGCTTATATCGAACTTCGATCTTGCTCGCCGCCCTTGTTGTGGCGTCGGCCGTTCTCGTCACTGCATGTTCGGAAGACCCGGAGCCGCCGGTGGTCGTCAACGATGACAACGACGATCCCGACGACAACGACGACCCCGGCGACAACGACAATGACAACAGCGAGCAACCGGACCATGACTACTGCGAAACTTGCAGTGGTGATGAAGATTGCGACGACGGCTTTTGTCTCGACCTGCTGGGTGACGAACGAGCCTGCGCCATCGACTGCGACCCCGACGACAGCGACCCCTGTCCCGACGACGCCTACTGCGCGACCGTCGATGACGACGACACGACCCAATGTGTCCCGGAGGCCATGAGTTGCGACGATCCCTGCGATGACGTGGTCTGCCCCGACGGCGAACACTGCAACCCGATCAACGGCGAATGCGAATTTGAACCGCGCATCTGTGATACGGGCTGCCAGCACGACGCGGAGTGCGGCGATCCCAACGAGCGGCGCTGCATCAACACCGGCGCTCCCGACGGCGAAACCATGTGCACCACCGTCTGCGACCCGGACGCCACCGGCGAGGAAGGCGATCTGGAGTGCCCCTCCGACTTCGTATGCGCCGAGATCGGGGAAGCCGAAGGCGAAGAAGACGGCTCCTCCGAAGGCGTCTGCTACCCACTCGAACAGACCTGCACCGACCGCTGCCAGGACGTCGAGTGTGGCGGCGACGAAAATTGCGATCCCGTCACCGGCGACTGCGTCCAGTCGACGGTCGGTGCCTGCGAAGACGACTGCGAGATCAACGCCGACTGCGAAGGCCAGGACGATATGTGCCTGGATCTGGGTATCGGCGACGGGCCCCACTGCTGGCAGGACTGCACGGCCGATCAAAGTTGCCCCGAAGGCTACGAATGCACATCCCTGTTGGGGTTGACCAGTCAACTATGCCTTCCCGAAAACCAGCAGTGCACCGAGTGCTACGACGCCGACTGCCACCCCGACGGCGTCTGCGATCCCGTCAGCGGCCAGTGCATGCCCCACCCCGAGGACTGCACCATCGAGGGTTGTGACGGCGAGCAGATCTGCGACCCCATCTCGCAGCGATGTGTCGACGTCGACCGCACATGCAGCGGGGAGTCCTGGGCCGTCGACTGCGACAACGTCATCACCCGATGCACCTCGCAGCGCCCGGATGCCGACGGCGTCTGCGCCACGATGTGTTCCGACGACAGCGACTGCGTCGGCGACCGTCGCTGCGAGGAGACAATCCACGGCAGTCTTTGCCTGGAGCCCAATTTCGGCGGTCCCGCCCAGTGCGGCGTCATCAGCGGCGACGATTCCGAAATCGGTCAGCCCTGCGGTGAGAACCTCGACGATTGCGACGGTGACGGGATCTTCTGTGCGGAAGCCGGCGACGTTCCCGGCTTCTGCTCGACGGGCTGCTCCGGCGAAAGTGATTGCCCCGACGGCTCCACCTGTGGCGTCGGGCCCGACGGCTTTACGATCTGCCTGCCCGCCCAGTGCCGCTGCGCCGGCGCTCCGGATCTTGCCGATGATCTCAACGACGGCTGGCAAACCGCTCTCGACGACCTGGGGATGACGGCCTGTGACTTCTTTATCTTCCGGTCCGTCGTCGACGATACCGGCGACTGGGACGACCTGTTGCTCGACGATGCATCGCTGGCCCAGTGGCATGGAGCCCCGGTGGCAGCCATCGGCGAAATCAGAGGTTATCTGACCGATCTCGACGACGTCAGTCACCAACCCGGTCCACTCGTAGCAGAGGCCGCTGCCCCCCTCGACCTGCCGCTGGGCACACCGCAGACCTCCATCCCCACTGCCCCATCGCTGGCCGATGCATTGGCCGATCTGACGGCCTCCGCCGGCGGAAGCAGCGACCCCTCCGATTTCGACGATCCATTGTCGGATCTGCCCGACGACGTCGCGGAATTGGCCACCGAACTCGTGGAGGCCATCGACAATGCCTATCAGGAGCGCGACCAGGCATTTTCCGATGCCGGTATCGATAGCGACGTCTTGGACGACCTCTTTGAACAGACCCACCGGCTGTGGCTGCCCGACGGCCCCGACCAGGACGCCCTGGACGTTGACGACCCCGACATTGCCGATGCCATCGACGACTTTCCGCTCGATGAACTCACCCAGATCGGCGCCGATCTGGCGGTGGCCATCGAAATTGCACTCAACAACACCGACGTCGATCCCGACACGGTGGACGAGGAGTTTTCGGTCCACGTCGACACACCGGCCGGCGCCGTCCTCATCGGCGACACCTCGGACAACGTCTACGAAGAAGACGCCGACTTCGATGGAACCACAGCTCTGATCTTGGAGATCGGCGGCGACAACACCTACGAAATCCCCGCCGGCGCCAACCAGTCGGTGGCCAACGGAATCTCCATTGCCATCGACCTCGACGGCGCCGATACCTACACCTACGACAAGGTCGGCGACGACCTCGACGGCGACCGGCTGCTCGAATCCGATGACGCCGGCCGACTCGACCCGGCCGACGCCGGCGACGACGGTCCGGTATCGCTATCGGAGACCGCTCGTCAGGGCGCCGGACGACTGGGCGTGGGCATGGTCTTTGATCGCGGCAGCGGCCACGATACCTACGAGACGCTGCGCCTCGGTCAGGGCGCCGGGATCTTCGGTGTCGGCGCCGTCTTCGACCAGGGCCACGACGACGTGACCTTCGATGCCGAGGCCTTTGCTCAGGGCGCCGGATTCCACGGCGTCGGCCTGTTGTATAGCGCCGGAGGCGACAACACCTACCGGCTGTGGCATGCCGGCCAGGGCATGGGCATCGGCGGCGGTGTCGGCCTGTTGTACGATGAAGACGGCCACGATGATTACACCGCTGTCACCGGCACCTTCGACGATGATGACATCCTGTACTACTCGCCGACCGATGGCGGCAATGCCAACCGAAACCTCGCTCAGGGCGCCTCGGCGGGAAGCGGCGACATCGCCGCCGGACTCGGTGTACTGCGCGACTACGCCGGCGACGACACCTACACTGCCGCCTCCTACGCCCAGGGCTACAGCGAAGACCTGGGCTTCGGAATCCTCGGCGACGCCGACGGCGACGACGATTATCTGGGCCGAAGCTACATCCAGGGCACCGGCATCGACGCCGGAGTCGGCGTCTTGCTCGACCTCGGCGGCGACGACGACTTCAATCAACGCGCCAATCCCAACAATATCGGTCAGGGCGTCGGCGAACACCTCGGCTGGGGTGGATTCGTCGTCGAAGGCGGTAGCAATGACATCCGCTACAGCCTCCCGGGCGGAGGCGTCGCCCTCGACGGCGGCATGGCCTTTAGTCTCTTCGATGGCGGCCCCAACGACCACATTGCTCCCGGCGGAGGACTGGGCCTGGCGACGTTCAACGCCGCCAGCGACTCCCCACTGGCCGACACGCCGACGGTCGGCGTCTTCGTCCAGACCGGTGGCGAACAAGAGACCTACTCCCATCCCGACGACAACCTGGATGTCGAAAATGATGCCATCTGGCGTCAGGACGACAGTGACGTCGACGAGGGCTTTGGTGTCGGCGTCGATGAGTAACAGCGGGATTCCCGGCCGATTCGGCGAAATGACGCCGGGGGCGTCATGCCGGCGAGGCCCCCGGCGCTCCCTTCCAGACCCCGATATGCCTTGCGCTATCGGTGTATCAGCCTTGTCTGCTAACCACGCGAATCTGCGTCGAGTAGACCCCGATATGCCTTGCGCTATCGGTGTATCAGCCTTGTCTGCTAAATTGCGCCTTCGGCGATTCCCCCCGGACTCCCCCCCGGCGATGAGTGTACGTCGCTTCCATCGGTCGCGACGTATCGGCAGCCGGGGCAATAGCCGCCGGACTGCCAATCGTTGGCTCGACGCCTCCGGCGTCTATGTTTCCTTCGCCACAACTGTCATCTCCCCGCTCTACAGGTTCTACTCCGGAAATCCCTGATAGATGTCATCGACCACCTCGACCTGCTGCAAGTCTCCGTCGACCCGCATGACATCCCAAAAATCACCGATGTGCATCCCTTCGGAAGTGCGCTCCTCGACGAGCTCGCCCTCCAGATATAGCCGCACCGTCGCATAGCTGACCCCGTAGCCCCGGTCGGTAAAGTAGTTGGCCCCCACCGAGTACGTCACATCCTCCTGGGCTCCATCGAGATTGATATTCTCCGGGCCCCAACCATCCGTGGCGTCGATGTCCAGTGTCGGGTTCCCCTCCTCGCCCTCCTCGGTCCAGATCGGCTCCGGGTTCTGCCAGTGACAGTCCCAGTGGGCGTCGTCCCATTCGCCCTCCGGATGCAGAAAATGGAGATCCATATCGGTGCCATGGTCGTTGTGCCGATTCGGATCGCCCGGGGTATTCCATACCAGTTGGACGTGAATATCGGACCCGGCCACGGCTACAATCGTCAGCCGGGCCGGCTCGCAGGCCCACTGACCCTGGTCATCGGCCGCATCGAGTTCCAACACGTAGCTACCGGCCAAATCCAGATACAGCTCATTGTGCTCCGCTCCCGAGGGCTGTTCGAGGACTGCCGCGGAGTCCTCCGGGCGCTCTATCAGCGTCCAGTCCAGTTGATCGAATGAGTCGCCGGACTCGACCATTGCATCTAGCTGGACTGTCTCCAGCGGCTCCGCGTTGAGCGTCGACGCCTCGTCACTGAACACCGATTGGTCGCCGACGGCGGCCTCCATGACCGGGCTCGAACACTCGTCGTCAAACGCCTCCGCCGCGAGCCCGATTTCCGGCTGTAGACGGTCCGGGTCATCGGTCCTCAACCCCAGTGTCCCGAAATAGGTACCCGGGACCCCGGCCTGGAAGTCGATCTCGAATTCGATGACGTCCCGAGGCTCCAACACCGCCGTAGCCTCCCCGTCGCCCAATCCACCGGCGTCGACCAGATAAAATTGCTCGTCGCTCTCAAATCCCTCCTTTTCGACCTCGAGGTCGAGCACCTCGCTGCAGTTTTCGACCCGGATGGTTCGCGTCGCCGTCTCTCCTACCGGAATCTGCCCGAACTCGAACCAATCGGTCGGTGACAACTCCACACAGGGCGTCACGACCTCCCCCTCCCAATCGATCGCAAATTGCGGGCGCTCCCGATCGTTGCTCTCCACGACGATCTCGCCCGCCGACGGGCCCAAAACATCGCTCTCAAACTGGGCGACAAACTCCTTAGATGCCCCGGGGCTGACCTGCACTGTCTCCGGATGCTCGCCCTCCGGCTCCACGACCTCCACGGGCCCGCCGACGTCGATCTCGTAAATCCTCAACGTCACATCACCGCCGTTTTCGAGCTCGAAGACCTCGCTGACCGACTCGCCCTCCCCCGTGGGCTCAAATAAAATCTCGTCGGGCCCCTCGATAACCGGGGCCACCGGTTGTTCGCCGACATTGAAATCATTGGCGTCTTCAACGGCATCGGAACAACCCACTGCCATCGCCAACGCCACCGTCCACCAGACTATTGACCGAATTCTCATCACTCCTCCCCGACATCGCGACTGCAGCGACGACCCCTGCACGTATACGGTTCCTCACAGTGGCCGTCGTGCCAACACGAGCCCTTCTGAAAACAGCGGTCTTCGTCGTGCTGAATGCGCATCTCTTCCGGTTTGCAATGCTGATCGGCATCTGACTCCTCCGGCTCCAGACACCTGCCCGGCTGCCGAACCATCTCCAGACGAGGCTCCACACAATCCCCTACGTCGCAGTCCTCCGTCGTCAGACAGGGTTGCGGCCGGCAGTAGGCTTCTTCCTCTCCGCCGACATAGCACTCTTCGTTCGCCTCGCATCCGTGTTCTTCTGCATCGCAGCTAACAAAATACTCGCTGCACCCTCGAGCATCGACGCTGTTGTTGTCGGGACCGAGCCACATACACGTCCCATTCTCGCAGTCATGATGCGAACGGCAGTGCTCGTCGCACATCCCCTCGTGACAGATTCCACTGTGGCATTCGGCGTTTTTCTCACAGGACTCGCCAAATCCCAGATCGCCGGTGGGCTCGCACTTGCCGTGATCATCATGGCAATAATACCCCTCCGGGCAGTACAGTGAGCTTAGGCATCCTCCCGTATTGAAGTGACACGTCCCGTCCTGAAATAAACATTCTCGGTTATTGGCCGGACAATCATCCTGGCTGGAGCACTCCGAAGCACATTGTTCCTCGTCTCCGACACACACACAAATCTGATGGTCGACAGCCCCCGGAGATCGATGGCAAGCATAGTCTTCAGGGCACGTCTCCCCATTGTGCTCCCCGCATTCCGCGTCGGGCAGCCCGCAGAGCCTCGGCGTACATTTCTCCTCTTCTGACGGACAATCGCACTCCTGCCAATCATCCCAGGGCTCGTCATCGGTGTCGGTATCCCCGGTGTCGGTGTCGCCTTCTTCCACGTCGTCGACTACGTCGACTGTGGCGGTATTGACATCCTCGCCACCATCGGTCGCATTCGTTTGACGCTCCACCTCACTCGAACAGCCGACGACACAACACAGCGCCGCAAGACCGCACAGCACGATCGTTGCTATTTGGCCGCGCTTCTTCTCTGAAAAATCGACAACAGTTCTCATCGAGTATTTCCCGGTACGAAAACAAAGTCATTTCGCGATCTAAAATGTTATTTTCCGACAGCGGGTCCCCCCGGACACCACCTGTCGGGATTACGGCTCCTGACAAAAATTATCTGCTTCATCGGGCGCCGGGAGACACTCGAAATTCGTCTGGAAAATATCGCAGTCTGAATTCTCTTCACATCGAAGATGGTCGCGGCACCGGTTCTGTTCTGGTGGATCCAGATTCTGCCAATGCCGATAATCTGTCTCTGAATCGCAACTATCTTGAAGAAGCGGATCCGCCGTGGAAAACGAGGGCACCTCTACCTCGACGCGAACGGCCGTATTGTTGCGCTCTCGAAACTCCCCTTCTTCCTCGTAGAACCCGGTTGGATCCCAGTGGTTCTCCAGGAGGTATGTACCCTCTTCGACGATATTGCCACGACCGGCGGGATTACCGAGATGAATCCCCTGTCCTTCCAAGCCTTTATGATACACATCTTTCCAACCAGGATTGAGCCCCATTCTTAGGCCTGGATAACAACTCTGAAACAAATTACTTTCCTTGTACTCCGAGTCAATTTCAGCATCGAAAAGATCCGTCGACATTACGCATGCGCCCAGCTTATGACCCTCGGCGACAATTTCACAGTCCGTCGATCGCTCCGAGGGGTAATCTTTACAGGAAGCTGTGTCTTCCAACAGCCGTAGCATCGACCAATCTTGCATGTGGTAGTGGTTGTGGCCGGGGGCCCCATGCCACTCCATCATATCCGTGCCAAAATTCCGCCTGATCGTTCCTCCATCATTGCGATGAACTACCTGCCTGAAGGTATCGAGCATCTCGTCGCTTGTTTCAGTATGCTCGATCTCAAAATCTCCATACCCGACATTTGCCCAACTTGCGTCCGACCGCATTGTGACACTTCCCGTCTTTTCAGAATCTATTTGTGCACAGTCAAATTCATAACTCTCCAGGTCACGGGGGTCGGGCATGATATCCGGCAGCAGCAAATGGTCATCGTGGTCTGGATTTTCCGGCCACAACTCGAAATCATCAAAGGTGAGAGTCACATACGGATCCTGCCACTCGTTATCCCCACAGTCATAGACCTCCCGTCTCTCACCCTCGGGAAAATACTCGTAGTAAAATGACGGTCGATAGCCCTCCTTGTCGATCCGAAACCGGAACATATCTTCGCGCTCTGCTGCTTGGATATTCTCCTGTTCCAGGCCATCGACGTTGGGACAATCACCCGAATAATCCTTGAACGCCCAGTTGAAGTCTCGATCGTACGGATGATCATCCTCGTAGTCTTCCAGTCCAACCGATGAGGTCACCACCGAATTGTCTACCGTCGGGTAGCTCGAAGAACCCGCCGAAGGCCACGGCATATTGGCATTCGAGTCGTGGTACCACTCAAACATCTCCAAATCTGCTCCCCCGATGAGTTCGTCACCGTCGTCCGGATCCACGACCCGTCCTCTCGTGCATGCCGCAACCAATATCACCAGCCCAATAACCATCAGAAGTTTCGAAGAATGTATCAGTCGAGTCTTCCATCGTCCCCAATCCATTGCTGAACCTAGTTTGCAATACAGTAATACAGAAATCCTCACTGGCCCGAAAGGATGAGAATTAAGTAAAACCTCCCCGGTGCAGTGAACCGAATTGAGTAGACGCTAACACATTGTTTTTTTTTTCAAGTCGCGCAATCTCAAACCCGCATCATGAGACGTCGTGGCGCGCCCCGAACTACTGCTGCCCTTCGAAACTACGCCGGGGCTCTCGGCGGTGCTGGACGATGGGTGTCGGTCGCGACGTATCGGCAGCGGGGACAATAGCCGCCGGACTGCCGAGCGTTGGTTGCCTCGTAATCCCGTCGCCGCCGGCGCTCCCTTGACATACAGCGGCCCTATTCGGTCGAATGGTGCCTACACGATGCCGGCTCAATTCCGCCACTCGACCTGCGAGTTTCCCGATGACAGACACCATCTCCTTTTGGCTCAACGACCGACTCGTCGAAACCGACGAACACAGCGGTCGGCTCGTCCTGGATTATCTGCGGAACAACGAGTTTCTGACGGGCACCAAAGAGGGCTGCAAAGAGGGCGACTGCGGGGCCTGCACGATCATGATCGGCGAGCTTCGAGACGGCGCGATTCGCTACGAGCCGACCACCAGTTGTCTGGTGCCCCTGGGCGAGATGCACGGCCGCCACGTGGTGACCGTCGAGGGGCTGAATCTCGACGACGGTCTCAATCCCATCCAGAAGGCCATGTGCGAGCGCGGCGGATCGCAATGCGGCTTTTGCACGCCGGGGTTTGTGGTCTCCATGTGTTGGTATCTCTTGTATTCCGACGACCAAGAGCCCACCGTCGAGGGCTTTCAGCGCGCCTTTAGCGGCAACCTCTGCCGCTGCACGGGCTACACCTCCATCGACCGAGCCTCCGAGGATCTGGTCGAAGCCTTCGGGCCCGGCGGCGAGTACGAAGCAATCTGGAACGCCAAAAACCGCCCCGCCGCCCTGGCCGACGAGGGCTTTTTGCCCGATTACTTTTCCGATGTCGCCGATAAATTGCCCGATATCGCCCCGCTCGACGAAAAACGTCACGACTACGCCGATATCGCCGAGTACTTCGTCGCCGGTGGCACCGACCTGTATGTGCAGGAAGGCGAAGACATCCCGCGGAACAACGTCAAGATCCTAAATCGCCACCCGGAGATGCGGGGCATCGAGCGCGACGACGAAGAAGGCGTCTTTCGCATCGGCGCATTGACGAGCTTCGAGGATTTCGGACAACATCCCGAAATTCAAAATATCATGCCCCGCATGGATCACTACCTGTATCTCATCGCCTCGCTGCAACTGCGGGTTCGGGCCACACTGGCGGGCAATATCATCAATGCCTCGCCCATCGGCGATATGACCAATCTACTGCTGGCGCTGGATACGACGCTGGTCTTCCACAACGGCGAGCGGCGTCGGGAAGTCGAAATGAAGAATTTCTTCGAGGGCTACAAGACCTACGACAAAGAGCCCGACGAGATCATGATCGAGTTGTTGATCCCAATTCCCCACGACGACGCCCGGCTCCACTTCGAAAAGGTCTCCAAGCGAGAGGCGCTGGACATCGCCACCTGCAACAGCGGCGCCAAACTTCGCATCGACGACGACGGCGTCATCCAGACCGCCAGCCTGACCGTCGGCGGTGTCGCCGCCGTGCCGCTGTGGCTCGAGGAGACCGGACAATTTCTGGAGGGTCGCAAGCTCGATACCGACACGGTCCGCCAGGCCCTGCGGGTTGCCCACACCGAGATGTCGCCGATCAGCGACGTCCGCGGAAGCGCCGACTACAAACGGCTATTGGCCAATCAACTGTTGAGCGCCCATTTCACCGAGATGTATCCCGAGCGCGTGACATTCGACGAATTGATGGCCGGGTAATTTCGGGTTTCCATTCGTGGCCTTATCTAATTGACCACCGAACTTACTTACGGAGGCCCGGAACAGGATGTTTCGGGGCCAAAGAGGACCCATGAAACATTATGATGCCGAACTTCATACTCGGGGTGAATCGCTGTACGTCGACGACGTGCCCGAGCCGTCGGGCATGCTCCACGCCGTCATCTACAGCTCGCCGATTGCCCACGGCCGCTTCGACGCCCTGCAGCTCGACAGGGCACTGGCAGCAGACGGCGTCGTCGACATCATCACCGCCGATGACATCCCGGGTGAAAATCAGGTCGGCCCCGTCGTCGAAGACGAGCCGCTGTTGAGCGAGGGCGAGCTCAATTTCCAGGGCCACCCCATCGCCATCGTGGTCGCCGAAACCCACGAAGACGCCACCCACGCCCGGGGGCTCATCGACGCCGCATTCACCGAAAAAGAGGCCGTGGTCACGGCCCGCGAGGCCCACGACCGCGGCGATATCCTCGGCACACCCAGAACCTTCGCCATGGGCGACGTCGACGACGCCTTCGACGACTGCGATGTGGTCGTCGAGGGCCGCGCCGACTGCGCCGGCCAGGAACACCTGTATCTCGAGACCCAGCGCGCCCGGGCGGTTCCAACGGAGGGCGACCGCCTTCGCGTCTACTCGTCGACGCAAAGCCCCTACGCCGTCCAGGAATCGGCGGCCCGGGTCATCGGCGTCGCCGAGCACAAAGTAGAAGTCGACGTCATCCGGCTCGGCGGAGCGTTTGGCGGAAAAGAGGACCAGGCCACCCACTGGGCCTGCATGTCGGCACTGGCCAGCGAATTACTCGACGCTCCGGTCCAACTGGTGCTTCACCGCGTCGACGACATGAAAATGACCGGCAAGCGCCACCCCTATAGCGCCGACTACAAAATGGGGCTCGACGACGACGGCAATATCGTCGCCTACGAGGTGCGCCATTACCAGAATGCAGGCGCCAAGACCGACCTGTCGCTCGCCGTGTTGGAGCGCACCCTCTTTCACTCCACGAACGCCTACTACATCCCCAATGTGCGGGCCTATGCCGCCTCCTGCCAGACGAATATCCCGCCCAATACCGCCTTTCGCGGCTTCGGCGGACCGCAGGGCATGTTCGCCATCGAAAGTGCGTTGACCGACGCCGCCGAAGAACTGGGCATCTCCCGCGAGGAGATCCAGCGCAACAACCTCCTCGACGAGGGCCAGTCCTTTCCCTACGGCCAGCGCGCCGAGCGCTGCCGCGCCCAAAAGACCTGGGATCGAGCCGACGAGGCTTTCGATCTCGACGAGATGCGCGCCAATGCCGAGGCGTTCAACGAAGACCACGACGACAAAAAGAAGGGCGTCGCCGCCATGCCGGTCTGCTTCGGCATCTCCTTTACCGGCACCTTCTTAAATCAGGCCTCGGCACTGCTCCACGTGTACACCGACGGCAGCGTCAGCCTGTCGACAGGCGGCGTCGAAATGGGTCAGGGCGTCAACTCCAAGCTCATCAACATCGCCGCCCGGGCCCTGGGCATCTCCACCGACCGCATCAAGGTCGAGACCACCAACACCACGCGCATCGCCAATATGTCGCCCAGCGCCGCCAGTGCGACCACCGATTTAAACGGCGGGGCCACGATTTTGGCCGCCGAAGAATTGATCGGCAGGTTTCGCGAGATGGTGGCCCGGGAGATGGGCATTCAGGACGACGAGAATATCGAATTCGACGACGAACAGGTGCTGTACCGCGGAAAAGAGACGGACTGGGACTGGGAGCGCGTCGTCGAACAGGCCTATCTGTCGCGGATCTCGCTGTCGGCGCAGGCCTTCTACGCCACGCCGAATATCTGGTTCGACAAAGACGACGAGGAGGGCCGGCCCTTTGCCTATCACGTCTACGGCGCCGCCTTCTTCGAGGTCACCGTCGACACCCTTCGCGGCACCTACGACATCGAGGCCGCCCGATTGGCCCACGACCTGGGGCGAACGGTCAACAAATTGGTCGACATCGGCCAGATCGAGGGCGGACTCGCCCAGGGCATCGGCTGGATGACCCTCGAGGAATTGGCCTACGGCGACGACGGCGAATTGCTCTCCAGTGCTCTGTCGACGTACAAGACGCCGGACGGCTATTTCATGCCCGACGAGCTCGACGTGGAGTGGATCGAGGATGAAAACCCGGAGGGCCCCTACGGCTCGAAGGCCGTCGGCGAGCCACCGCTGATGTACGGAATCGGCGCCTACTTCGCGATCCGAGACGCCATGCGGGCCTTCGACGCCGATGCCGACTTTCCCTTCCACGCCCCGCTTACGCCCGAAAAAGTCCTGCTCCAACTGCACCAGTCGCGCCTCGACGACATGCTCGAAGCCCCGGTGCCCGACGAGGAATCGCCGGAATCGGAAGTGGCGCTCGCCGGAGAATAACGATGTGGAAATTCGCCCTACAGCGCCTGGACGACGGCGACGACGTCTTCGTCGCCCACGTCGCCCATCACACCAAGCACTCGCCGGGGACCACCGGTGCCTCGCTGGCGGTCTGCGCCGACGGTACCACCCAAGGCACCATCGGCGGCGGCATCATGGAAGCCGAAGTATTGGAGCTCGCCGAAGAGGCCCACGAAGGCGACAAGTTTCGGCCGCGACACCAGCGGCTGTACCACCGCCGAAAAGCGCCTGACGACCAGCAGAGCAAGCCGTCGGGCCTGTTTTGCGCCGGCAATCAGACCAACGTCTACCACCTGCTACAACCGCAGCGCCACCGCGACACCGTCGCCGACATCGTCGAGCGCCTCGACGATGACCGCGCCGGCCGTGTCGTTATCTCATCGTCGGGACTCGAGATGCGAGATTCGGTGCCCGACCAAATCGAGGCCCCCTATCAATTTGAGCGCCACGAGCCCTGGAGCTACTCCATTGAGTTGCTCAACTGGAAGCGGATCGCCATCATCGGCGGCGGCCACTGTGGCCTTGCGCTTTCGCGGGTCATGGATCAGTTGGGATATGCGGTCACAGTCGTCGAAAACCGCCCCGACGTCTTTACCTTCCGCCAAAACGACCACGCCACCCACAAAATTACCGTCGACGACTACGCCGACGCCGCCGACCACATCGACTATCCGGCCTGGACGCACGTCGTCGTCATGACGGCCAACCAGCCCGACGACGTCCGCGGCCTGTATGGCGTCGCCGACGGCCCTTATCCGTATATCGGGGTCATGGGCGCCGACGCCAAATTGGCCCGCATTGGAAGCGATCTTCGCGAGCTGGGCGTCGACGACGCCGCCATCGACGGCTTTTACGCCCCGATCGGCCTCCCGATGACCAGCAATACCCCGGAGGAGATCGCCATTAGCATCGCCGGTGAAATACTTCGGGAGCGCACCGCGTTATTTCCCTTTACGCGGCCCGACGACATCTGATCCTCAGTCGCGAACCTGGAGAAATTCCTCCCGGAGCACTGGACAAAATCTCAACCATCGCCAATATCAACGGTGTGATGGAATCCGGTGACAATCACTGATGAACCGATGATTGATTCAATCCATCGATCCCCTCGCGAATAATTGTGTGTGCCGGTCCCGGCGACCGGCCCCTGCTTTAACCCTCCAGAGAACAACATGGCCGCAGAAAGTACGTCATCCGACGCCCAATCCGTTACCACATCCAAGAGCTGGTCGTTTTACGCCATCGGCCTCGCCGCCTTCCACCTGCTGGCGCTGGCCGCCATCTGGACCGGCGTGCCCTGGGAGGCTGTAGCCCTGTGCTTTGGTCTGTGGGCACTTCGCATGTTTGCCATCACCGCCGGTTACCACCGCTACTTCTCACACCGCACCTACAAGATGGGTCGGGTCATGCAATTCGTCATGGCCTTTTTGTCTCAGACCTCGATGCAGCGCGGCGTGCTGTGGTGGGCCGCCCACCACCGCCATCACCACAAGCACTCCGATGAACCCGAAGACGTCCACTCTCCGGAACAGGACGGCTTTTTCTGGGCCCATATCGGCTGGATCCTCGACCCGGAGTGGGCCGACACCGATATGTCGAAAGTCAAAGACCTGGCCCAGTATCCTGAACTTCGCTTTTTGAATCGATTTCATCACGTGCCGGGCCTTGTCGTCGCCCTGGGCTGCTTTTTGTGGATGGGCTGGGCGGGCCTTATCGTCGGGTTCGTCTGGAGCACCGTGTTGCTGTGGCACTCGACGTTCACGATTAACTCGCTGGCCCATGTCTACGGTTCGCGCCGCTACGAGACCGACGATGACAGCCGCAACAGCCTCCTGCTGGCACTTCTGACCTTCGGCGAGGGATGGCACAACAACCACCATCACTACCAGGCCTCGACGCGCCAGGGTTTTTACTGGTGGGAAATCGACATGACCTACTACATTCTGTGGGGAATGAGCAAAGTGGGGCTGGTCTCCGACCTTCGCGAACCGCCGCAACACGTCGTCGAAGACCGGCCGCATCCGGCCAAGCGACTGCGCATGGCCGCCCAGCAGGCTCGAAGCGACTTCGATGACCGGGTCACAGAGGTCAAAAATCGGGCCCAGTTGGCGCGCCAGCAGGCCTCCGATCGAGCCGACGTTCTGGGTCGCGACATCGCAAGCCGCATCGAGGAGATGAGCCACGACGTCGAAGATCGCGTAGAACAACTGCGCAACTCTGTCGATGATGTTCGGCGTGGAGCCCACGAAAAAGTCGAGCGCCTGGCCAGCGACGCCACTCAGCGAGCCGACGAACTCCATCGCGAAATGGCAATGCGCATGGCCGAACTGCGAAACCGCGCCGAAGACGCCGGCGACCGCGCCGCGGAAGCCATCGACGATATCGCCGAAGAATCGAAAATCCAGCTCCAACAGGGCACTTCGGTCAGCCAGGTCTGAACACGCTCCCCCATAGCACGGCCTGACGCCGGCGCTCGGTAGCCTCTTGGCTGTCGACGCCGGCGTTGTTGTATTTTCATCCTGATCAACGAGCCGGCAACATTGTGTCAACTTTTGAATAGACGCTCCGTACCGTATGCTCCCCGGGTATGTACTGTCGATACGCCGACTGGCGCAGCTCCGCCCCCACTGTTCGTGTCGTGATTTGTGCTCTCTGTAGGCGATGTACCGTTTATGAAGCCGTCCACTAAACCCCACCAACAGCAATTCGCCTCCCTTTGGCGGCCCATCGTTTCAACAGTGCTCGGCTTCGTTGTGATCGGCGCAATTGGATGTGCCAGCTACGACGAAACAAAGATCGACGAGGTGGAACCGACCTTTGAACTACCCGAAGACTGGTTTCAGGAAGATGTGGACGGCGAAGTCGTCGAAGACGCCTGGTGTGCCGATTTTGGTCGCGACGAACTCGCCGATCTCATCGACCGCGTCCTCCAGCAGAACCTGGACCTCCGGATTGCCCAGACCCGAATCCAGGAGGCCCGCGCCCTGCTGAGTCAACAGCGCGCCAACCGGCGCCCCCAGATCGGTATCGGCGGCGAAGTCGACGGCGAAGTCGGTCCCGATGGTTGGGAAGCGGACTACGAAATATCGGTCCCGGTGTCCTACGAGGTCGACCTGTGGGGACGTATTACGGCGATGACAGCCGCCGGCGAACTCGATATGGAAGCCGCCGAACAGGATCTCCACGCGCTGGAGATGGCGCTGGCTGCCGAAACCGCCGAGCAGTACTACGAGTTGGTCCGCATCCGCGCCGAACGCGATCTACTCAGCGATCAGATCCAGGCCGCCCAGACTTTTTTGGAGTTGACCGAGGTCCGCCAGGCCCAGGGCATGGCCGAGGGACTCGACGTCGTCCAGCAGCGCCAACAGATCGAGGAACTGCGCGAGCGCCAGCGCCGGGTACAACTCGACGAAGATCTGGCGATCAACGCCCTGGCGACGCTGCTCGGCGAGCCGCCGGGGGCCTTCGACGTTCCGACAGCAGACAGCCTCCCCGATCGGGTGCCTCCGGTCGCCGAGACCGTCCCCGGTGATCTGCTGGAGCGGCGCCCCGACGTCGAGGCCGCCCGGCTTCGAGTCGTTGCCGCCGACGCCCGACTCGATGCCGCCATCTCGGAGCGTTTGCCGAGCCTCACGTTAACCCCCGGACTGGCCTTCCAGGCGGCGAATGTCCAACAGCTCTTTGACTTTCTATTCATCACCGCCCTCGGCGAAGTCTTCCAACCGATCTGGGAGGGCGGCCGGCTTCAGGGGCGCATCGACGAGGAGGAGTCGGTGCGCGAACGCCAGCTCCTCGAATTTTCATCGGTCCTTCTGGAGGCAATTCGCGAAGTGGAAGACGCCCTGGCCCGCGGACAGGGCCTGTACGATATCCTGCAGGCCCAACGTCGACAACTCGAGACGGCCGAAGAGGCGCTCGACATTGCTCGCCAGCAGTACCGCTCCGGTGTCCTCGACTACCTTCGCGTGCTGACCGCCCTCCAGAGTGTTCAGGAGCTGGAGGCCGCCGAGTTGGAGAGCCGTCGGGCGGTCTTATCGCAACGCATCCAACTTTGCCGGGCCATCGGCGGACACTGGTCGTCGTCATCTCATCCCCCGGAACACCTCGCCGATCAGGGCGATGACACCGGAGAAACCGATGACTCCGCCGAATTGCAAGACGGGGAGCGATTCGACGGCGACGACGAATCCGACTACACTGATGAGCACGACGATGTCGAAGCCCCCTCGGCGTTCGATGAACTCGACGAAGCGGAGACCGCCCCCGAGGACCCGGCTGTGCCCGACGAATCGCCGGAGGCCGACGACGTGATTCAGCCCGGAGACGATGATGCCTCGGTGCGGCCCGACGAACCCGACGAACCCGATGATTCCGATGAATCCGATGATTCCGATGAATCCGACGAATCCGACGAATC
>LFFM01000314.1_pt1 | contig 32865 bp, 36 predicted proteins | sample 643131 | NCBI WGS metagenome assembly LFFM01 (sample SAMN03777445, study PRJNA286221) | soda lake metagenome | biome: soda lake; feature: Kulunda steppe; material: water; isolation source: sample Tc-Br brine of Tanatar trona crystallizer | place: Russia: Kulunda steppe | collected 2011-07
AGCTCCAGACCGAAATGTCGAACAACGAGACGATCCAGCGTCAGCAGGCCGCACAGGCCGATCTGATAGAACTGCTCAAGCGAACGAACGACGCCATTAGCGACGAAATCGGCGAGGAGTTCGCGCGATCCACCGGAGGTGGGTGCTGTTGAGCGCTTCCGGTCAGGACGCCAGCGAGTCCGAAGTGACGGACGAAGCGGTCGTCGCGGCCGCCGAGGCGCTCGGCGAGGAACTCGGGGTGGCGAAAGCGTCCGCCTCGGAGTTCGCGTTCACCACCATGGTGATGCAGTGTAACGAGGCGATCGGCGACGAGACCGGAATCGACTACGGGAGCGTCTGCGGCGCCGACGACGACGGCTGCTGTTAGCGGAGGTCATTCCGCGGACGGCGTATTCGACGGGCGTTCGTCGAACAGTGCGCCGACTCCGTCTTCGATCTCGTCACGGGTCTCGTGAACCGCCTCGACCGGACGCTCGTGAGGATCGTCGAGCCCCCAGTCGCGGTTCTCGCCGTTGTTCGTTCGACCCCGCCGTCGACGCGTCACCCGGCGTTCTCCGTGCGGTCGTCCGACGCGGTCCAGCGTCGCGCGCCCGGTAGTACGCCGACGAGCGTCGTCACGTAGCCGAACTTGAACAGGCCGAACTGCGAGAGCGCCCCGAGGACGAACGTCGCGAGGAACGCGGGGGCGGTGAGGTCGAACAGCAGCGGAGCGACCGTCAGCTCCGCCGCCGCGGTCTCGAACGTGGCAACGGTGAGCGACCCGGAGGCGAGCGCGCCACCGATGAACGCCGTCGAGACGACGAGCGTCGTCCGGCTCATCACGAAGCCACACAGCGCGCCGATCGCGACGCCCGCGAGCGTCGCGCCGACGAGCAGCAGCGTCCCCTCGATGCCGGCGGCGTCCGCGGCGTAGATCGGTCCGACCGCGAATCGACCGACGAACCCGCCCACGACGCCGCCGATACCCAGCACCGCGAACGAGAGCCCGGCGTACGCGAGGAGCCCGCCGAGAGCACCGCCGATGGCGACTGCACCGCCGGTGACGACGAGCCCGTCGACCGCGACCAGGCCGACGAGGTTGGGTGCGGCGAGATACCCCGCACCCGCCCCGATCAGGAGTCCGGTCAGGGTGACGGCGTACACGGAGACGGCCGCGCCGACGAACGCGAGCAACAGCCCCGCGACGACCAGCCCGGCGTCGAGTGGTGTGACCATGCGGTGACGTGTGCCGTCATCGAACTTAAAGGATCGCGCTCAGTGCCGCCCGCGAGGGCACGGCGGCTCCGATCGCGGACGCTACTCCCCAACCGACGCGGCGTGGACCGTCTCCGACACGTCGTCGTCCGGCTTCGACAGGTCGACCGCGTGCCCGGTGTGACGGGCATGCGTGCGGGCGAATCGACGTGCGGGCCGCTCGGCGAGAAACCGGCGTTCGTCCGGGCAGTGCCGGCAGTCGGCGTGCCACGGGGTCACGTCGTCCGGGTAGTGGCCCGTGTGCCGCTCGTGGTCCATCGCGAACCGTTCGAGCGCGCGGTTACCTGCCGCCAGCTCGTCGAGCTCGTACTCGAGATCCCACTCGTGGCCGCATCGTGAGCAGGAGACCGTGGGAACGTCGTCGACGGCGTCGGGGTCGGTGAACGGCCCATCGGACGGGTCCGCCGGGTCGTGCTCGGGCGGGACGTCCGGCACGTCCTCGCCGCCGCGGAACGCCGGTAGGTCGTCCCCCTGACTGCTCCCGTCCGCCGGACCGTCTCCATCGCGGTCCGTCGGGTCGCTTCCGTCGTCGTCCGGTGGGTCCCCCGACACGACGTGGGTCTCCGTCGCGTGGCCTCTTAAGCGTGGGCGCCGCCCGCCCGATGCCGGTCCGCACGTCGAGGCCGTCCGGCTACCGTGCGCGACGTTCCGCCTGTCGGTCGACGTGACGGGTGTATCCCCCGACGGCGAGCCCGAATCCGAGCACGACGAGGGTGAATCCGAGAAGCCGCGAGGTACCGATGGTCATCACCGTGAGGATCGTGCCGAACAGAAAGCCGAACACGCCCGCGACGACCAGCCCGACGTCGAGCAGCGGCGACGGCTGGACGGTCCGACAGTGCGGACAGATCCGAGCGTCCGCGGGAACCGGCTCGTAACAGTCGACACAGCGCACGCGATCGCGGGGCACGCTCACCCTTCGACGCTCGTCAACTTATAAGACACGCGCCGGGCCGGTCACGGCCGACGGAGCGGCGCGTCCGCTCCGGGCCTTTTTAAGCGATGGCCCGCCTACGGCCGTCCATGACGAGCTCGTCGCCGCGACACGCCGATCCCGACGAGAATCCCTACGTGGAGCGGCCGCCGACCGACTTCGATCCGGTCGAGACGCTCTCGGCCGAAACGGCCGAGCGACAGGCCGAGCGACTCCGGGCGGCGATCCGCGAACACGACTATCGGTATTACGTCGAGGCCGACCCGATCGTCGACGACGCGACGTACGACCGGCTGTTCGCGCGGCTCGAGGAACTGGAGTCCGCGTTCGACCTGGACACGGCGCACTCGCCGACCGCACGGGTCGGCGGCGAACCGGTCGATCAGCTCGACGCCGTCGAGCACGTCGCGCCGATGCTGTCGATCGACAACGGCGTCGAGGCCGACGCGGTTCGAGAGTTCGACGACCGCGTCCGCTCCGGACTCGCCGACGCCGGGTTCGATCCCGAAGCCCGCGAGTACGTCTGTGAGCCGAAGTTCGACGGCCTTTCGGTGGAGGTCGTCTACGAGGACGGCGCGTACGTCCGTGCGGCGACCCGCGGCGACGGCGAGGTCGGCGACGACGTCACCGAACAGGTGCGCACCATCGGGTCGGTCCCGGGACGGCTCCGCGGCGACCCGCCGGACCGGCTGGCGGTCCGCGGCGAGGTGTTCATGCCCCGCGACGCGTTTCGCGCGTACAACGAGGAGCTGGCCGAACGCGGCGAGGAGCCGTTCGCGAATCCCCGCAACGCCGCCGCGGGCACGCTCCGCCAGCTCGATCCCGACGTCGTCGCCGAACGACCGCTCGACGTGTTCTTCTTCGACGTGCTGGCGTGGGAAGGCGAGGGGGCGGATGCCGGCGACGTGACGGGCGACGACGTCGGCGCTTCCGGGCGGCCGGACACCCATCGTGCGGCACTCGACGCGTTCGATCGGTTCGGGCTCCGCCGGACGGAGCTGATCGAGGTCGTCGACGGGATCGACGCCGCCATCGACTACCGTGACCGAGTGCTCGAGCGGCGGGACGGACTGAACTACGAGATCGACGGCGTCGTGATCAAGCTGAACGACCGCGCCGCCTGCGAGGCGCTCGGCGCGACCGCGCGGGCGCCACGCTGGGCGTTCGCGTACAAGTTTCCGCCGCGGACGGCGACCACGACGATCCGCGAGATCACCGTGCAGGTCGGTCGAACGGGGCGGCTCACGCCGGTCGCGGAGCTCGATCCGGTCGACGTCGGAGGCGTGACGGTGTCGCGGGCGACGCTGCACAATCCGGCGGAGATCGAGGCGCTGGGCGTGAACGTCGGCGATCGGGTTCGGATCTACCGCGCCGGCGACGTGATCCCGTACGTCCCGGAGGTCGTCGAAAAGCGGTCCGACGGCGCGTACGAGTTCCCCGAGACGTGTCCGACCTGCGGCGCCGCGGTCGAACGGGACGGGCCGCTGGCGTTCTGTTCGGGTGGTCTCGGCTGTCCGGACCAGCTGGAGCGTGCGATCGAACACTGGGCGCGTCGCGACGCGCTCGACGTCGAGGGGCTGGGTCCGAAACGGGTCGCACAGCTGCGCGAGGTGGGGCTCGTCGAGTCGCTGCCGGACCTGTACGACCTCTCGGTCGATGCGCTCGCCGCGCTCGACGGCTGGGGCGAGACGAGCGCACGCAACCTGATCGAGGAGCTGAACGCGACCCGCGAGCCTCCCCTCGAGGAGTTCCTGTCGGGGCTCGGGATCCCGGACGTCGGACCGACGACCGCCCGCGCGCTGGCGACGTCGTTCGGTGACCTTGACGCGCTGCTCGACGCCGACGAGGCGGCGTTACAGTCGGTCGACGACGTCGGCCCCGAGGTGGCGGCGTCGATCCGGGAGTTCCTCGACACCCCGGAGAACCGCGCCGCGATCGGGCGGCTTCGCGATCGCGGCGTCGATCCCCAGCCGGTCGAGACCGGCGAGGGGGAGACACCCGCCGACGCGCTCAACGGGCTCACGTTCGTGTTCACCGGCTCGCTGTCGGTCGCTCGACGCGAGGCGGAGCGAGTCGTGGAGGCGCACGGCGGCTCGGCGACGGGAAGCGTCTCCGGGAACACGGACTACCTCGTCGTCGGCGAGAACCCCGGACGGTCGAAGCGGGAGGACGCCGCCGCCAACGATGTCGAGACGATCGACGAGGACGAGTTCGCGGCGCTGCTCGCCGATCGCAACATCGCGTGGCCGCCCGACGGGACGTGAGAGCGCGTTGCGACGGGACGTGAGGGGGCGCTGCGACGGGACGTGAGGGGGCGCTGCGACGGGACGTGAGGGCGCGCTCGGCGAGCGGGGAGCCGGAGTCTCGCGCGTGATAGCCGAGGCGCAACCCTTTATCGTCCCCCGCCGGAATCGACCCGCATGACCGCCATCGAGCTGCGCGGCGTGACGAAGGAGTTCGCCGACGTCACCGCCGTCCGCGACCTCGATCTGACCGTCGAGGAGGGCGAGGTGTACGGCTTCCTCGGTCCGAACGGCGCGGGGAAGTCGACGACGATCAACATGGTGCTCGACCTCGTCCGTCCCACGACCGGGACGGTGAGCGTCCTCGGTCGGGACGCGACGACCGACAGCGTCGCGATCCGGGAACGGACCGGCGTGCTCCCGGAGGGATTCGCCGTGTACGACCGACTCACCGGCCGCAAGCACGTCGAGTTCGCGATCGAGTCGAAGGACGCCGACGCCGACGCCGACGCGATCCTCGACCGGGTGGGGCTCGCGGGGGACGGCGACCGGACGGCGGGCGGATACTCCAAAGGCATGCAACAGCGGCTCGCGCTCGGGATGGCGCTGGTCGGCGACCCCGACCTCCTGATCCTCGACGAACCCTCCTCCGGGCTCGACCCGGCGGGCGCAAAGGAGATGCGCGAGATCGTCCGCGCGGAGGCCGACCGGGGCGCGACCGTGTTCTTCTCCTCGCACGTGCTCGGGCAGGTCGAGGCGGTCTGCGACCGAGTCGGGATCATGCGCGAGGGCGAACTCGTCGCGGAGGACTCCGTCGAGGGGCTCCGCGAGGCCGTCGGTAGCGAGGAGACGCTGGAGATCGAGACCGCCGGGGTCACCGACGAGGGCGTCGCCGCGGTTCGGGCGCTCGACGGCGTCTCCCGGGTCGATCGCGACGGCGACGTGCTCGTGGTGGGCTGTGCGAGCGACGCCAAGACCAGCGTCATCGGCACGCTGGAGGAGTCGGGCGTGACGGTCGAGGACTTCCACACCGAGGAGGCGTCGCTGGAGGACCTCTTCCTGGCGTACACCGAGGGCGACGGACCCGCTCCCGACGACGGTGAGGGCGACGACGGTGACGCCGCGACGGCGGCCGAGACGCCCGCCGATCCCGACGAGGACGTCGCCGCCGAGGAGGTGGACCGATGAGCCTGCTCGCGGTGGCCCGGAAGGATTTCCAGGACACGGTGCGGTCGCGGGCGATGATCCTCCTCGTCGCGCTGTTCTCCGGACTCGTTTCGGTGATGGCGTACGCGGTGCGGCCGGGACCGGAGACGGACGCGTTCGCGACCGAACTGCTCTTGAGCGTGTTCGTCGGCCCGATCCTCGTGACGACGCTCGTCCCGCTGGTCGCGGTCGTCGTCGGCTACAACGCGGTGAGCGGCGAGCGGGAGTCCGGCTCGCTGAAGCTGCTGCTCTCCTTGCCGCACTCGCGGGCGGACGTCGTCTTCGGCAAGGTCGCCGGGCGCGCCGCGGCACTGTCGCTCGCGGTGTTTGCCGGCTTCCTGCTTCCCGCGGTCATCCTCGCCGCCATCCCCGTCTCGTTCAACGCCGGGTCGTATCTCGGCTACACGGTGTTTGCTGCGATACTCGCCTGCGTGTTCGTCGCCATCGCGGTCGGCTGCTCGGCCGCCGCGTCGACCCAGCGACGCGCGCTCATCGGCGGCGTCGGGGTGTACTTCCTGTTCGTGCTGTTCTGGAGCACGCTCACTGGGCAGCTGCTGAGCGCGTTCGACCCGGTCGTCGACGTGCTGCCGGTATCGCGGGTCCAGATCGCCACGTTCCTCGAGGTGGCGAATCCGACGACCGGGATCCAGCTGCTGACCAACGCGTTCCTCGGCGAGGGGCTGTTCGCGGGCGAGACGGTGAACCAGCAGATCTCCGCGACGGCGATGCTGGTGTTCTGGACGCTCGCCCCCCCGCTGGCCGGCCTGTTGAAGTTCGAACGGGACGATCTGTAGCGACACGAGCCGACCGAACCGACGGCAGACGGCCGCCGTCGACGCCGCGTTCCGTCAGGCCTTTGCTCGGGGGCGTCGTTTCATCCCTCGATGGAGTATCTGCAGCGTCGGGTCGCGCTCGTCGACGAGCGGATCGAGACGGTCATCGACGACGTCGATCCCGACGAGCTGTCGGCGGAACTCGAGCATGTCGTGCTCGCCGGCGGCAAACGCGTCCGGCCCGCGGTGACGATCCTCGCGTGTGAGGCGTTCGAGGGCGACCCCGAGGACGCGGTCGACTTCGCGGCCGGCATCGAGTTCGTCCACAACGCCTCGCTCGTTATCGACGACATCATCGACCGGTCAGCCGTGCGCCGCGGTACTCCCTCTGCATGGGCGGAGTTCGGCTACGGCCCGGCGATCATCACGAGCGACGGCCTGCTCGGCGAGGCGTTCGCACTGTTCTCGAGCGAGCCGCGAGCGATGCGGATCGTCGCGGAGGCGATGGTCGAGCTCGGCGAGGGGGAGGCGACTGAGCTGGCTGCTCGCCCGACGACGGAGGCGGAGTACATGGAGCTGGCCCGCCGCAAGACGGGTGCGCTGTTCCGGGCTGCCGCCGAACTGGGCGCGGTCGCGGGAGGAGCGACCCCGGACGCGGTCGACTCGTTCGGCGAGTACGCCGAGCGGGTCGGCGTCGCCTTCCAGATGCGCGACGACGTGCTCGACGCCACCGCCGACGCCGACGAACTCGGCAAGCCGACGGGTCAGGACGCGGAGATGGACCGTCCGTCCGTCGTGCAGGTGACGTCGCTCTCGCCGGAGGAAGTGAACGCGCGGGCACGCGAGCAGTCGAAACTCGCGCTCGCCGCACTCGACGAGGCCGACCCGCCGGAAACGGAGGCGATCGAGTACCTCCGGGACCTGGCCGAGTTCGTCGTCGTCCGGAAGCGGTGAGCGTCGGTCCGTCCGGTGATCGGCGACGGAAGCCGTGAGCACTGTCCGACGGTCGCTGGTGCGGACCGACGGGCTACAGTACTGACAGAAAGATAGCGGAAGCCCACCCTCTATCGGTGGGTCAAAGCGATAGGCACGTTCCAAGAAAATCACGACCGGACGGCGCGAACCACGGGCATTACCGTGTGTATTCGGGACGCCCGACGACTTCGGAGTATTCATTGTTGTGCAATCTCGATCATCCGTATGAACCGAGCAGAGAAGGCCGCCCTCCAGCTGCAGGCGGTCGCCGTGCTGCGGATGTTAAAGGAAACGCGGACCTACGAGGAACTGTCGGACGTGACCGGGCTACCCGCCGGCGATCTGAACCGCTACGTCAACGGCCACGTGCTGCCGGGAACCGACCGGGCACGCGAAGTGGTCGAGGGCGTCGGACGCGACGCGCTCGCCGGGGAGCTGCTCGCGCGCGTCGAGCTCGACGGTGAGGGGTACGTCGACAACTCCGGCGTCGTGTTCGACCAGTCGTTCCTCGATCTTGTCGCGCCGGTGGCCGCCGAGACGTTCGACTTCGAGACGCCGGATGTCGTGTTGACGGCCGCGACCGACGGCATCACGCTCGGCGCGGCGATGGCGTCCTTCTTCGATGCACGGCTGGCGTACGCGAAGAAGTCGAAGGAGACGGCGGTCGAGGAGTTCATCGAGTCGCGCCAGCGGCTCGCCTCCGGCATCGAACTCACCTACTACCTCCCCGCGCGTGCCATCGACGAGGGCGACACGGTGCTCGTCGTCGACGATCTCATCCGATCGGGAGAGACCCAGGAGCTACTCCTCGACATCGCGCTGCAGGCCGATGCCGACGTGACCGGGGTGTTCACGCTCATTGCGGTCGGCGACGAGGGGCTCGACCGCGCCCGCGAGATCACCGACGCCCCGGTGGGGACGCTCGAACGCTTCGAGTGATCGATCCAGTCTTGTGTATGTGTGGTTAGTTTGGAGGGGAATATTTATATACTGATTCGAGAATACGCATACTCGTTCAATGGGGCTTTCAGACACGCTGTCGGATCGGTTCGACGTGGCGGAGCACGGCTCCGACGTGCGGACGGAGCTCATCGCCGGGGTGACGACGTTCTTGGCGATGTCGTACATCATCGTGGTGAACCCGTTCATCCTGGCCGAGGCGATCGAGATCCCGGGGTACGAGTTCTTCGAGGTCGTCCAGATGATCGCGATCGCGACGATCATCGCGTCGGCGGTCGCGACGCTGGTGATGGGCTTGTATGCCAACCGACCGTTCGGGCTCGCGCCCGGGATGGGGCTCAACGCCTTCTTCGCGTTCACGGTCGTCATTGGGCTCGGGATCCCGTGGCAGACGGCGTTGGCCGCGGTGTTCGTCGAGGGCGTGCTGTTCATCGTTCTGACGGCCGTGGGGGCGCGGAAGTACATCATCGAGCTGTTCCCGGAGCCCGTGAAGCGTGCGGTCGGCGCCGGTATCGGGCTGTTCCTGCTTTTCATCGGGCTCCAGGAGCTGCAGATCGTCGTGCCCGACGACGCGACGCTCGTCACGCTCGGCGGCGTCTTCGGCAACCCGTGGGCGATCCTCGGCGTGCTCGGCCTCGTCGTGACGTTCGCGCTGTGGGCCCGGGGCGTCACGGGTGCGATCGTGTTCGGGATCGTCTCGACCGCGCTGGTCGGCTGGGCGCTGACGTTCGCGGGCGTGTTCGAGCGTGGCGTCGTCACGCCCGAGTCGCTGCCCGCCGCGCAGTACGACATCACGCCGCTTGCGGGCGCGTTCCTCGACGGACTCGCCGACATCGACCCGCTCACGTTCACGCTGGTCGTGTTCACGTTCTTCTTCGTCGACTTCTTCGACACCGCCGGGACGCTGATCGGCGTCTCGCAGTTCGGCGACTTCCTCGACGAGGACGGTGACCTCCCCGAGATGGAGAAGCCGCTGATGGCGGACGCCGTCGGAACGACCGTCGGTGCGATGGTCGGTACCTCGACGGTGACGACGTACATCGAGTCGTCGACCGGCGTCGAGGAGGGCGGTCGAACCGGACTCGCCGCCCTGGTCGTGGCGATCGGGTTCCTGCTCGCGTTGGCGGCGGTCCCCGTCATCGCCGCGATCCCCGCGTACGCCTCGTTCATCGCGCTCGTCGTCGTCGGCGTGATGATGCTTCAGGGGATCACGGAGGTCGACTGGGGCGATCCAGCGTGGGCCGTTTCGGCCGGGCTCACGGTGACCGTGATGCCGTTCGCCTACTCGATCGCCGACGGCCTCGCGGCCGGAATCGTCTCGTACCCGCTTATCAAGGTCGCGATGGGCGAGGGACGTGACGTCACGCCCGGCCAGTACGTCATCGCGGCGCTCATCGCCGCCTACTACGTGCTCCAGACGCGCGGCGTCATCTTATAAACGGTCGCGGGCTCCGTTCGAGGTCCCGTCCGAATCGAGTGCCGGCCGGCGCGAGGGATCAACTATTTGCTCGTCCGCTCCGACGGCGAACGTGGCTCGCCCCGAGCGCTGGGAGACGGTCCGCGCATGGAAGCTCCGCGAGCTGCCGGACCCACCGGCGCTGACGGTACGCGAGCTGCTCTCGAAGCTCTCCCGGAACGGTCCCCTCGACTACCGTCCGCCACAGCCCCGCTGGGAGCTGAAGGCGCGGGTCCGGCTCCGCGACAAGTTCACCTGCTCGCTGTGTCCCGCCGGGCGAATCGACACGATCGACGGCGCGACGCGGTGGCGCGACCGCGACGGGCGGAGCCTGAAGCGGCCGGCGGGTGCGTCGGTACAGGAGACGGCCGCACGCCGCCTCGAGATCCACCACGTCGTCCCCCGCGCCAACGGCGGCACGAACGCACCGCGGAACCTGCTCACGCTGTGTCCCGACTGCCACGCCGACCTGCACGAGTATCGTCCCGACCGCATCCCGCGGGACCGAACGCGGCCGCCCCTCGGCGTTCGCGTCGACGCGGGCGACGCGCGGATCGTCCGCGAGTGACCCGTCGGGCGTGCGTAGGTCGTGCAACGACCAACGGCTTCTTTATTCGTCCCGACCGTATCGACGGTCGATGAGCGATCTGAAGCTGTACGAGCTGGAGGGCTGTCCGTACTGCGCGAGGGTCAAGGAGACGCTCGCGGAGCTCGATCTGGCGTACGAATCGATCATGGTTCCGCGCTCGCACGGGGAGCGGACCGAGGTGAAGGCGGTGAGCGGGCAGACCGGCGTGCCCGTGCTCGTCGACGAGGCCAACGGGATCGAGGGAATGCCCGAGAGCGACGACATCGTCGAGTACCTCGAGGAGACGTACGGCGCCAACTGAGACGGGCGTCGACTGCGGCGGAAACGCCGCCGGTTCCCCGTCCCACCGATCAACATAAACGGATCGAACGATAACGTTTGACATGCATGTCGGTGGAACTGCTCGCGGCACTCGTCGTCGGACTGCTCGTGGTCAACGTCACGGTCGCGTGGCTGCTGGCCCGCGGTGACGGGCTCGACGCGTTCCTGGAGGCCGACGCGTGGGCGCCGTCCGACCGGAACGGCGGTCCCGACGCCGACGACCGCCGGTCGGCCGAACGGGACGCGGAGCACGCCGCCGGCCACGAGGGGCGCGACGCGATACCGAACGGCGATCCGCCGCCGCTCGCCGCTGACGGCGAAGTCGTCGTCTGCCGCCACTGTGGCGCCGACAACCGGCCGGGCTACCGCTACTGTCGGTGGTGCGTCAGGGCCGGCGTCGCCGAGAGCGGCCATGCGAGTTCGTCACACACGGCAACGAGCCAACGTCCCTTTTGACGAGGTCGACCGCCGGCGCGTCGACAGCGGACCACGTCTCCGAAGTTCCTAAGAGCGATCGGACCCGAACGTACGTATGCAGTCGCTCGTCATCGTCGCGCACGGATCACATCTCAATCCCGACTCGAGCGCCCCGACGTACGATCACGCCGACACGATCCGTTCGGCCGGGGCGGTCGACGAGGTCCGGACCGGCTTCTGGAAGGAGGAACCACACCTTCGGGAGGTGCTCCGCACCGCCGAGGGCGACGAGGTCTACGTCGTCCCGCTTTTCATCTCCGAGGGCTACTTCACCGAGGAGGTGATCCCCCGCGAACTCCGGCTGGAGGGGTGGGACGTCGCCGAGTGGAACTCCGACGGTCTCTCGGCCGACCAGGCGACGCTCGTCGCGACGGATCTCGGGCGGGAGGTCCACTACTGTGGTCCCGTGGGAACCCACGAGGCCATGACGGACGTGATCGTCCGCCGTGCGGAATCGGTGACCGACGATCCCGACGTCGGCGAGGGGTTCGGCCTTGCGGTCGTCGGGCACGGGACCGAGCGCAACGAGAACAGCGCGAAGGCGATCGAGTACCACGCCGACCGGATCCGCGAGCGGGACCGGTTCGAGGAGGTTCGCACCCTCTACATGGACGAGGACCCGGAGGTCGACGACCTGCCGGAGCATTTCGAGAGCGACGACGTCGTCCTCGTCCCCCTTTTCATCGCCGACGGCTACCACACCCAGGAGGACATCCCGGAGGACGTCGGGCTCTGCGAGGACCACCGCGAGGGGTACGACGTGCCCGAAACCGTCGACGGAACGCGAGTGTGGTACGCGGGCGCGGTCGGTACGGAGCCGCTGATGGCCGACGTGATCCTCGAGCGTGCCGCCGACGCGGGCGCGGATCTCGGTGACTCGGTGGCCGAAGTGCGCGAGACGACCCGCCTCGCGACGGGGGACTGACCGTGAGCGACGGAGGCCTCGCCGAGACGTCCACGGTCGATGTCGAGCTCCCGAGCGACGCGTTCGAGGCGTTCCGAAGCGCGGTCGACGCCCTCGGTCCCGACGAGACGCTCGGCTTCGAGCAGCTCCGCGTGACCCGCGAGGACGGCACGATCGTCGTCGAGACGGGTGACGAGCGGGTCGTCGCCGACGGCGAGCGCGCGCTCCACGAGATCGCCGAGGCGAACGCGGCGGTCGTGACGAACTGGTACTTCCTCGAACGCGTCGTCGGCGACCACCCGCCCCGGCGGGCGTTCGTCCGCTGGCTGGAGGGCGCCGACGACGCGCCGATCCGCGAGCGGTACGCCGCGTTGCGCGACGGCGAGTTCCGCGAGTGGGGACAGCTCGCCGTCGGCGTGCGGATCACCGAGCGCGGCGAGCGACGGTACGACGTCCGCCACCTCGACGATCTCGACGCCGACCCCGAGTCGCTGGACACGTACGACGATCCGCTCTCCGCCCGAGAGGTCGTCACGTTCGACGACGACGGCCGGTATCGTCCCCTCAAAACCGCGCCGACGTTGCCGACCGGCTGGGCGTTCCCCGACCTCGGTCCACGGGCGGTGTACGAGACGGTCGAGACGATATATCCCGCGACCGTCGCCAACTGGCACCGCGAGCGCGAGGGCCGGCTCGACGTCGACCACTGGCGCGAGACGATGGAGCGGCAGTCGGGGATCTACGGCGTCATCCGGACGTGGGACCGCGGCGAGGGACACGAACACGTCAACTGGGTCACGGCGGCGTGCTGTGACGACTCGCAGTGTCTGAAGCGGCGCGAGTGGGAGTACGACGAGGAGACGGCGCTCGACGTCGACGGCGGTGACGGCGTCTTCCCCTGCAGGGAGCCGTGTTCGCTCGTCGTCTCCGCCGCCCGGAAGTGGACGCAGCTGGAGGGCGAGCAGTCCCGCGCGTACGAGTTCGAGCTGACGCCGAGCGAGAAGGAGCAGATCGAGGCGATCATCGACTCCGTGGCGGACGGCGGCACCCACGAGATCCGCGAGGCGGACATCTACGACGGGGCGAACCGCTACCGAGCCCGATTCCTGCGGGCGAAGCTGTTCGACGAGGACGGCAACCTCGCCGGCGTGCCGACGGAGTCGGACGAGGAGTGAGTCCCGGCGTCGGCTTCCCGGAGCGATCGGGTTCCGAAACGCGCCCGTCGGTCCGCCCGAGTCGGTCGGCAAGCCGGATTGATCGGCGAGACATCCGCGTTAACCGACTCGACGACTGAAGTTGCCCCCGGCGATACGGGCGGACGCATGACCGACACGGATCCCGCCCCGTCGAACGAGAACGGCATCCGGACGAGCCGCAAGTACGACACCGTTCGGTCGGCGACCCGGCTGGTCGCGACCGCGGTCGCGCTGGTGTTCCTGTTGTATCTGGTGACGGTGCTGCCCGGCGTCGACCGGCTCGTTCCGGCCACTCCGGTATCGATAGCCGCGGTCGCGAGCGCGATCGTCTCGCTCGCGGTCGCCGGTCTCCTGGTGTACGTCGCGCCGAAGCTCGCGGCGCTGACTCGCGCCGCGATCGACCGCGGCGCGCTCGTCGACCCCGCGGACGCACCGGCCCGGACCCGCGGTCGGATCGCGGAGAACGCCGCCGGCGTCGTCCACTGGCTCGTCGCGCTGGCCGCCGTGATCGTCGTTCATCGCGGTGCCGCCGGCGTGACCGCGCCGCTGCTCGGCGACGTCGCCTGGGCGTACGACGGCGCGTTCCTCCTCGTCGCGCTCGTCCCCGTCGTCTTCGTCGCCGCGCGTCTGGCAGCGACCGTCGATCCGCTGTCGACGCTCGTCGCCGATCGGGTCGTCGGGGAGCCCGACGACGGCGGCGCTCCTGATGATGGCGGTGACCCCGCCGCGGCGACCGCGACCGACCGCGGCGCCGACGAGGAGTGACCGAACCGATCGGCCGGTGGCGGTCGTACGGCGTCGCCCGAGTGGCGTCACAGTGACGCTGGCGGCGAGCCGCCACCGGTTGCGGCCGCGCCGGCCGCGCGTGGGCGGTCACCGATCGGGTGATTCGAGCGGCGCGGCGAACTCGAGCCGAACTCCCCCGGCGGCCGATTCGTCGACGCGAACCTCCCAGTCGTGTGCCGCGGCGACCTCGGCGACGATCGCCAGCCCGTATCCGGTTCCGCCCGACGCTCCGGTGACGCCGTGATCCAGGACCGCCCCGCGTTCGTCCGGCGGGATCCCGCCGCCGTCGTCCGCGATGACGAATCCCTCCTCGGCGTCGAGTCGCCCGACGCACACCGCGACCGGGGGATCGTTGTGTTCGATCGCGTTCCGAAACGCGTTCTGCAGAACGGTATCGAATAGTTCCGGATGCGCCTCGACGGTCGTCGACCGGTCGAGCCGAACCGTGAGTTCCCCGTCGGCGATACCCAGTCGGCTCCAGACGGATCGGGCGTGTTCGGCGACGCTGATCCGTTCGGCGTCGGCCGCGGCCTCGTCGGTCCGACTCAGCGTGAGCAGGTCGCCGATCAGTCGGTCCATCCGATCGTGGGCCTCGTGAAGCCGCCGGAATGCGTCCTCGCTGCCGGTCTCCTCGGCGAGCTCCGCGTTGCCGGCCGCGACGGTCAACGGCGTCCGCAGGTCGTGGGAGACGATGGACGCGAACCGGTCGAGGCGTTCGTTCTGTCGTTCGAGTTCCGTCTCGCGCCGCTGTAGCCGTTCCGCTCTGGTCCGCAGCTCGGTGACGTCCCGAAAGAGGACGACCCGTCCGCCGAGCGCCCCGTCCTCGCGCCGGATCGATTCGGCGGTCGCCTGGAACCGTCGCGGGTCGCCGTCGGTCGGCCACTCGAGTCGCGTCCCGTCCGGGGCGTCGGCCGCGTCGATCGCCGCCTCGAGGTCGCGGTCGATGGTATCGATAGGGACTCGCGATCGGTCGACCGAAAGACCGAACACGTCGGCAGCCGCGGGATTGCAGTCGACGACCCGGTCGCGGGCGTCGAGGATGATCACCGGATCGCGAAGCGCCGCGAACGTCCGATCCCTGCCGATCCCCTCGACGTCGAGCAGTCGGAAGCGAAACACGCCGACCGCGAGCGCGACGGCAGTAACTCCGAGTCCGATGTCGGTGAACAGCTGCTCCGGCGGCAGCCACCCCACCATCACCACGGCGACGAGCACGACAGGGGTCGCGAGTCCCGCCGCGAGGATCGAGGCGTGCCACAGCCACGCGGGCGATCCCCGTCGTCCGACGTCCCGGATCAGCAGCGCTCCAGCGACGACGGCGAGCGCGACGCCGTATGCGGCGTGCAGCCGGTAGAGCCAGTTCAGATCGCGTTCCAGCACGAGGTACTCACCGAAGGCGATCCCGAGGATCGTGACGTCGGTTCGACGACTCATCCCATGGACATCGTAAAACAGCTCGGGGACCATCGACACCGCCGTGAACGTTACCCCGAGCTGAACCAGCGCGAGCCCGACGGTCCAACGGTTGATCCATTGCTCGCGTCCCGTGTACTCAAGCGCGAACCACAACAGCGTGTACGGGACCAGCCATATCAACAGGCCGTTGCCGACGTTCATCGCCCACAGCGTGCCGTCGACGGAGGTGAGTGCCTCCATGTGAAGCCCGTTGAGCTGAAAGGCCGCAAGCGACGCCACGAACGCGATGAACGAGATGATCACGCCCTTATCAGTCACTTGGTCGTAGCGTCGTCCGGCGTGGACGATCAGCGCAAACGACACCAGAACGATCGCCGCGTTCGCCCACATGTTCGGCGTGACCTGATAGGCCATTGATCCGGAGTCCGTCGGCTTCGTACAAAAACTCGATCGGCATGTCGATACGCAAGCATATATTATCGGGTCCGACACGATCACCCGGAGCGACCGTGACCGTCCGGTTTCCGGGACGCGTCGAGACGCTCGAAGATGGCGAGCCGATCGTGGCGCAGTGCCGACGGTCGGCTGCCGCGTACGTTTAAGTGCGCCGGCGTCGGGGATCCGTGCATGCGGCCGAACGGACGGACGGGATGTGGGCCGACGCGGACGGGGTATGAATCGACGACCGAACGGAGTGACCGAGTGGTCGATACCGCTCCGGTCGATCGATAGATGTCCGACTCGACTGACGATCCGCCGGGAGTGCCCGCGACGAGGCGGGCGCGCGCGAAGTCGGCGGTGCTGTGGGGGCTCGTCGGCGGACTCGCCTTTCTCGTGCTCGCACAGGGGTATCTGCTCGCCGACGGAACGCTCCCGTTCCGGTACGCCACGCTGTTCCCGCTTGCCGGGGCGGTCGGCGCGACCGCCACGGGGACCGTGTACCTGACCGAGCACCGAGTCCGGGCGAAGAGAAGGACTTAACAGTCCCAGCGGATTAGGTCCGACCGAGCCAGGATGGCCGAGTGGTAAGGCGCACGCCTGGAAAGCGTGTTCCTTCACGGGATCGGGGGTTCAAATCCCTCTCCTGGCGCCTTTTTACTCCGTCCACGTGACGCGACGACCGGTGAGAACCGTCTTCGAACCGGACACAACGTTCATATGTGTGGGTACTGTTAACATAGATGACGATGCCAGACACCAAATCGGGCCGCGAGCGGAAGGGACGAAACAAGCGTCGACAGCTCGAGAGCCGCCTCAACGAGCGGGAGCTCGAGGCCGACGATGAACCCCCAGAGCCGACCGAGACGGTCGACTCCGAGTATCTCGTCACGTTCGACGACGAGTAGCCCCGCCGACGGAGCCGGGCCGATCCGCGAGGCGAGGCCGCCCGTCCCGACCGGACGCTTTTGTTCGCTCGTCACCACGCATCGGACACCGTGATCACGCCCGGCGTCGTGGTGTTGGCGACCGCGCTGTTCGCGACGACGGTCCTCGGCGTCGCGGGCGCCTGCCGGCTCTGCGTCGGCCCGCGACGTATGCGTGCGGTCATCGACCGGCCGTCGTGGCTTCGGCGTCGGCTGCGAGCGGCCGCCCCCTCCGTGCTGGTGCTCGCCGGGGTGCTGGTGATAAACAAGGGGCTACAGGGGTGGATCGACCGCATCTCACACACGTACGGGATCGAGGCGACCGCGACCCTCCACGCGATCGAGGGCGATCTGGTCGTCGCGCTACAGTCGTGGGTCCCGGACCCCGCGATGGCGTACTTCGCGGCGGCGTACGTCGTCGGATACGCGGTGCTCCTGGTGACGCCGCTCGTCGTGTACCTGTTCGCCGATCGCACCCGCCCGATCCGGGTCGTTGTCGCGGCGTATGCGGTCAACTATGCGGTCGCGGTCGTCTGTTACGCCGCCGTCGTCGCCTACGGTCCCCGCAACGCGTCCCGCGCAAGCGGCGGCTCGGAGGCCGACGGAGTGCTTCTGGAGATCGTTCCGGAGATTACGCGGCTCACCGCGCTCGTCAACACGAACACGAACGTGTTTCCGTCGCTGCACGCGTCGCTGTCGGTCACGGTCCTGCTCGTCGCCGCGACGACCCGCGAGGAGTTTCCCCGGTGGTTCGGTCTCGCCGCGGTGCTCGCGGCGTCCGTCGTCGCCTCGACGCTCGCGCTCGGGATCCACTGGCTGACCGACGTGGTCGCCGGCGTCGCGCTCGCCGTCGTCGCCGTCGCGGTCGCGTGCCGCGTCGTCGATCGGCAGCGGGTCGACACGGACGACGCGCGACACGATGATCGTGCGAGGAGCTAAGTCGACGCGGCGACACCCTCACCACAGCGGAGATGACCTTCGACGGACGAACGTATACGGGGACGGTCCAGCGGGTCACGAGGGCGCTCGGCCTCCACACGCACCTGAAATCGCTCTACTGGGGACTGCGAATCCCCCGGCTCCTGTACGCGGCCTCCCTCCGGGACGCGGTCGTCCACGAGGTGAACGGGACGGCCGTGGAGTGTCCGACCGAGACGTACTGGCAGTACCGGCGGTTTCGGTGGATGCACCCGGAAGTCCGGCTGTTCGAGGAGCTCGTCGCGGAGCTCGGCAACGGCGACGTGTTCTACGACGTCGGCGCGCACCTCGGCTGGCACTCGCTCGTCGCCGCGGCCGCTCCCGGGGACGCGGACGTCGTCGCGTTCGAGCCCCACCCGGAGACCGTCGCGCGGCTCGAAACCGTCATCGACGCCGTCGGCTCCGAGGTCGACGTCCGGCCGATCGCGCTCGGCGAGACGGACGGAACCGTCGAGTTCGCGGCGACCCCCACCCCCGACGCGCACGTCTCCGGGGCGCTGTCGACGACGCTCGAGGAGTCGATCACGGTGACGGCCGCCCGTGGTGATTCGCTCGTCCAGCGCGGGCGACTCGACCCGCCGGACGTACTGAAGATCGACGCGGAGGGGGCCGACGCCGCCGTGCTGCGCGGGCTTCGAGAGACGATCGAGACGACGCGACCTCGTCGGATATACTGTGAGGTGCACCGGGATGAACCGGAGATCACTGCACTGCTCGACCGGTTCGACTACGCCCACGAACCGCTGGCGTCCGCCCGCCCGATCCTGCGTGCGACTCCCGCTGAACTCGCGTGATGGTATCCGTGCGACGCGAAGCCCGACTAGAGGTACTCGCCGAGAAGCGGCTCGACGCGCTCGCGGGTCGCCTTCGGGATCGCCTCCGTCGGCGTGTTGACAGTGCCCTCGAGGGCGGTGTGTGCCTCACAGCTGTGGTCGTCGGGGAGCGTTCGCACGGCCGCCTCGACGGCGGCTTTGATCGCCGTCCGGTTCCGTTCCGCGTTCTCCAGCACCTCCGCTAAGGTGACCTCGCTGTCGGTCTTCCAGACGTCGTAGTCGGTGACGCCCGCGATGGTCGCGTACGCGATCTCCGCCTCGCGTGCGAGCTTCGCCTCGGGGATCGCGGTCATCCCCACCAGATCCCACCCCTGTGCCCGGTAGAACTCCGACTCCGCACGCGTCGAGAACTGCGGGCCCTCGATACAGACGTACGTTCCGCCCTTCACGACGTCGGTCCCATCGCCGACGGCCGTTCGCGCTGCGTCGGTCAGGTGGTCGACCAGCTCCGGACTGTACGGGTCCGCGAACGGCTGGTGGACGACGACGCCGTCGCCGTAAAAGGAGAGCTCGCGGTTCTTCGTCCGGTCGAAGATCTGGTCGGGAACGACGAGCGTTCCCGGCTCCAGCTCCGCTTTGAGGCTGCCGACCGCGTTCGACGCGAACACGTGGGTGACGCCCGCCTGCTTCAGCGCGTACATGTTCGCGCGGTACGGCAGGTCGGTGGGTGACGCGCCGTGATCGCTGCCGTGTCGCGGGAGGAACGCGACGTCACGGCCCGTGTCGGCGAACTCACCGATCGTCACCGCGTCGCTCGGCGTTCCGTACGGCGTGTCGAACTCGACTTCGCGAACGGTGTGCAGGGGAAGCGCCTCGTAGATGCCGCTGCCGCCGATGAAGCCGATGGTGGACATGACCTTCCCTCGGGTCGCTCGTCACTTATAGGATACGTCGCCACCGGTCGGCCGACGGCGGCCCGGGCCGAGATCAGAACGCCAGCGACACCGCCGAGTACACGCCGAATCCAATAAGCAGCGACCCCCCGAGCGAGCCGATCCACGCGAGCACGGTGTACCCCATCTTCGCGCGGCTCACGCCCGCGTCGCCCGCCGCGTAGCCGGCGCCCACGATCGCGGAGACGATGATCTCGTTGAACGAGACGGGGATCCCGAACGCGACCGCGGTCTGGGCGATCGCGAACGACGGAATGAGCGCCGCGATGGAGCGCCGCGGCCCCATCGACGCGTAGTCCTGTGCGATCGCCTTTATCATCCGGGGTGCGCCGGTCCACGATCCGGCCAGCAGTCCGACGCCGCCCCCGACGAGCAGCGCCCACAGCGGAACGCCGACGTCGCCGAATATCGGCACCAGCGGACCGATGGCGAGGCCGACCTGCGAGCCGCCCGCGGAGAAGGCGACCAGCCCGCCCATCACCAGCAGGAACCGTCGCTGTGCACCCTCTCGGTCGCGGCCGATGTCGACGTACACCGCGACCGCCGAGAGCGCCGCGACCGCCAGCGTGACGGCGGCGACCCCAGCGACGCCCGGCAGTCCGGTCCCGGGCCCGAGCACCGCGGCGATGGACGCCTGCTCCCCGTCCGGACCAAGCAGCGCGAACCCGACGTTCGCCAGGATGACGCCGACGAGTCCCGCCAGCGTCGCGGTGAGCGCGCGCTCCGGGACGCGGTCGGTGATGAGCGCCCGGGCGACCGCGTACGCCACGCCGCCGCCGACGAACGGCGTGAGCACCCACAGCGTGAGGATCTCGGCGTACTTCGGCCACGCCGGGTCCCCGCCCATCGCGAGTCCGACGCCGACGACCGCCCCCGTGACGGTGAACGCGGTCGCGATCGGATAGCCGGCGAACACCCCGATCGCGACGAGGCCCGCGGCGGTGAGGAGCGCGACGATCGCCGCGCCGGCGGTGAGCGTCACTCCGCCGATCAGCTCCGTACCGACCGCCTCCGTGACGTTCGCGCCCTGCAGGACGGCCCCCAGGAATCCGAGCACGCCCACGATGAGCCCCGCGCGCATCACGGAGATGGCGTTCGCGCCGACCGCGGGCGCGAACGGGGTCGATCCGGAGGAGCCCGCCCCGATCGACCAGGCCATAAAGAGGCTCGCGATCCCGGCGACCAGAAACGTGAGGGCGGTGACGGCGACCATCGCTATCGCTTGCCGTCCTCGTAGCCCTCACGGAGACCCATCAGGGTACGCCGCACGAGCAGGTAGCCGAAGAAGAACACGCCGAGAAGAACCGCAAGGATGATCATGACGAGCGGGTCGATCGGCATTATACCACCGGTTCCGGCGGGACCGAGTTAGGCGTTTCGACGCTCGTCCCCGTCGAGTCGCCCGCTCGCGAGCCGGATCGGTCGGCGACGGTCGCGTGACTCAAAATCTCGTTTGTGTCTAAACCAGTTATAAGATGTCCACACCCCAACGTGAGGCTGCGACCCCCGCTTCGGCCCTCCATTGGCTCCGTCGCCGCGCCGCGTTGCCCCCTGCGCGTGGCATCATCCGACGGGAGCCCCTTGCCCCACTCCCCTCTCCGTCGGAACGAGCGGGGTGTCGCGTTCGGCCGTGGTCCCCGCATCCGGCCGATCCGTCCCCCGACGGAACCCCGTCCGCTTCGTCCTCCGACGGCATCTCCTCCGCCCCATCCCTCAACGACGCCGCATCCGCCTCGTCCGTCGTCCGAACGGTCACCGGTCGATGGTAAACGTCTCGAAGACGTCGCCGTCGGGCGTGACGAGCGTTCCCTCCAGCGTGCCGGGAGCCGGTTCGAGCTCGGCGTGTGCCGGGCGGTTCCCGCGTGGCTGTGCGTGGCTCCCGGGATTCACCAGCATGACGTCGTCCGCGTCGTGAACGCGCGGCGCGTGGCTGTGGCCGTGAATCACCACGTCGGCGTCGCGCTCTCGACCGAACAGCACGAGGCCGGTGTCTCCGCTTCGGTCCCGGTGGGTCACCGCGAACCGGACGCCGGCGTACTCGACGACGCGACGCTCCGGAAGCCGGTCGCGTATCGCCCGGTCGTCGTTGTTGCCGTATACCGCCCGGAGGCTCCCCGCCGCCTGATAAAAGGCGTCGAGCACGGGCTCCCTGTAGAAGTCGCCCGCATGGATCACGACGTCCGCCTCACGGACCGCCGACCGGGTGCGTCCCTGCAGTCGGTGTTCCTCGCTGCTGTGCGTGTCCGAGACGACGACGAGCATACCGACCCTCCGGCGCCCGGCGTCTTAAACCGCCGCCCCGAGACGGGTTCGTGACGGCGCGACGCTCGCTCCGCCCCGGCTGTGCGATCGCCGGTCCACCGCGTCGTTTTTGACCCATGCCCACGAAGCGAGTCGCGTGCCGCTCGGCTCGCCCGTCACGGAACTCCTCCTACTTGCCGGTGGCGTGGCGTTGCTGTACGTCGGCGCGGAGCTACTCGTGACGGGCGCGGCCGACCTCGCGCTCGCGGTCGGACTGCGGGCGTCGACGGTCGGCGTCACCGTCGTCGCGTTCGCGACGACCGCACCGGAGTTGTCCGTCGCCGTGCTCGGAGCGCTCACCGTCTCGACCGACATCGGCCTCGGCGCGATCGTCGGATCGAACATCGCGAACGTCGGGCTGGTGCTCGGCATCGCCGCGCTGATCCGGCCGCTCGACGTCTCCGAGACGGTGCTGGAGCGTCACGTACCGTTCATGGTACTGGCCGCGCTGCTGCTCGTCGCGCTCGGCTGGAACGGTCGGATCGGACCGATCGAGGGCGGGGTCCTCCTCGCGACGCTCGTCGCGTTCACGCTCGTGGTGCTGCGGCGGATCCAGCGCACACAGACGGGGATCACGGCCGCCGAGCGCGACGCGATGCCCGACGCGAAGCTCCGGGACGTCGCCGCCGTCGTCGGCGGGCTCGTCGCGCTCGTCGTCGGGTCGCGGTGGCTGATCGACGGCGGTCGGGAGCTGCTCGCGGCCGCCGGCTTCTCCGATCTGTTCATCGGGCTCACCGTGCTGGCGATCGGGACGTCGCTGCCGGAGCTCGCCGCCAGCGTCGTCGCCGCGGTTCGCGACGAGGTGAGTTTCAGCGTCGGCAACGTCGTCGGGTCGAACATCTACAACGTGCTCGCCGTGATCGGCATCCTCGCGTTGATCACGCCCGTCACCGTCGCACCGAGCGTTCGGACGTTCGAGTTTCCCGCGCTCGTCGCGTTCACGCTGCTGCTGGTCGGGCTAATGTACCGGGGGAGACGGCTCTCCCGGATCGACGGCGCGATCCTCGTCGGCGCGTACGCCGCGTTCCTTTACCTGCTGTTCCCGTGACGGAACCGACGGCTATTCGGACCGTCGACCGCAAAGTCCTGCCAGTGATAGCGATCGTCGTCAGCCGGGCGGACCGCGCATCCGAACACGTCGGCGAGCGACTCCTCGAACTCGCCGACTGGGAGTCCCGGACAGACGAGTCGCTCCCCGACGCCGACGGAGGTGGGACGTACCATCGGACCGACGGGTTCGAACTCCGAACGTTCAACGACCTCCACATTCACCTGTCCGATCCCGTCCCCGCGTTCAGCCGCGACCCGGACGCGGTCGTGTTCGTCTCGCGACACGCCGGCGAGACCGGACCGTTGTTGACCGCCCACGTCACGGGCAACTTCGGGCCGGCGGAATACGGCGGCCGCCCGAACGCGTTCGCGAGCGCCGCCCCGCGGATCGAAAAGCGGGTGGTCGACAGCCTCGCCGACCACGCACCGGCGGGATACGACGTCGGCATCGAGTGTACCCACCACGGCCCCACCGACGTCTCGGTGCCGTCGCTGTTCGTCGAACTCGGCTCCGACGCCGCCGAGTGGGCGGACCCGGCAGGAGCGCGGGCTGTCGCGCGTGCCGTCCTCGACCTGCGGACGGCGACCGACGGCGAAACCGGCGATCGACCGGGCGTCGTGACCCCCGATCTGTACGGCGCCGACGGCCGGCCCCGTCACGTCGTCGGCTTCGGCGGCGGCCACTACGCCCCCAGATTCACGCGGATCGTTCGCGAGACGGCGTGGGCGGTCGGCCACGTCGGTGCGGACTGGGGGCTCGACGCGCTGGGCGCGCCGGCGGCGAACCGGGACGTCATCGACCGCGCGTTCGCGGCGAGTCGGGCCGAACACGCAGTGGTCGAGGGCGACCGCCCGGCGCTCCGCGAGGTCGTGGCGGAGCTCGGCCACCGCGTCGTGAGCGAGACGTGGCTCCGCGAGGTCGGCGATCGCCCGCTCGCGATCGTCGAGGCGGCCGAGACGCTGATCGGTCCGGTCGACGAGGGGCTCCGCTTCGGCGACGTCGAGCCCGATCGCTCCCCGGTCGGCGACGACGCGCTCGACGTTCGGCCGTTCCCGGCAGGGTTGCTCGCGCGGGCACAGGGGATCGACGGCGACGCGGCCCGCGACGCGGTCGTGGCGAACGCGGTCGCGTTCGACACCGAACAGTCCGGCACGCGGGCGGCCGGGACGTGTGCGTTCGCGACGGCCGCGGACGCGCCGGGGTACGACGACCTCGTCGCGGACCTCGCGGCGGTGCTCGCGCGGGAGTACGACGAGGTGGACGTCGGGACGGACGCGGTCGTCGCCAGCGTCGAGTCGTTCGACCCGGCGCTGGCCGCGGAGCTGGGCGTCCCGGAGGGACCGGCGTTCGGCCGTCTTGCGGACGGAGAGTCCGTCGAAATCGACGGGCGAACCGTCAGTCCCGCCGACGTGTACAGCCGGACGACCGATCGATTCGCGATCGGGACCGCCACCGACTGAAACGGCAGGCGTTCCGCTCGGCGCCTCTCCGGTCGCTCGTCGGAGCGACCGGACGGTCCTCGGTCGCGCCGCCAACGACGTCATCGTCGACGGCGGGCGGTGCGGACCCCAAAAGTTACAGCTATCCGATACGTATATTTAACCAATATGGCCCGGACCGGCAAGTACACCGTCGTGGAATCGTGTAACGACCACGGTGCGGTGACGCTTCGCGAGCACCCGCGGAACGGGACGCTCCACGTCGTTGAGTACGCCGGATCCGACGTCGAGGAGACCCTCTCCGAGCTGGACGCCGGCTCGGTGGTCCACCTCGAACTTCGACGCGCGGGCCGTCGCGGCAACGCGTGGCGCGCGACCGACGCCCGGCCGGTGGACGCGCCGACCGCCGCTCAGTAGCCGACCCTCCCTGCTTACTCATCCCCTCGACCGACTGACACTCGCTCCTTGACCGACTGGCACTCGCTCCTCGACCGGCAGGCGCACTACCATGAGTCCCCGCTCGCGAGGTCGATCGTGGAATCGAGCTTCGAGGACGGACAGACGTCCTCCAGCACGCAGTCCGCACAGTCGGGATTGATCGCGGTACAGGTCGCACGGCCGTGGTCGATACAGAGGTGGGTGAACTGTTGCCAGTCCGCTTCGGGGACGACGCCAAGCAGATCCGTCTCGATCGCTGCCGGGCGCTCCTCCTCGGTGAGTCCAAGCCGGCGGGAGAGCCGCTGGACGTGAGTGTCGACGACGATTCCCTCGACGACGTCGTGGCCGTGCTGGAGCACGACGTTTGCCGTCTTCCGACCGACCCCGGCCAGGTCGGTGAGTTCGGACATGGTGTCAGGCACCTCGCCGTCGTGTTTCTCGGCGATGTCAGCACACGCCGACCGGATGTACGACGCCTTGTTGTTGTAATACGTGATCGAGTTTATCGCCTCCGCGAGCTCCTCCTGGGGAGCGTTCGCGTACTCCTCGGGGGTCGTGTACGTCTCGAACAGCTCCGAACACACGGCATTCACGCGTTCGTCGGTACACTGCGCCGAGAGGATCACGGCGATCAGCAGTTCGAGGCGATTCGAGTAGTGCAACGAGATGGTCGAGTCGGGATACTCCTCGTACAGCCGGTCAAGGACCTCCTCAACTCGCGCGTCGCGATCGTCGAGCGGCGTGCCCATGTGTCGTACTGTGGGGCGTCCGCATTGAACGGTTCGGAACCGGTCGTCGCACGGATCTCACCTCCCGGGCTCGCGTCGCACGGATCTCACCTCCCGGGCTCGCGTCGTACGGGTCTCACCTCCCAGGTTCGACGCGCCGGCTCGCGGGGCGGGGGGCCACGCCGGACCTCGAACGACGCGCGTCGGACGCACGTCGGCCGCGGATCCGTTCGAAGGCACAAAGTTCACGTCACCGCGCCCGCGAGATGGGAGGAGATGGAACGACGAGGGGAGATCGGGATCCTGGAGGCGCTGCTGCTGGACGTCGTCCGCCTCCATGAAACGTGGATGGAGCTGGCGTTTCCCAGACAGCTCGATCCGAGCTCGGTGCTCGGCAAGTGGCAGCCGGAGACGACCCCGCAGACGGTCGCGTACTACCTCTGGGCGGCGATCGGCGCGCCGCTCGTGGCGGTCGCGTACCCCCTGCTTCTCGTCGGCTTCGCCACCCGGTTTTACGCGGCGAAGCTCGACTCCGCGGTCGCGCGGTTCGGCGTGATCGGCGCGGTGGCGTTCGCGACGCTCGTGTGGGGGTTGTTGACCCTCGTGACACACCTCCAGCTCCCGTTCGACGACGTGATCGCGGTCGGGGCGGCCTCGATCGTCGCCGTCGTCTCGGCCGCGCTCGCGGCGACGTTCTCGAAGGTCGGCGGGCGGTTCACCAGCGTGCTGTTGGCGTACCCGTTCGCGATGACGGCGATCTTCCTCCCGCCGGTCGTCGCGGCGCTGGTGACGCCGACCTTCGAGCGGATCATCCTCCCGCCGAGCTACGATCTGGCCCGCTGGATCCTCGACACGTTCCTGTACGTCGGCGGGATAAACGAGCTGCTCCGCGGCGCGTTCGACCTGGAGACGTTCGGCGAGCAGTGGGGGCTTCCCGGGCTCGGCTACGTGTTGATGTGGGTAGGTATCTCCGTGCCGCTCGGCTGGTTCCTCGGCGTGCTCGTCGCGCTCGCGGACCTTGTTCGGCCGAAGCCGGACGACTGACCGCCGCGGGGCGACGACCGGCGACCCGGCAGCTCGGTCGACGACCCGGCAGCTCGGTCGGCGACGCCGCGGTCGGGAGAGTTATGCCGCCGGCGGCCGACAGAGTGACCGTGCAGAAGACGGCACTCATCACCGGCTGTTCGTCGGGGATCGGCCGCGCGACGGCCCACGCGTTCAACGACGAGGGATGGACGGTGTACGCCACCGCCCGCAATCCGGCCGACGTGCAGACGCTCGGCGAGGCGGGCTGTGAGCTGGCGACGCTGGACGTCACGGATCCGGACGACGTCGACCGGGTCGTCCGCCGGATCCTCGACGAGGAGGGAGCGATAGACGCGCTCGTGAACAACGCCGGATACGGCCAGTTCGGCCCGGTTGAGGACGTGACGACGGAGCGGGTTCACGAGCAGTTCGACGTGAACGTGTACGGGCCTCACCGACTGATCCGGGCGGCGTTGCCCGCGATGCGCCGCGAGCGCGACGGGACGATCGTCAACGTCTCGTCGGTCGCGGGCCGGGTGGCGTTTCCGGGCGGGGGGGTGTACAGCGGCTCGAAGTTCGCGCTGGAGGCGATGTCGGACGCGCTGCGCAACGAGGTCCGGGAGTTCGGCGTCGACGTCGTCGTCGTCCAGCCGGGGCCGGTCCGCACGAACTTCGCCGACCGGGCGAGTCGCGAGGCGGACCCGGAGGCGGCGGCCGGCATCGATCGCTCGGGCGCGTACGACGACTTCTACGCGCTGTTCGAGGACAGCCAGCTCGTCGGGGGAGACGGTCCCGGCTCCGTGGCGCCGGAGGTGGTCGCCGAGGAGATCCTCAACGCCGCCAGCGCGACGAAGCCCCCGGCACGCGTCCAGCCCGGCACGCTCGCGAAGGCGAGCGTCCTCGCCCGCCTGCTGCCGGACGCCATCCGTGACAAGGGGTTCGAGACGATCGCGAAGCTCGTGAAGTAGCGATCGCCGCACCGCGGTTGCCCGTCCGGAGGTGGCTCGTCCCCGACAGCGATCCCCTGACGGACCCGGGACGACGATCGGTGCCGGGGGGAGCGTGGGTCCAAATGAACGTCATTCGGTCGAGTCGACCGCGAATGGGCTCTCCGCCTCGCGCCAGTCCCACCCGGGAAGTCGCGTCTGGAAGCCGGCCGCGAGCGCCGCGTCGAGGTCGTCCGCGCCCGCGGCGCCGTCCCCGTCGGCGGTCGCGTCCTCGCCGACGTGGACGTCCACGACGTGGAACGTCGCCTGCGCGAGCACGGAGAGCGGCTGGCCGCCGGCGATCGTCGCCGCCAGCTCGCGGCCGAGCACCTCGTCGACGACGAACCCGGGGTAGTCGTCCGCGACGTCGAGCCCCCGGAGGAGGCGGACGTAGCCCGCGACGTTGACCGCGACCTCGCCGTCCGCGAAGACGGCGTCGACCTCGCGGCGGTACGTCGCCGGATCGACGCGGTCGACGCCGGTCTCGAACAGCTCGCCGAGCCGGTCGCGGGTGTCGTTGAGGATCGGAACGACCACCGGCGCGCGATCGCGGACCCAGGCGCGTTCGTCGGCGACGACCGCGGGCGTAATGTGGACGTCGGCGGCCGCGATCCCGTCCGTCGGAGCCGCGTCGTCGGGTGGTGCCGTTCCGTCCGTCGGGACCGTATCGTCGGCTGACTGCGCCCCGTCCGATGGGGCCCGTTCGTCGGTCGGTGGCATGGCGTCGGGTTGGAGCCGCCGTGGCTTCGGTTTTGCGAAGGCTTTTATAACGACGGGGAGCTACGTCCAACCAAGCGGGTTTTCGCCGGCTGTTCCCGCACGACAGCAACTACGGACAGTACTTCCATTATGCCTACCCCGTCACGATCGACCGTTCGGCGACGAGCGCCGGATCGACGCACGCCGGATCGACGCGCGATCAGCACCGCCGTCGCCGGCGTCGGCACCTACGCCCGCAGTGAGATATGAGTCAAGTCGACACGCAACTCGAGAATCTGAAAGCGGAGATCGAACAGGAGATACCGAACGACATCTCGGTCACCGACGTCAAATACGAGGGCCCGGAGCTGGTCGTGTACACTCGCGACCCGAAGCGGTTCGCCGGGGACGGCGACCTCATTCGCCGGCTCGCCTCCAAACTGCGCAAGCGGATCACCATCCGCCCCGATCCGAGCGCGCTGGCCCCGCCGACCCGCGCCGAGGAGCGCGTCCGGTCGGTGATCCCCGAGGAGGCGGGCGTGACCGACCTGGATTTCCACGAGGACACCGGCGAGGTCGTCATCGAGGCCCAGAAGCCGGGCATGGTGATCGGCCGCCGGGGGTCGACGCTGCGGGAGATCACGCAGGAGGTCGGCTGGACGCCGGAGGTCGTTCGGACGCCGCCGATCGAGTCGTCGACCGTCTCGAACGTCCGGAGCTTCCTGAAAAACGAGCGGGAGGAACGGCGTGACATCCTCGAACGCGTCGGCCGACAGATCCACCGTGAGGAGATGTCCGACGACGAGTGGGTCCGCATCACGACGCTCGGCTGCTGCCGGGAGGTCGGCCGGGCGGCGTTCATCCTCTCGACGCCCGAGACGCGGATCCTCATCGACTGCGGCGACAAGCCGGGCGCGGAAGGGGAGGTGCCGTATCTGCAGGTGCCGGAGGCGCTCGGCGCCGGCGCGGCGACGATCGACGCCGTCGTGCTCACGCACGCCCACCTCGACCACTCCGCGCTGCTGCCGCTCCTCTTCAAGTACGGCTACGACGGGCCGATCTACACGACGGAGCCCACCCGCGACCTGATGGGGCTGCTCACGCTGGATTACCTCGACGTCGCCGCCAAGGAGGGACGAACGCCCCCCTACGAGTCCGCACAGGTCCGGGAGGCGATCAAACACACGATCCCGCTGGAGTACGGCGACGTCACCGACGTCGCGCCGGACGTCAAGCTCACGTTCCACAACGCGGGCCACATTCTCGGCAGCGCGGTCACGCACTTCCACATCGGCGACGGGCTCTACAACGTCGCGTTCTCCGGCGACATTCACTACGAGGACACCAGGCTGTTCAACGGCGCGGTCAACGACTTCCCCCGCGTCGAGACGCTCGTGCTGGAGTCCACGTACGGCGGACGCGACGACTATCAGACCGACCAGGAGGACTCCGAGCGCAAGCTGAAGGAGGTGATAACCGAGACGTACGACCAGGGCGGAACGGTCGTGATCCCGGCGTTCGCCGTCGGCCGATCCCAGGAGATCATGCTCGTGTTGGAGGAGGCGATGCGCGAGGGCGACATTCCCTCGATGCCGGTTCACCTCGACGGGATGATCTGGGAGGCGACCGCGATCCACACGACGTACCCGGAGTACCTTCGCGACGGTCTCCGCGACCGGATCTTCCACGAGGACGAGAACCCGTTCCTGGCCGACGAGTTCAACCACATCGACGGGGGCGAAGAGGAACGACAGGAGGTCGCCGACGGCGACCAGTGTATCATCCTCTCGACGTCCGGGATGGTCACCGGCGGCCCGATCATGTCCTGGCTCCGTCACGTCGGTCCCGACCCGGACTCGAACCTGGTGTTCGTCGGGTACCAGGCGCAGGGGACGCTGGGTCGCCGGATCCAGAACGGCTGGGACGAGATCCCGGTCTCCGGCTGGGGCGGCGGCAACGGCCGGGGCAACACCCTCACCCTGGAGATGGGCGTCGAGACGGTCGACGGCTTCTCCGGGCACGCCGACCGGCAGGGACTGGAGAACTTCGTGAAGACGATGAACCCCCGTCCGGAGAAGGTGCTGTGTGTGCACGGCGACGAGCGCTCCGTGCAGGACCTCTCGTCGGCGCTGTACCACGACTACAACATGCGGACGTTCGCGCCGAAGAACCTGGAGACGTTCCGGTTCAAGTGACGGCCGCCGCGGCGTGACTGCCGGAGCGCCCGTGATTCTCGCCGTCCCGCTGTCGCCTCCGCCGGTCCACTCGCGTGTACCGCTCGCGAGTCATCTTTTAACATGGAGCGAGCCGAGGGCATCGTATGCGGATCGCGCTCATCGCACACGACGAGCTGAAAGACGAGATGGTCGAGTTCGTGGAGGCGTACGCCGACGCGCTCGCTCGCTGTGAACTGGTCACGACGGGCACCACCGGGACGCGGATTCGGGACGCAACCGGTCTGTCGGTGGATCGACAGGCGTCGGGGCCGCTCGGCGGCGATCTCCAGATCGGCGCGATGGTCGCGAACGACGCGATAGACGGCATGGTGTTCCTGCGGGACCCACTGACCGCACAGCCCCACGAGCCGGACGTCTCCGCGCTGTTGCGCGTCTGTGACGTGAAGGACGTCCCACTGGCGACGAACCTCGCGTCCGCGGAGCTGCTCGTCGAGGGGCTCATCGTCGAGGAGCTGTTCGACGACGGATAGTCGGGCCCCGCACCCGCGTTCGACGGTCGTCCGAGTCCCGCGACTGAGAATCCGCCCGCCGGAGTTATGCCGTTGACGCTCCTCGATACGCCTGATGGCGGTTCCGTTTCGCGATTCGGCGATGGGCGTCCCGGGAGCCGTGCCTCGCCCCGCTGCCCGACTTCGGACCGTCGCCACGCTGCTCGTCGTCGCGGTGCTCGTCGTCGCACTCGCGGCGACCGGAGCCGCGGCGACGCCCGCCGGGAGCGACGGGCTCGCGGACGACGGCAGCGACGACGTCGTCGACACGGAGGGGGCTGCCGTCGGCCCGATAACGCAGTGTTTCGCCGGCGAGGGGTATCCGCTGGTCATCGGCGATCCCCCGGCGACGATCGACGCGCTGGTCCACGTCTCCGTGCTCACCGACCCCGCCAACGGCGACGAGTTCGGCGTCGAACTCGCGGGGACGCTGGCGGACGATCGGATCGTCACCCTCGCAGCGGGCGTGCGGCTGAGCGAGGCCGGCCTGCTCGCCACCGGCGTGAACCCGTTCGCGGCGTTCGACCTGCTGTACACCTACGAGCTCCGGCTACCGATGTTCGACGGGCTGACCGGCGAAACCACCTACGAGGAGGACCGACCGCCCGTCTCGGGGGCGGCCGGTACCGTTCCCTGTTGAGCCGGGCGGGTCGGTCACTCCCCGGGCTGCCGAGCCGACGGGAGCGGTTCGACCGTCGGTCACCGATGAGGGCGGTTCGACCGTCAGTCGCCGACGGCGTCCGCGGGGTCGACGACCGCGCCGTCGATCTCGTCGACGCCGACCCGGTCACATAGGTCGTACAGCGGACACGCCTCCGGTCCGTCGAGACACGCGGGTTTCCGGGCGGAACAGTACTCCCGGCCGAACTGGATCATCGCGGTGTGACCGAAGCCGCATTTCTCGGGTGGGACCGCCGCCTCGATCGACTCGCGGACGGCCTCGTGGTCCGCCGCGGCCGACGCGAGGCCCATCCGACGGGCGATCCGATGGACGTGCGTGTCGACGGGAAACACTCCGCCGCGGCCGCCGGCGAAGAGCAGGACGCAGTCGGCGGTTTTCGGTCCGACGCCGTCGACCGACAGCAGCGTCTCACGCACCTCGCTCGGGTCGCCGTCGGTCACGAACTCGTCGAAGGCGGTCGTCGAGCCGAACGCCGCAAGCACCCACTCGGCCGCCTGCTGGATGACCGTTGACTTCCGGTTGTACAGGCCGGCCGAGGCGATCGTCTCCGCCAGCTCGTCGCGGTCGGCGTCCGCGAGTCGCTCCGCGAGCCCCTCCGCGGGGCCGTATCGGGTCATCAACGAGTCGTGGGCCGGCTGGCTCGCCACGTCGGAGGTGTTCTGTGAGAGGATCGTCCGCACCAGACACTCGAAGCCGTCCCGACCGCCGTACGCCTTCTGCCAGTACAGTTCGCCGAGCGCGTCGACGACCGCCTCCGCCCGAGTGTCGGCCTCGCCGGGCTCGAACTCGTCGACCCTGCCGCCGCCGTCGACGCCGCCGCTGATGTTCTCCGCTGGCTCGTCCGCCATGTGCGAGCCTTCGAGTGGCCGACCAAAAGGGTGTGGTCCACACCGGTGGTACCGTCCGTCGCCATCGAGCGCCGATTCGCGATCGCGGGAGCGGATCGCGCAAACGGTGTGAGTGGTTTATAAGTGGTACGTGGGTGGTGTCGACGTCGGTTTATGAGTGAGTGCTCGGTGCGACGCTCCTGCTGGGATCGATACGACCGCCTGCAAAGCCCCAGCCCCTCCGTATATAAGTGGTTGCTCGGTGAGTCGCTGCTGCTGCGATCAACGGTACCGCCACCAAAGCCTCAGCCGCGACGGCTCGCGCGCCGTGCTGTCGCCCGAAACTCTCCGATTTTCGGGATGACGAGAATTCTCGAACCACGCGCCGGTCGCCTCTCCGCTGGG
>LFFM01000315.1_pt1 | contig 32849 bp, 40 predicted proteins | sample 643131 | NCBI WGS metagenome assembly LFFM01 (sample SAMN03777445, study PRJNA286221) | soda lake metagenome | biome: soda lake; feature: Kulunda steppe; material: water; isolation source: sample Tc-Br brine of Tanatar trona crystallizer | place: Russia: Kulunda steppe | collected 2011-07
CACCAGCCAACGTCAGACAGGTGGCAGACAGAGAGGGAGTAGCTTTTAGTTACGTACCTCGATATGTCGCCTAATGGGACTCCGCTGTCTGCTCGGCTGTGATTGGGGCGAACCCGAGATTGAACGCGAGCGCGAAGAACGGGGCGATGAAGTTATCATTACGGTCAATGAGGTCAAAACCTGCAGCCGCTGTGGCGACCGACAGGTTGTCAGCGAAAACACAGAGGTCACCTCACTGGATCAGCTCACCGAAACCGCAGACGAGACGGTTTCCGAGCCGCCGACTGACGAAGCTACCACACCACCAGCCAGTCAAACGACCGAGCCAGCTGCGAGCAGCGAGATTAGTATTGAGGCAACCGACCCGGCAACCGACGACGCCGAAGTGTTGAGTGATGACGGCCCCGATGACCTCGGGACAGCTACGACAGCCAATATGACCGTCGACGATGTGGAGGCGGCCGCTGCCGAGCCAGCCGGCCCAGACTCCTCCTCGGAGGCCAGTACGGTCGAGTCAGCCGACGACGGTGTGATTCTGTCTGACGAGCCGTCCGAACCGGCCGACGAAGCCGATGCCCTCGAGCGTGAACCCGGCGAGTGGCCCGAATACGACACACCCGAAACACCCGAGGACGACGAACTACGCGAGTGGCCAGATACTGAAAAAGAAGACGAGGGGTTTGCAGCCGAAGAGCCGGCCGACCCACCCGAAGATATGACATTTGGCGGTGGATTCACACCGGAGATAACTACTGACAACGCCTCGCTGGCAGACGGCGACGACCAGCTGTCGTTTACCCGTGCCGAAGAGACAACCGTTGAGTACGAACCGACCGTCGACGACATCCAAACTGAGTTCTTCTGTCCGGAATGCGGCTTTGCTCGCCGGGCTGGCAATTCCTCGATGCGCGCTGGCGACATCTGTCCAGAGTGTAAACGCGGCTACATTTCCGAGCGGCCGTTATAACTCTCATTCGGGTGGCAGATCCAAACGACGAAACAGGTAAACCAGCGGCTCGCCAATCAGCGGGCGATGAAGGAGTACAAGATGCGTCGCGGCGAGCATCTCCACGACCGCCTCGAGGATCTCAAGGCTACAATTGAATCGTACTTCGGCCCTGTCAGTGGGACCGAGGAAATGAACGGCCACGAACTGTACGTTGTCGAAGACCCCGAAAACCCTGTGTTCGACCGAATTCTGGCCGGTGCAGCCGAATACAGCGGGAAAAAAGACCAGCTGGCGGTTCATTTCGAAGAGCGACCTGCCGAAGAGGTAATTGCTGCTGGCGAGGCTGATGCGGCCGCCGAAGCCGTCTCAGTAAAAAACGAGTTCCTGCTCGAGGCAACCGGCCGGGACGCCAAATCCCGTCGTGAGTCGATGAAACGCACCGTCGAAGACGACTCCCCTGACTACTAAGCTCTCGGCAACACCGTTGGCGAGCACAACACTGGTCTCTGTGTTGGATTTCAGCCGACCTCGCTGTGGGCACACACCATGCAACTATCCTACATCCTGCGGTTCGTCGTACTCGAGGAACTCAACGCGAACGGATAGCTGCTGGCCGGTCGCCGCAGTCATCCGCGCTTGGAGTTCTGTAGCGACTGCGGGCGGCTCGCCGGTTCCCGAGTAGGTAACCACGACAGAGGCTGTTGGAGCCTCGGTGTCAACACCTGAGCCTGTAGCACCGTACTCCATGTTGATCGAGATTGATTCGAGTTCAGCGTAGGCCGGTTCGCTGAGCAGGCCGTCGACCTCTTGGGTAACCGTTTGCTCGAGGCTGGCCTGCTGGGCGGTTGTCGCTGCGGCTGTTCCGGCAACCACGAGCAGGAATATCGCTGTGCCGACAACAGCGAGCTTTCGGCGACGGGGCGCACTAGCAAGCAACCACCCCGACTGTGCCGGACGGTAGCCCATAGCGACCAACACGACAAACGAACCCAGATTGATCACCACCATTGTTATCGCCAACTGCAACAGCGAGCCGACAGCCACCAGCGGCTCGCCCCAGACGACTGCAAGCCCGCTTGTCGCCGCCGTCGGAATCAACGCGGCGGCGATCATCACACCGATCAGCGCAGTCGGCCCCTTTGTTGTCAGGGCAAACGCCCCTGCCGCACCAGCCGCGAGACCAACAACTGCCGACAGCACACCGGGTGACATGCGAACGGCGACGAGCTCGAGGCTCGTGATATCGAGCGTCGACGGCGAAACGCCACTCACAAACACTATGGACGCGAACAGTGCGGCCCCACCGACGGCCACAACAAGGCCGACCGCCTGCAGCCAGAGACTGTCGAGCAGCATCTGTCGGTCGCCAACCGCCGCGCCGACAGTCGCAGTCAACACTGGCCCAACGATGGGCGCGATCACCATCGAGCCGACGACGATGGCCGGCGAGCCGATCAACAGCCCGGCGGCAGCGATAACCGCACTTAGAAACACCATTGCCAGAAACGAGGTCGGATCCTGGCTCATATCCCGTGCTTTCGAGGTGATCTCCGGCTGAGTCAGCGGATCGAAGCCACTGGCAAACCGGCTCTGGAGAGCCTCGCCCTGTGGCGTTTGTGCGCTTTCGAGACTCCCGATAACGAGCTGTTCGTCCTCGACGCCGGCAACCGCTAACTCCTCGAGGAGATAGCCGATAGCATCGCTCGGAACCGGCGCGGAAAACTGCCACTTTCGAGTCCCGTCAGTCCAAGCTTCCTGCCGGACGAAATCGACGCCTTCGTCATCGAACACTTCGGTGACAGTCTCGCGGTCGCCGTCATCAACGAGCACCTCGAGGTGACGCACACCATTGTGACCACGGCGTGGTAAAAAAGCCTCGTGGCCGTCCTTATCAGCGATCCGTTCGAGACATTCCCGAAAGCTCGAGGACGAAATCCGCCCCGAACGCGCTCGCGGGCGTCTGAAAGCCTGCATCTACCTCTGCGACGGCCTCGGCAGCCGCAAGTGCGGCCTCGACTGTTACATCGTAGGGGCCGGGGGTTCGAAGTGTCGACTCGACGGTCTCGTCAGTCGATTCGCTCCAGGCTTCGGCCCAAATAGTCGTCTCGGATTCAGCACGCTTTGCGGCAGTCGGCCCATCAACAAACCGATCAACAACCTCCTTCAGGAGCCGTTTGACCGTGTCGGCTGACAGCACCCTTTCGAGAGGCCGTCCGAGCCGAACGGCGTGAATGGCTGGGTCGGGGACTGCCACGTAGGTCGTAATGTTCGGTACGCCCGTAGCGTGATAGGCTGTCGTGAGATCTCCCAGCGGCACCGAAAGCACTGTTCGGTTGCCGTCTCCGAAGTCTACGACGCGGGATTTCGAACCGGTTCGAACGGCTCGAAGGTGGCCGTCTTTGCGGATCGCACCACCCGAGCCGAGCCCGTTGATGAGGGTTTTGAGCGTCCCCCCCGACAGCGAGCCGGTGGCCGAAATTGCCAACGATAACTGGGTTGGTTCCTCGAGGCGCGCAGTGAGGTGAGCAGCCAGACAGTCAGTCGGGACGACATCGAAGCCGACGCCGGGCAATAGCGTACTGCCGGCCGCAGTTGCCTTGTCGTCGCGGCGAGCCAGCCGTTCGAACACCGGGAGTTCGCCGGTGATATCCAAATAATCGACGCCGTGGTTCAGACAGGCCTCGACAAGCGGCTCGGCGGTCGCCTCAAACGGTCCTGCGCAGTTGAGCACTGTTTCGATGCCGGCCAGATGGCTCTCGATGTCTTCGTCGAGACCGAACGTGCGACTTCGCACCTCGAGGTCGGCAGCCAGGCTGTGGAGTCGACCGGCGTTTCGGCCGGCCAAGATTGGGGTATATCCCCGGCCGACGGCAGTCCGTGCGATCTGCTGGCCTGTATAGCCGTAGGCACCGTAAATGAGCAATGAGTCCATATACGGCTGTATGGAATCGACAGCAAAAATAGGCGGTGACTACCGCAATGGAGTCGGTATCCAACAGGAATCTCGCTGCTCGAGTAGGTGGTACCCCCGTTCGTTGCCACCGCCGAAACCTGAATGATTCGGGGATTCCAAGCAGTGGTATGATGCGGGTTTCGGTCGGCGGGCGACTCCATTTCGGGTTTGGAAACCTTTCTTTGGCCAACGAACGACTCTACGGCAGCCTCGGGGTCGCACTCGAAGCCCCACGGCTCTCGGTGACTGTCGAGCGTGCCGACAGCGTTACCGCACCCTCCGAGTGTAACTCACTCACCGAAACCGTCTGCGAGCAGTTGGCCCTCCCGGGTGCGACTGTCACAGTCGACCAGTCGCTGCCGGCCCACGTTGGACTTGGTAGCGGCACGCAACTGGCGTTAGCGATCACTGCGGGCATTGCGGCTGCCTACGAGCGGCCTGTGGATGTCAGAAACATAGCCCCGCAACTAGGTCGAGGCGGCCGGTCGGGAATTGGTGTGGCGACGTTCGAAGACGGTGGGTTCGTCCTCGACGGTGGGCATCCGACCACACGGTTTACGACGGATCGGCCAGTCGATGGCACCTGGTCGGTTCCGCCCGTCACTGCCCGCCACCGAATCCCTGCCGACTGGCGGTTTCTGGTCGTGTTGCCCGAAGCCGACGCAGGCCACAGTGGTCAGACCGAAGACGACAGTATCCGAGGCGTGATCGAACGTGCCGACTCGAGGCCGGCCGATCGCATTGCCGGGTTGATCGTCCGCGATGTCCTCCCAGCGATTGCGACGGCCAACGCCGACCGCTTTGGGAGTGCGGTCGCCGAAATCGGTCGGCTCAACGGCACGTGGTACGCTGACGAACAGGGTGGCGTCTACCGGCCGCCGGTCGGCGAGATCGTCGAGACGCTGGCAGCCGAGCCCGCGGTCTACGGTGCGGGCCAGTCCTCGTGGGGGCCGGCCGTCTACGGTATTACTGACACAAACAACGCAGCCGCCGCCCGCGAGGCTGGACTCGCCGCCCTCGAGCAGGCTGGGTTGGACGGCGAGGTGGTGCTCTCGGAGGGACGAAACGAGGGAGCAATCGTTACATCGGGCTGACGTGTCGGCGAAACGGCTAAGAATTGACCGTTGTATTGGTACGTATGGACGACATCCCGTTCGGGATTTCGCGGCTCGATTCGTTGCTCGACGGGGGCGCACCACCCGGCAGCGTTGTGTTACTTTCCGGAGAGGCCGGAGCCGGCGCACGGGAGTTCGCCTATACGAGCGCGGCGATGAACACACTCGCCCAGACGGACGATGAACTGTTTGATCTCCACTACGGCGAACTGCCTGAGGGTGCGGTGTTGCCACCGGAGGTACACTATCTGTCGTTTACCGCCTCGAAATCAACGCTCGAAGAGGAGTTTCGCTACACGCTGTCGGATGACATCGTTACTGCGGTTATCGAACAAATCGAGTATCTGGACCTGTCGACCGAATACTTTCAGTCGAGTCGTATCCCCCAAGATTGGTATTTGGGACGGACAACCACGCTGTCGGATCTCAGCGGTGGTGGCAATCGTGAGAAAGTACTCAGCGTCCTCGGTGATTACCTCACCGACCATGCCTCAGGGAATATCGTCATTCTCGATTCGATCACAGACCTGTTGAGTGCAATTGGCGACGACCTCGAGTGGCAGGATATCCCGATGTTGATCCGCGGGCTCAATCGCGCTGCCGAACAGTGGGGTGGACTGATTTTGGTTTTGGCCAGCGAACAAACACTTACACCAACCGAACGCGGCCAGCTGTCGGATGCAGCAAGCGGGACGATCGATTTCTCCTGGGAGACTGGTGGCTCCAAGCGCGCCCGCGTCATGGTCGTCGAACAGTTCCGCGGTGTGCTCTCGCGGCTCGAGGACGAAGATATCGTCCAGTTCGAAGGTGAGATCCACGAGGGCGGCTACGACCTCAGTAACGTCAGAAAAATCAGATAGCACTGAGGTGTGGTTTGGTGTCGGCTCGCTGGGGTGTCGTATCACTGCTTGTGTCCAATCATTTATGGTGGATGTTTATGTTTGGGGCTACTAAGGTAGTCACTAATGGCGAGCGAGCAGGACACGTCGGCATCACTTCCGGACGACCTCGAAGGGTGGGTAGCCGACCATACAGCCGAAATTGAACCGGGCAGAGAGGATGTGCTTGCTCGAGCGATCAGATCGTATCGATTGCAAACGAACACTGGAGCCAACACAGACGAATCTGAAGACCTCAACGAGCGGGACAACACAGAGGACACAGATGAACCTGCGAACGTAGACGACACAGATACCGGTGAAACTGAAGACACAGACGAGAAAGATGATACAGACAACACTGACGTAGGCGAATCTGCAGACACTGACCAACGAGACAACACAGACGATACAGACGAATCTGCGGACATAGAGGAAACAGATCTGGGAGACAATCCCAACGAGACTGCACTCACCGAGCAGGCAACAAACCGAAAAGACGCTGCTGTCAGTGATGAGCTGGCGTTGCGACTCTCGGAGTTAGACGCACGACTCGAGGATCTCGAGGCCGTTTCGATCGACCAACGACTTGCGGATCTCGAGGCCGACCTCGACAGTCACGTCGAAGACCTGCGCAGCCGGGTTGTCGACGTTCTCAAGGAAACCCGCTCGCGTGCACCCGCAGCGCACGACCACCCTGATCTCGAAACGCAACTCACAGCGGTTCAGGCCGACCTCGAGACACATACTGAACAGCTCTCCGACCAGCAGTCCCATACCGACGAGATCGACTCGACACTTGAGTCGGTCGCAGAGCAGACGGACTCGCTGGCAGAGACGATCGAGACGCTCGAATCAAAAACCGACACAATCGAAGGCAACCTCGAGACGGCAACCGAGACCATCGAGACGCTCGAATCGAAAGCCGACCGCCTGGCGGGTGCGGTCGTTGATCTCCGGCGTCGTCTCGGGCGGGTCGAAAGCCACATCACTTACGAACGGGCCTTGGCGCGGTTACTGGAGACTGCCGCACGCATGGGCCTCAAGAAAGCAGACTGTGGCAGCTGCAACGAGACGGTTATGCTTTCGATGCTGGCCGAGCCAGCCTGTCCTCACTGTCGGTCTGTGTTCGAAGGTATCGAAGCTGGCTCGGGGATCTTCAAATCGGCCTCGCTCGTTGTTGCAGATCGTCCCGCACTCGAGGCTGGAGAGACCACCGACAAGCCGTTCGAACCCAGCGGCGCGAGAAACCACTCACAACCCTCCGAGCCGAACAGCCAATGAGCAACGACGAGTTTACCGACCCTGATACCGACGCCGACCAGTCGGTCTGGGACGAAATCGGAGCCGACAGCGGCTCTGCAGACGACCTCGAGGAGACTGGCTCGCCCAACGGCGAGCCCAACGCCGCCGAGATCAACGAGCTGTTTGCGGAGATTGATTCTGAACAGTCCTCGTCGGATACAACAACAGCAGACGCCGAGGAGATATTCGACCGGATGGATGTCTCAGTGCTTGACGGCGAGGCACTGTGGGACGAACTCGCGGGCCTCGAGACCGTCACAGACGAGCTATCCGAACACCCACATGAGGCCACCGTCGACAGCAAACTAACCGAAGAGCCACTCGATGTCGGAACACCCACCAGAGCAGACCCAACTGCGAGTCCACTGGAGTCCGACGCCACTGACACCGTGGTCGACAAACGCCTTTACTGCCAACGGTGTCCCTACTTTAGTAGTCCACCCGAAGTCGCCTGCAGTAATGACGGAACCAGCATTCTCGAGGTGCTCATTGACGGGCAGTTCCGTGTTCGTGATTGTCCAGTTGTCACTGATTCGGGCCCAGACCGGACGATTCTGAACGATGGGTCTTAGTAACGCAGGCCTCGAGAACCTGTATGCAGTTTTGCGATAGCTGTGGGTCGATGATGGTCAGCGACGGCGACCAAATGGTCTGTACAAACGGCGACTGTGGAGCCACTGCCGAACAGGACACAGCGCGTGCTGCACAGTTTAGGTCAACCGAATTACAGAGCGGCGACGAACTTATCGAAACCGAAGAGGGAGCAGAGTTCGAGGGCAAACCAACTGCCGAGGACGTTATCTGCGATGACTGTGGCCACGGCGTGGCATGGTATACAATCAAACAGACCGGGTCGGCCGACGAGCCACCGACCAGATTTTTCAAATGCAAAGCCTGTGGCTACCGCTGGCGAGAGTACAACTAATCGGATACGCCGTTCACGCATAGGAGTCGGCGTCTCGAGAACAGTGAGTTACGGGCTATCGTCACTGTCGCTGTCGCCGTAAGATGCGTTCGATTTGGCGTTGTCATCGGTGTCGGGTTCTGCGACCACACCATCGCCGCCGTAGGGTGCGTTCGATTTAGCGTTATCATCGGTGTCGGGTTCTGCGACTACGCCATCGCTGCCGTAGGGTGCGTTCGATTTAGCGTTATCATCGGTGTCGGGTTCTGCGACTACGCCATCGCTGCCGTAGGGCGCGTTCGGTTTGGCGTTGTCATCTGTGTCGGGTTCTGCGACTACGCCATCGCCGCCGTAGGGTGCGTTCGGTTTGGCGTTGTCATCAGTATCTGGCTCAGAGACCACACCATCGCTGTACGAATCGACGGGCGGTTCTGTTTCTTCGTCGCTTTCTTCGGGTATCTCATTGGAATCTGTGTCGCTCATAGCTGTGTTAGTTGTCGACTACTGTGTGCTCGACGAATAAATGAGTACGGTTGTAGTTAGTTTTCCTCGAGCAGAGCGGTCGCATGCCACAGCCATCGCAGTCGACTGTATGAGGTTTTAAGCCTGACCTGTCCCAAAGACGGCCATGGGAATCCTTTCGCGGACGTCATACATCATCCGGTCGAAAATCAACGCGCTGTTGAATCGCTCAGAGGATCCAACAGAGACCTTGGAATACTCCTATGAGAAAATGCGGGACGAACTCCAGGACGTCAAACAGGGTATCGCCGATCTCACTACCCAGAAAAAACGCCTCGAGATCCAGAAACGCCGCCTCGAGGAAAACGTCGAAAAACACAACAGCCAGGCCCGCGAGGCCGTCCAGCAGGATCGAGACGATCTCGCACGGAAAGCCCTCGAAAAGAAGAAATCAAAAATGAGCCAGATCGAGGAACTGGAGGGCCAGATCGCCGAGTTAGAAAACACCCAGGAGACACTCGTCGAAAAGAAAAACGAACTCCAGGGTCGCATCGATGAGTTCAAAACGAAAAAGGAAACGATGAAAGCCCGATACGAGGCCGCAGAGGCGTCCTCTCGCGTTTCGGAGGCGATGACTGGTGTCGGCGACGAAATGGAGGATGTTGCTCGATCAATCGAGCGTGCCGAAGAACGAACTGACGAGATGGAAGCTCGCTCGGAGGCAATGGACGAACTCCAAGACAGCGGCGCGTTCGATGACGCCCTTTCGGACAAAGACAGCATTGACCGCGAACTCGATGAGCTTTCTTCGAGCCGCGAAGTCGATTCGGAACTCGATACGCTCAAAGCCGAAATGGGCAAATCAGAACCCGAAGCCGACACAGGAGCCGAAGAGACAGAGTCGGCCGATCTTGAAGACGAACTCGAGGCCGACGGTGATGTTGATATCGATTCGGAACTCGAAGACAGCGAGATTGAAGCCGAGTTGGACGAACTCAAAGACGACACATAAACTAATACTACGATCGATAAAACCAGTACAGTCAACTATCAGGACGCTCCGGACTGTTTTGGGCCAGCCGCCCGTCGGTCGTGATGATGAGCGACAGCACCGACAGTGTCGGGAGCCGGATCAGTGGCCATCGCTACTGGAGCGGGATTGTCCTCCGGGCAAATCGGTGGGCACTCTCGGGGGCAATTCTTCTGGTGGTCTTCGGGCTGCTGGTCGGAGCAAGCCAGTTGTCATTGACGCCGTTTCGGGAGATTGCTGCCGACCGTGATGGCTTTCAGCTGCTGTTTACAGCTTTTATTGGCGCGATTATCACCGGTACCTCGATTGTGGTGACGATCAACCAACTCGTGTTATCCCAGGAACTCGGGGCGGTCGGCGACCAGCGAAGCCGAATGCGCGAATCAGTCGAGTTTCGCGCCGATGTCGAAGACAAACTCTCGACGGCCACCGTCTCACCGGAACCGGCGGCGTTTCTGTCTGAACTCACCGACGGTATTCGAGACCGTTCCGAAACACTCCAACAGACTATCGGAGAAGACTCCGAACTGACTGCGCTCGATGGCTACATCGGTCGCCTCCAGACAGCCACTGAGCAGGTGACTGGAAACCTCGAGGCCGCCCAGTTTGGCACCTTCGAGGTTCTGTGGGCAGTGTTAGATTTTAACTACTCCGAACAAATCTACGAACTCAGACGGATTCACCACGACCACGCCGCCGCGTGTTCGGCTGACACAGACGAGGCTATAGAGGAACTTCTCGAGGTACTACAACTGTTTGGGCCGGCCCGTGAGCATTTCAAGACGTTGTACTTTCAGTGGGAGTTGATCAATCTCTCGCGGGCGTTGCTCTATATTTCGGTGCCCGCCTTGGCGGTTATGGGTGGACTCAGTATGTACATCGATGCGGCTGCACTGACTGGAACCGTCGGTGGAATCGACTCGCTTGTGATCGTTGCTGCCGCCGGTTTTACAGTCGGTATCGCCCCGTTTGTCGTTTTTGCGGTGTTTATTCTGCGGATCGCGTCGGTCGCTAAACGAACACTCGCAATGGGGCCGTTTATCCTGCAGGAGACGAACCGGGAACCAGAAAGTAGATAACAACACTGAAAGACGGCGGTAGCTTGTAGTTCCCCCGGATGCAACAGAGCACAATGGCACCACAGCGCATACTCGTTCCACTGGATGGCTCACCGCAAGCACAGAAAGCGCTCACATACACAACAGAGACGTTTCCCGAGGCAGCAATCGTTGTCGTTCACGTGCTAAATCCAGTCGCCGGCGCAGGAGATCTCGAGGGGACGATCTCGGTGGCGGCTGATGCTGCCAGCGGTCAACAGCAGTTTGCCCAGAAACTGTTCGAACAGGCCCGTGAGACTGCCGGCGACCGGATTGACGACAGTGAAGTCTTAGCTGGCCGCGCCGCAAACGAGATCATCAGCTACGCTGCCGACCACGAGATTGATGCCATCGTCATGGGAAGCCATGGCCGGGATGGTGCCGCACGGCTCCTGTTGGGGAGTGTCGCCGAAATCGTGGTTCGACGCTCGCCAGTGCCGGTGACAGTTGTTCGGTAGACGCCGGTTGTCTCGTTGGTGCTTACAGTTGGACGACTCGAGTCGACCAGAAATCCACAAACGCGTCTTCGAGCGCAGCACGCGGCTTGCCGCCCGCATCTGTGGTGGCGGTGTGGTCGGCGAGCGCTGCCAACTCCGGCAGCACTGATTTACCGCCGGTGAGTATGGTTCGATCCGGGTCGGCCTCAGTACGTGTTTCGACTAGTAACTCGCGCGCCTTTTTGAGGTGTTGGTCGATCTGTTCGTTTCTGATGCGTTCGAATCGTCCCTGTGAGAAGCCGCCTTTTGAGTGGTCGGATTTGACATCAGTCTCGAAGCCCGCATACTCGAGTCGCTCGCCGTCTTCATAGACACCAACAGCGAATACATCCGCCCGAAGCACACCAAAGACGAGCCTGCCAGTGGGCCGGAACCACGAGTCTGTAATCGTAAACTCGCTTTCCCACTCAGTGAACGCCTCGGGCATGATCGGCGGCCGAAGACAGACCGAAACAAGCCCCGCATCGTCGGTATAGTAGATGGTGGGTGCCGCAGACCTGACTAACGGGCCACAGTCGCCCGCTGTCGAGCGGATCTCTCGAGAAAGAGGGAGCTCTTCGTTCTCGACAACAGCAGTGAGCGCACCCTCCGGTTCGGTCTTGAAAGACCCAAGTCGTTGGAGTATCTCAACAAGCCGCTCGCCACGAACACTGTCGGTACCTCGCGGCTTCCGAGTGTCGGCGTCGTCGGCTGTCTGTGTGCGCTCGAGTTTGTCTTCGAGTTCAGTGATTTTATCCTCGAGGCGGTTGATTTGGGCTTCGGCCTGCTGTTTGTCGCTGACCGCGTCGGCCCGCCGGTCGGATTCTGCATCCAACTGCCGCTGGAGGTGGTGTTTTTCCTCTTTTAGCTCCTCGATTCGGTTTTTGAGCTCAGTCCGACCCAACAGCTCATCGATCATATCTCACAACGAGAGTCTACACTCTTGAAATGGTTGGTCTCAGACGGTCTGCTCGAGTTGGGCCTCGATTGACCGTCTACGGCAGACACATACTGGGTTTTCACAGAGTAATAAGGCGGATGCCACGGGGCTTGACCCTGAGGCAGTTTACACACCCTCTCTCAGGTGCCCGCAGCGGACTGCCATCCTGAGTACCGAAGCAGTTCCATGGCACGTTCGCGTTTGGCCAACAACACCTCACGCTGGCTGGCACGTCCCTTGCCGAGCAACTCCGCAGGCACTGCCAGCGTTCCCGAGGGGACGCTTTTGTCGCCGTGGACGGGGAAATGTGTTGTATCGACTTTCATCACGAGCGGGGCATCGAGCCGCTCGATGGGCTCGCCCGAGCTATACAGTTGTTCGTTCATCAGCTCGTGGTCGTCTTGCTGGATGACCGCCCGTTCGCCGTCGTGTGGTTCAACGTACAGTTTCCCGAGGTAGTAGCCGCCGGAGAAGTGCTCGAACATGCTATCCATGTCACCGAATGACATGGTTGCTAATAAGCGTTGTCGGATATATTTATATGTGACCGCTATCAGTCTATTTCGTTGGTGACAGTCAATCGGTCACGAACAGACGGTCGACAAACGACCAGAAATATGCCGCCAGCACGAACGAGGTCGTTAGGACCACTCGACGTCGATCGACTCGAGGACGACGTCGTCGTACGGTTTGTCTCTGCCATCTGTTCGCACCGAGCCGATCTCTTCGACGACATCCATCCCCTCGATTACCTCACCGAAGACGGAGTGTTTGCCGTCGAGGTGTGGGGTGGCATCCAGCGTGATGAAAAACTGCGAGCCGTTGGTGTTCGGCCCGGCGTTTGCCATGCTGAGTGTCCCTGCACTGTCGTGGGTCAACTCGTCGTGGAATTCATCGTCGAACTGATAGCCGGGCCCGCCGCGGCCGGTGCCGGTCGGATCGCCGCCTTGGATCATAAAGCCCTCAATGATACGGTGGAATAGCACGTCCTCGTAGAGCGGTTGGTTCTCAACGGTCTCGCCTGTTTCGGGGTCAGTCCACTCTTTGGAGCCCGTTGCGAGGCCGATGAAGTTGCCGACGGTGTTGGGTGCGCGTTCTTCGAACAACTCGACGGTGATATCGCCGTGGTTGGTATGCAGCGTGGCGGTTGGATTTGCCATGTGCGTCGAGTGGTCGGGGACGGACAAAACAGTGGTGTCTCGACGCGCGGCTCACCGGACCTAGCCAACGCTGCGGCTACAGTGTTCTCAGCGAATCCGTGCCAGTCTGTGAGCGCCGCTGGATGCGGTTTTTCAACGCGCAGTTCGGCAACGCTGCAGACCATCGAGTGAAACTGACAGTCATGTTCAGCGAGACCATCTCGTCGCTTCGAAAGCCTGCCTACACCTGTTGGCGTCGCTGTTGGCCACTCGCCTGTTGAGTCCAGTTCACTCGGCGAGACTGATGGCCCCGGGGTCTTGTCGAGACCCTGCTGTCGGCTGGTGTGCTCACCGGTGATGCACAGCTCTACGTCTCGGAGGCGTTTGCCGAACAGTGGCTCGCCGAGATGGATCGACTTCGTCGAGCCACCGACAGCGATATCGCGGCTGCGGCCGCCACTGCCGTCGATTTCGAGGCCGACTCGCTGGTTTCCGGCGAGCGACTGCTGGGTGCTGGTTCTCGAGAGGAAATCTCCGATTTCCAAGAGCTCGGCTACGGATGGGGCCTCTTTGACCGGGCCACAACACAGCCAGATCGATGCTGAAATCCAGCAGGCGACGTCTGGAACGTATGCGTCTTGAAACCAACAGGCCGCTACACTCGGCCTGAAATCCCGTGTCGGGTTTCCTCCGCGTTCACGCGGGGGAGGAGGTCAATCGGTGTTGTATACCTTCCGGCGGCTTTCGGAGCCGACCGACTAACCGACCGGGAGACCGACTGACTTTATTGGTCGGCACACTGATTCGCCGATATGGCTATTGAGACGGGAGACAGTATCACCATCGAGTACATCGGGCGGTTCGAAGACGGCACTGTCTTCGATACCTCCCGGTTTGCTGTGGCGGCCGAAAATGGCCTTCATGAGGCACAGGACAACGACGAAGACGACTACGGGCCGCTTTCCTTTAGGGTCGGTGAGCGAGAAGTAATCGAAGGACTCGACGAGGCAGTTGTCGGACTGGTTGACGGCCAAGAGACGACCGTTAGTATTCCACCCGAAAAGGCCTACGGCGAGTTCAACCCCGAGTGGGTCAGAGAGTACGACGCCGAGACGTTCGAGGGAATGGTTGGTCAACCCCCCAAGGTTGGCATGCACGTCCATGCAGAAAACGGATTGCACGGTGATGTCACTGCAGTACGAGACGACGTTGTAGAAGTCGATTTCAATCACGAACTGGCGGATCGAACGCTCGTATTCGAGATTGAAGTGATTGGTGTCTGGTAGGCCAGCCGAGTTAGACGCGACCGACGTTTTCGACGGCCACGCTTTCGACGTCTTCGACACCGCTGAAGGCTTCTTCGACGACTTCGGTGCCACCGGCACCGTCAGCGACGATCACCGTCGGCAGCAGTGCGACAAGTCCGAACGCCACATCGTCGCGTTCGAAGCCGTTGATCTGTGCGCCCTCCGGAAGCGAGGCCTCGAGTTTCTCCTGAAGTGTATCGAGATCGATTTCGGGGCTGGCCGGCATGACTTTCATTTTGGCGGCGACTTTTCCCATGGTTATGGCCCCCGGAATCCGCAGTCTGGGCACTCATAGAGGTTGCTCTGTTTGCGGCATTTCGCACATCGGTGGACGTCTGTGCCGCACTCCGGACAACTAAACGACGCAGCGTTCATCCCTGCGACTTTGATGCCACAGGAGACACACTGTCGTTCCTGGACGGATTCGCTCATATCTCTACTGACCGGAGCGCGGCTTTTAACCGTTGTCTTTCAGCCGCCACCGACGGCAACACTGTTTGCCTCTCGGTGCCCACCACTGGGTATGTCTGACCCCGAGTCGTCGGCCGAACGTGAAGCCACCACAACCGCCGTAGGCAGCATTGACCCGCAGGTAATCGACTCAATTGCGGTTACTATCGAAGATGTTGTCGCTGCACTCGAGGCAAACCGCAGTGCCAACCGCGGGGCTGTGCTTCGAATCACCCCACCGTTCGCCGGCCGGATGCGCGCTCGCCTGCACATCGACGGCAGTGAAGGAACCTACGACAGCGAGACCCAACCCATCCATCTCAACCCAGAGCGACTCGTCGAAGCCGTTCCAGCGTATCCAACTGCCGACGACACTGCTGATTTGACCGATGACGACCTCCAAGCCCACCGCCGTCGACACACTGACCGCGTTGCCGAGTGGCGCACGGCAGTTCGTCAGCGGCTCTGTGAGGAAACGACTGTCTCACACAACGGCAAAACTCTCGAGTTGCGAGTCCTCCATTTGGGGTAAGAATCTGTGTTGCTGGCTTGATTGTAGCTGAGGCTCTGCGGATAAAATATGAAAAAATCAACAGCCGACCGGCTGTGGTTACAGACGCTGGAGGTTTTTGGCTCGAGGGCCTTTTTCGGCCTCAACAATGTCAAACTCTACTTCCTCACCCTCTTCGAGGTCAGGGCCGCCGACATCTTCCATATGGAAGAACACGTCGTCGTCAGCATCTTCTGTTTCGATGAATCCGTAACCGCCTGTGTCGTTAAAGAACGCAACCGTACCTTGTGCCATTCGCAATATCTCCAATCGAGGCAACGATACTCACACACATATATCTATGGGTCAGCACAGCGGTGAGTACAAACCAACGCCACAGCGGTTAGTCCACGGGGTGTTCGATCCCTTCGAACAGCTCAAGAATGTCGTCTGCTTGGTCGTCTTCGAGGTCTTCGGGATACCCTCCCACCCCAAGGACGATGTCGTCTTCGTGATCAACTGCCGTCACGTAGACGCGGATGTCGATGCGTTGGCCGTCGAAACGGGCCGTACCATCGAATGTGCTGACTGTCGTCTCACTGTCCAGTACGGTCAGCGTCGTCTCTTCGAGTTTCTCGCCGATCTCGAGTTCACCGAACTCACTGCTGGCGAACTCGAGAATCTCTTCGTTATCGGCGTCTGCGATCGGATTAAACGACCGGCCGACAAACTCGAATGCAGGCGTCGAGACGACACCAAACAGGCTGCTTTCGATATCCTCACCGTCGAGGCCTTCGACTGTGTTTGCATACAGTGTGATATGGTTGGTTGCCTCGACTTCGCGGGATTCGCCGCCGGCTTCGACTTCTTCGGTAAGTGTCTCGGTTCGTTCTTTTTGGAGTTCGTGGCCCGTCTCCGAGAGTACCGACTCCGAGATGGCTACCGGCGATGCCTCTCTACTCAGCGGTTCGTCGCCCGTGGCAAGCTCCGTACAGCCACTAAGTGCTGTCAGCCCAACTGCACCGATCAGTAGTGCCCGTCTGCGTGTGTACATGCAGATGGGTTTTCGGTCACAGCCTGATAACTATCGTTAAAATAGTGTGATACTATCGAGTTGGAATAAATTCGAAACACAGCACGGTTTGCTGAGTGCCAACACCGTCGAAAACGTCCTACTCGACCAACCTAGCGGAAGCCCATGGCTTCGATCTGCTCTTGATATCGGTTACGGATCGTTACTTCTGTGACCTGGGCCACATCGGCGACCTCTCGTTGAGTTTTCTTTTCGTTACACAGAAGCGAGGCTGCATAGATTGCGGCGGCCGCAAACCCAGTTGGGGATTTCCCCGACAGTAGTCCTTCTTCGGCCGAGACGTCGATTATCTCGGTGGCTTTGGCCTGGACTTCTTCGCTGAGTCCCAACGAGGAAGCAAACCGGGGAACAAACTGTTTGGGATCGACTGGTCGGAGTTCCAGTCCTAACTCCTGGGAAATGTACCGATAGGTTCGGCCGATTTCTTTTTGCGGCACACGCGAGACTTCCGCGACCTCGTCCAGCGAGCGTGGAATGCCTTCCTGCCGGCAGGCCGCATACAGAGTTGCAGTGGCGACACCCTCGATCGAGCGGCCGCGGATTAGATCCTCGTTGAGCGCGCGACGATACGTTACCGAGGCGACTTCGCGTACCGACCGAGGAACACCCAACGCCGATGCCATTCGGTCGATTTCGCTGAGTGCAAACTGCAGGTTCCGCTCACCGGCGTCTTTCGTGCGGATACGTTCTTGCCATTTGCGCAGACGATGCATCTGGCTGCGTTTTTCTGACGAAAGGGATCGTCCGTAGGCGTCTTTGTCCTTCCAGTCAATAGTGGTCGTCAGCCCCCGGTCGTGCATTGTCTCGGTGATCGGTGCGCCGACTCGAGATTTGCTCTGCCGCTCGGAATGGTTGAACGCGCGCCACTCCGGTCCGCGATCGATCTGTTGTTCGTCGAGAACCAACCCACAGTCATCACACACCAACTCGCCCTGATCAGCGTCGGTGACGATTTCATCCGAACCACACTCGGGACATTCAAGCGTTTCGTCCGACTGCTGTTCCGATTCTCGCTCCTGTTGGCGCTGCCTGCTCGGACGTTCCATTATAAGGTTTGTGGTTCGGACTTTATTTAAACGTTTTTGAAATAAAACGGACTTGTCTCTTGGAATAAACGTCTGACGCGATGCCCAACTGATCTGCGGAAACGGCACACAAGGCCTCTAGAGACTTCAAGCGACGACCACAGTGCTACCGAAAGTGCAACCGAACTGCTGTCGATTGCTAAACATTGTCTTTCATTCTGTGAGCTGTTTTGTATGCATTCTGTTAGTGCCGACTGGCTGGCTATTGGCGAGTGTACCACTCGGTGTTGCCGTTGTAAGGCTTTTGAGCCGACAGCCAGTACTGTCGGTATGATTCAGTTTCGACAAGCATCCCCAGCGGCCCGCACTCGACTGGACAGGAGGCCCTGAGGTGGCTCGGAAACGCGAACTCGAAGGGCAACTGGCAGTCGTCGCCGGCTTCGAGAACCCGCAAGCGCCCCTCGAGCAGTATCCAACACCGCCGTCGTTGGCGGCCCACGTCGTTCACCTGGCTGATCTACAAGGCGATATCGCTGACAGAACGGTCGTCGATCTCGGAGCCGGCACGGGGATGTTCGCACTCGGAGCCGCACTTCGAGGCCCCCGCCGCGTGATCGGCCTCGAACTCGACGGCGAGCCGCTTCGGACGGCCATCGAAAATCGCAAGCGGGTCGGCACAACAACCGAAATCCACTGGCTGCAGGCCGATGCCGCCCGCCCGCCGCTGGCACTCGACGAGCCAGCAACTGTTGTCATGAATCCGCCGTTTGGAGCCCAAAATGGCCAGGAAGGCGCAGACCGGGCCTTTTTGCAGACGGCCGCCGAGATTAGCGACGTCTCATATTCTGTTCACAACACCGGCAGCAAGGAATTCATCGAAGCGTTTGCGGCCGATAACGCCGGCGAGGTAACTCACGCCTTCGCTGCGGCCCTCGAGGTTCACAATCAGTTCGAGCATCACGACAAAACCAGAAAAGAAATCGAAACTGAAGTCTACCGGATCGAGTGGAACCGGTAAGCAGCGTCTGCTGACTACGTACCCTTGCAGCAAACACCGACTGTGTTTATCGGAGTTATTTTGACGGCCCCTGTGACACCGCACCGACCGGCAGCCTCGTCTGTTAGACTGCCTTCGGCGTTTGTTTATAAGTAGTCGTGTTCGACCAGCCGATCGACCGCCTCACGGAGTCGGTCTTCGCTGGCGGCATACGAGATCCGCGCGTAGCCTGGTGCGCCGAAAGCACTCCCCGGCACTGTTGCGACGTGAGCCTCCTGGATTGCTCCCTCACACCATGCCTGGTCGTCATCGTCGACCGGGATCATCATATAAAACGCGCCGTCGCCGACCGGCACGTCGACATCGTGTTCGGCAAACAACTCAGCAAGCATATCACGCCGCTTGCGGAAGGCTTCGCGCATTTCTGCGACCGCCTCGTCGGTACGCTCCGAGAGAGCTTCGACGCCCGCGTGCTGGACAAAGTTCACTGCACACGAGACAGAATGTGAGTGGAGTTTGCTCGCTTCGTCAATGAGATCCTGTGGGGCGTGGATGTACCCAAGCCGCCAGCCAGTCATCGAGAAGGCTTTCGAAAAGCCGTTGAGCGTGATTGTTCGGCCTTCCATCCCCTCCAGCGAGCCAAGCGAGGTCTGTTCGACACCGTAGGTAATTCGCTCGTAGATTTCGTCCGAAATAACAGCGAAGTCGTGTTTGACCGCAAGATCACGAACGCCCTCGAGGGCGGCATCCGAGTACACTGCACCAGTTGGGTTTGACGGTGAGTTGACAACGAGGAGTTCGGTCTCATCAGACACCGCCTCAGCGAGGTCATCGAGTCCTGCCTCGAGTTGGAACTCGTACGGCGACAGATCAACGCGGTTCAGCGAGCCGCCAGCGAGTTTCACCATCGCTTCGTATGAGACCCACGCAGGATCAAGCAGTACAACCTCATCACCGTCGTCAATCAGGGTGTTGATCGTCTCGTACAGTCCCTGTTTACCACCTGGCGTAGCGATGATCTCGCTGGGGCTGGCGTTGATTCCTTGGTCGTTCAGCTTTTCGGCGAGTGCGTCTTTGAGTTCCGGAATCCCGTTCGAGGAGGTATATCCCGTGTGGCCGGCGTCCATCGCGTCTTTGGCGGCCTGGATGATGTTTTCGGGCGTTGGGAAATCCGGCTCGCCAACCGAAAGGTCGACGACGTCTTTACCCTCGGCTTGCAGTTCGCTCGATAGGTTGCTGATCGCCAGTGTCGCGCTCGGTTCGACCCGACCGACTCGGTCTGCAAACTCCATAGTCATGCTAGTACCTCTAGGATATCCACGGCGGCGTTTACGGCTTCCGCTCCTTTCTCGCTGCGCTCGCGAGCCTCCGCACCACTCATCCCTGGCCCGCTGACACCGAACGTCACGGGTTTGTCTCGCTCGAGGCTTACATCGGTCAACCCCTGGGCTGCCGCGTCGGCGATCACCTGATCGTGGGCTGTATCGCCCGTAACGATCGCCCCGATAACGGCGACAGCCTCAATGTCGTCGCGGCGGGCCAGCCGGTCGGCAGCCAGCGGCGCGTCGTATGCGCCTGGTACTTCGATCACGTCGACGATCTCTGCGCCCCGCTCGGCGGCGGCCGTCTCGGCTGCCGCCTGCATATCGGTGGTCACCGAACTGTTGAACTGAGCAACCACCAGTCCGACTGCAGTCATGCCTGACGGTTAGCCGCTCGCACAAAAGAACTACCGTTGTCGGCCGACTCTCTTGGTGGCTCGGTTGGCTGAATAGTTCAGCCAATCTGTCCAGTCGACTTCAGAGAGGGACGCTTCGAACCAGCGTCCTCAGAACCACACGGCCGAAAGCGTGTGTTGAGAACAAAAAAGCCCCATACTCAAGCAATGAACTGCGTTACTGGTGTGTCACTCGAGTTGGGTCGGTCATTGGTGAGGGTCATTGTCACCGGTTGAACAGCCCTCAGAAACAGAACGCTTTCCTCAGCCGGGTTGCGTTGTTCAGTCGTGTCATCTCCCGCCGCCGACAGTCGGCACAGTTGGATCGTTGCAGGCGTCGGGGCGGTTGCGATGGTCTTTACATTTGGGACACCACTGTCATACGGTATCTTCCGTGCGCCGTTCAGCGACGCCTTCGGCATCTCGCCGGTTGCGCTGTCGACTGTCTTTTCAGTGATGCTGTTTACGTTTTTTATTGGTTCTGGTGCAGTTGGGGTGCTGTCGGTTCACCTTCCGGCCCGCGGGGTTCTCTTGGCGGCTGCGGCGACGACTGGCCTGCTTACGCCGTCGCTGCACCTCGTTGAGTCGTATCTGGGGCTGCTCGTCGTGTTTGGCTTTCTCGGGCTCGCGTTAGGAACTGTTTTCGTTCTGTTGGCCTCTATTATCCCGCGGTGGTTCGAGAAGCGACGTGGGGCAGCAACGGGCCTGATTTTTGTCGGCAACGGGCTCGGACTTTTTGTACTGCCGCCGCTGTGGCAGGTTGCTTTCAGCCAGTTCGGTGTCGAACAGGGATTTGTATACATCATGGCGGTGACGACGGTCTCTTTTCTGGCGGCAGGTCTCGTCTGCCGACGACCGCCGTGGGCTGCCCAGTCAACGGACTCGACAGGTGAGATTCTTCGGTGGATCGCTCACCTAGGCCGTACCAGACGGTTTTTACAGCTGTTTGTCGGGATGGGCCTGGCGTTTGCGTGGTACCAACTGCTGGCTGCCTATGCAGTTGATCTATTTTCGGCTCGCGGACTGACTGCTGGAGGGGCGTCGATTGCTTTTGGGCTCGTCGGTGGGGTGAGCATCATTTCGCGGATTGGTGGCGGCTATCTCGGCGACCGATTCGGCTCGAGGCGGGCGTTTTTGGGCTCGCTGAGCTGTGCCACGGTTGGCATCGCACTGTTGATTGCTCCACAACTGTCGGTCATCGCCATTGGAGTTGTGTTAATCGGCCTGGGGTTGGGTGGATGTGCGACGCTCTACATCCCGGTACTGATGGAGGTCTATCCTCCTGAGAAGGATACGGCAATCATCGGCGTTTTCAACGTCGCCGGCGGGATCGGCTCGCTGGCGATGCCACCGCTTGGAACGGCGAGTATTGCTTACACCGAGGGGTTCACCGCAGCCATCGTGCTAACGTTTGTCATTACCCTTGTGGCCTTTTGGCTGGTCGTCTCGGGAACGCGCACAGCCTAACTGTGCTGTGTGGAGTGTCGCTTTCGGTGGTTCGACCGTGGTTGCGAACTCTTTTTGGTCGCCGAGTGAATCCCTCGCGTATGACAACCACGTTACCTGGCCCAACACTCGGCGTCGTCGGCGGCGGGCAGCTCGGTCGCATGCTTGGAGAGGCTGCCGCCCCGCTCGGTGTCGATCTTGTCGTGCTCGATCCGACACCTGCGTGTCCCGCCTCGCCAGTCGCTCGCAGACAGATCGTTGGCGAGTTTGACGACCCTGCTGCGGTCAGGGAACTCGCCGAAGTGAGTGATGCTCTCACATTTGAGATTGAACTAGCAGACCCCGAGTTGCTCGAGGAGGTAGCCGATGAATACGGGGTTCCGATCAACCCCGATCCGGGGACGCTCCGGACGATACAGGACAAACTCGTCCAAAAAGAAGCGCTCGCGGACGCCGGCATTCCAGTTCCTGAGTTCGTCGGTATCGGCGGCGAAAAAGACCTCAAAATGGTCGTCGACGAACTCGAGGGTGTGATGCTGAAAGCTCGCCAAGGCGGCTACGACGGCCGAGGGAATACGCCCGTCGACGACCCCAGCGAGGCGGCCGAAGCTCTCGAGGTACTGGGCGTCGAGACGATGGCCGAATCGTTCGTGCCGTTCGAGCGCGAACTCTCGGTTATCGGGATCAAAGGAGCCAACGACGTTGCCACCTATCCGGTCACCGAAACCATCCACGAAGACGAAATCCTGCGGGCCAGTGTTTCGCCGGCCCGAAGCGACGACAACATCCTCGAGCGTGCCCAGGCGGTCGCACGGGATGTCCTCGAGTTTCTCGACGGCTGGGGCGTCTACGGCATTGAGTTGTTCGAAACCGAAGCGGGCAACATCTTGGTCAACGAGATCGCCCCCCGGCCGCACAACTCGGGCCACTGGACCATCGAAGGCGCGCGCACATCACAGTTCGAAAACCACATTCGGGCCGTGTTGGGCTGGCCGCTCGGGCCAACCGAGCTTCGTGAGCCAACCGTCTCGGCCAACATCCTCGGCGATGTTGCAGAACCTGAAAACGCGACACTGTACTCAGTCAACAGCGTTCTCGAGACTGCTAACGCTCACCTCCATTGGTACGGCAAACAGCAGGTTCGACCGCTCCGGAAGATGGGTCATATCACCGTTACCGATCCGGACGACGGCGACCGCGAGGCGCTGCTCGAGCACACTGAGTCGCTCCGCGACGAACTGACGTTCGTCGAACCACAGTAACTACGATCTATTGATACACATACACCAACACAACATGACAACCGCACCTGAAATCCAAGCCCTGATTGACCGACTCGAGGCCGAAGCCGAAGCCGACTGCGACCCACAGACAACCCCTGAGGTAGGAATTATCATGGGATCTGATTCGGATCTCGAGGTGATGGCTGGAGCGTATGAGGCACTCGAAAAGCTGGGATTCGCCGAACAAATAGACTTCGAGAACCCACCGGAGAGCCGCTTTACTTTCGAGAGCTACGTTGTTTCTGCACACAGAACTCCTGAGTTGATGTACGCCTACTGTGAGACCGCTGCTGCTCGCGGTATCGATGTAATTATCGCGGGCGCAGGCGGGAAATCAGCTGATCTGCCGAACATGTCGGCCTCGATTGCCTACCCCATTCCAGTGATCGGCGTCCCCGTTCAGGAAAAATCCGTCGACAGCGTCATTGGCATGCCAACTGGCGCGCCGATCACCGCTGTTGATGCAGGAAAATCGTTCAACGCGGGCCTTTCTGCGGGCCAGATCCTTGCGCGCGAACACGATGAGCTCGAACAGGCGCTCGTCGAGTACCACGACTCACTGCAGAGTGGTGTTGGCGAGGTCTCGAAGGATCTGCACGATTTGGGGATCGACGGCTTTCGCAACCGAGACTCATAATCTGTTGTCGCTCAGCCAAACGCCGAAATAGATAAGAGGAATTGGTTAAAAACGGCCCCTATGCGGTACTCACCAGCCATCAGAATCGTCCTAGCAGCTGGCCTCGGCGGCATGCTGGGCCTTGTTCTCTCGTATGTCGAAGCCGCCAGCTTAGGGATTGCTGGAGACGGCCACCTGTGGAATATGGCGTTTGGCCTTGTCACGCTCATGCTCGCCTGTGGTGTATTCTCCTACTGGTTCGCCAACAGATGGTGGTTCTGGCCCGACCAGTCGGTAGACCAATGAACGTCTCAGTGTATCTCGCTCGGTACAATCGCTCAACCGGGATTCTGCTGATTTCCTGAACAGTGACCTCTCTGGGAATCTGCTGGTATTCAGCATCTTTCGAGGCCGGGGAGGAAGCCGACATGATGGGGAACGGACAATGTGGCTTCTGCCATTTGACTCGCTATCCGATACACTTTTTTCGGGGCCATCGAATCAAAAACCAGTGATACCGTCGCACAAGTCACCGGTATCACGGGCCGCAGTAGCCCGGCCCCAGAATGGTGGTGATGCCGACCCCGAAGGTCGTTTGGTACGGGCGAGGAACGACCTTCCTCCCCGGCGACAACTGACGGCGAGCCACACATCAAAGCCCTCCCTCAACGAGCGAGGTCGCAAGACAGAGCGAAGTAGGGAGGGGTCGGTTACTTCGCGTTGTTGCAGAAACTAGAATCAGGGCTGTCTACGGTACCGGTCTGGTATTGCTTTAGTTATTACATTTGCGTAGCTCACTGCGAAAACGTATCGGCTGGATAGTGGCATGTATTCAACCCCCTGCCGTCGTGTACGTTCCTACCTGGGTTCAATACTCTCGGAGTCGAAGAGTTACGAAGAGCTAGGAGTTCTACTGTGACCTGGGTGTGTCGACTCGCATTTGATGAGGCGTCTATTTTGGAATAAAAGATATAACAGGTACTTGTGTGCGCGCTATCTCATGGCTCAATTGAGGCACCTCTTGTTGAATCATCGCACACCAGTTGTGAACTTGACGCAACCGACCCATGTAGCGCGACGAACACTCGATAAACCGCTCTATTTGTGTGAATATACTCGGTGAGACAGCCGCTCAAAAATCAACGCTTATGAGGGCCGGGTTCAAACCTTCGGACGTTACGGAGAACTCGGAATGTCATGGATAGCAATCGGGGCGTTGGCGATTGTCGGTGTTGCGATCCCACTTGCGATGATGGTGGTCTCAGCACTGCTTCGGCCGGCGGTCCCCGAACAAGGCAAGAAAACAACCTACGAGAGCGGTGAGATCCCGACTGGCTCGGGGCACGTCCAACTGAATATTCAGTACTACATGGTCGCGCTGCTGTTCGTCGTCTTCGATATTGAGACGGTGATGATCTTCCCGTGGGCAGTTATGTACCGCAGCGCACTGGAGGCGGGCGTTCCGCTGTCCCAGGCACTGTTCCCAATGTTACTGTTCGTTGGGATTCTCGTCGTCGGTCTCGTATGGGCGTGGCGCGTTGGCGCAGTTCAGTGGACGAAGAGTCTGCGTGCGGCCACCCAAAAGACAGAGAGACAAAACACATGAGCAGCGACAATCAACAACCATTCGTCACCGACAGCTCGAAGGTAGTAACCGAAACCCGCGATGCACGGCTCGCGGGCCAAGACGACCGTTTCAACTCACGCCTGCGTGAAGCGTTCGGCTCCTCGCCGTTTATTCTCACCAAGTTCGATAAGTTCATGAACTGGGTGCGCGGCTCGTCAATGTTTATGCTGCAGTTCGGCATCGCCTGCTGCAGCATCGAGATGATGCACACCTACGCGGTCAAACACGACCTTGATCGGTTTGCTGCCGGTGTGCCACGTGCGTCGCCGCGTCAGGCTGATGTGATTATCATTCCTGGGACGATTGTCTCGAAGTTCGCTCCACGGATGAAACGCGTCTACGATCAAATGCCTGAACCCAAGTTCGTTATCGGCATGGGCTCGTGTACGATCTCAGGTGGGCCGTTCCAGGAAGGCTACAACGTCGTCAAGGGTGCCGAAGAGGTCATTCCGGTTGATATCCACATCCCGGGCTGTCCGCCACGACCGGAAGCACTCGTGTATGGGGTTGCCAAACTCCAAGAGCGGATCGCCAACGGCGAGTCCGCACCCGTGGTTGTCAAACCCTATGAACTCGAGCAGTTCGGTAATCTCGAGCGCGATGAGATCGTTGACCAACTCGCCGAGGAAATCGATGTCGATGATCTGGTCATGCGGTACAACTGGGCTGATTCTCCATGAGCGTCGAACTGCCAGACACTACTGGCGTTATCGAACAGTCGCCCGAAGAGATCGCCGAACTGCTTGGCGACCTCGTGATCGGGCGCGAAGAACATCTCAATGCGCCCGGCTTCGTGATCAAACCCGATACAGTGGTCGACGCACTGAGCCGGCTGCGTGACCAGGCCGGATTCGATCACCTCTCGTGTGTAACGGCCCAAGAGTATGAGGATCGCTATGAGTCGATTTACCATCTGACGAAGTTCGCCGACCGAACCCAAGAGATCTCTATCGTCGTGCCGGCCGACAAAGAAAACCCCGTCAGCCAGTCAGCAAACTCGGTGTTCCGCACCGCTGATTGGCACGAACGCGAGGCCTACGACTTGGTCGGCATCGAATACGACGAGCATCCGGATCTGCGCCGTATTCTGCTGCCCGACACCTGGCAGGGCCATCCGCTTGGTCTCGAGTACGACCAAGACCAACCACAGGTCGTCTCGTTGCGGGAACACGCCAACCCGCTGCTCGAGGATCAAAAAGCCGACAACCAAAGCGAGACGATGTTTCTCAACATCGGCCCGCACCATCCTGCCACCCACGGCGTTCTGCACGTCAAAGCAGTATTGGACGGCGAACAGGTCATTGATCTCGAGCCCGACATTGGCTATCTGCACCGCTGTGAAGAACAGATGTGTCAATCGAGCACCTACCGCTATCAGATCATGCCGTATCCCGACCGGTGGGACTACATTTCGGCTGGCCTGCTCAACGAGTGGGCCTACGCACGTGCGGCCGAAGATATGGCTGATATCGACGTACCGGAGTACGCTCAAGTCATCCGGACGATGGGAGCGGAACTCTGTCGGATGGCCGCACACTTCCTCGCGCTTGGAACGTTCGCCCTTGATGTGTACGGCGACTTCACGGCGATTTTCATGTACTCGATCCGAGATCGAGAAAAGGTTCAGAACATCCTCGAAGACCTCACAGGCCAACGGCTGATGTTCAACTACTTCCGACTCGGTGGGGTCGTCTGGGATCTGCCCGAACCTCGTGAGGACTTCTTCGAGATGACACGGGATTTCCTCGATGAACTCCCAACCGCGCTCGAAGAGTACCACGACATGATCACGTCCAACGAGATCCTGCAGATGCGGACAATCGATACTGGAATCCTCCCCAAAGAGGTCGCCAAAAGCTACGGAGCAACCGGTCCGGTCGCCCGTGGTTCGGGAATCGATTATGATCTCCGGCGTGATGATCCGTACGGCTACTACGACAAACTCGATTGGGATGTCGTCGTCGAAGACGGCTGTGACAACTACAGTCGGCTGCTGGTGCGCATGCGTGAGGTCGAACAGTCGGCCAAGATTGTCGAACAGTGTATCGATCTCCTCGAGGATTGGCCGGAAGACGAACGCAACATCCAGGCCAACGTCCCACGAACAATCAAACCTGACGACGATACCGAGATCTACCGTGCAGTCGAAGGCGCAAAAGGCGAACTCGGAATCTACATGCGTGCGGACGGTACCGAAAAGCCCGCCCGGTTTAAGATTCGGAGTCCGTGTTTCTCGAATCTCCAGACGCTGCCCGAGATGTCGAACGGCGAGTACGTCCCTGATGCGGTCGCCTCGCTTGGCAGTCTCGACATTGTGCTCGGCGAGGTGGATCGATAATGCCAGGACTACTGCAGGGAGATGTACTTCTTCCCGAAGGAATCGCCAATTTACTTGGACTCGGCGGACCACTCGGCGAGGCTATTGCCACGCTGCTTGCTGCGTTCATCGTCGGCAACATCATGCTGGCGATGACTGGTGTCGCCGGTCCGTGGGCGAAACGAAAAATCACCGCAGCGTTTACTGATCGGTATGCTGTCGATCGGATCGGGCCGTTCGGGCTGCTCACAATTGTGACTGACTCGGTTCGATTGCTCTCGAAGGAACTCATTATTCCCTCGGGGGCCGACCGACCATCCTACGATATCGCACCAGTCATTCTGCCGGCTTCGGCGCTGCTCGGGTTTGCGGTAATCCCGATGGGTGAACTTGGCCCGCTGAACATCCATCTCGCTGACCCAGAAGCCGGTCTCGCATTGGTGTTTGCGTTCGCCTCCATTGCGTCGGTCTCGTTGGTGATGGGTGGATACGCTTCGAACAATAAGTATTCGCTGATGGGTGGACTGCGCGCGGTCGCCCAGAACATCGCCTACGAAATCCCGCTTATTGTGACCGCAATGTCGGTGGTCGTCTTTGCGGGCTCGCTGCAGATGTCGACCATCGTCGCCGAGCAGTCGGCGACGCTCATCTCGCTGGGCGGAATCAGTATCCCGGCGTGGTATGCGTTCGTCAATCCGTTTGCATTCGTGCTGTTTTTGGTGGCGAACATGGCCGAAATCGGTCGGAACCCCTTCGACATCCCGGAGGCACCGACCGAGATCGTCGGCGGCTACCAGACGGAGTACTCATCGGTGTACTTCGTGTTGTTCTACCTCGGGGAGTTCCTCCACGTCTTCCTGGGTGGGGCGATTATGGCGACTGTCTTCCTTGGTGGGCCGGCGGGGCCAGTGTTGCCAGGGTTCGTCTGGTTCGTCATCAAGATCTGGGCCTTTTTCCTGTTCACCCAGTGGGCCCGCTCGGCACTGCCGCGGGTTCGGATCGACCAGTTGATCGAAATCGGTTGGAAGGGCATGCTCGTGTTGTCCTTCGCTAACCTGGTGCTCACGGCCATTATCGTGGGAGTGATAACATGATTGGTATCCTCAAAGGCATGGCAACGACGATGAAACACGCCCTCGATGGGAAAAAATTCACCGTGCGGTACCCCGAGGAGGCTCCCGAAGTCAGCCCCCGGTTCCGTGGTGTCCACAAGTTCAGCCAGGAACGCTGTATCTGGTGTCGACAGTGCGAGAACGTCTGTCCAAACGACACCATTCAGATCGTCATGGACGACCAGCGCAACGGCGAACAGTACAACCTTCATATCGGCCAGTGTATCTACTGTCGGCTCTGTGAGGAGGTCTGTCCCGTTGATGCCATCCTACTCACGCAGAACTTCGAGTTCACCGCCGATACGAAAGACGAGTTCATTTATAACAAAGAACAACTCAAAAACGTGCCGTGGTACAAGGGGATCGATCCGCTCTCCTCACGGAACCCCGACCGCGGCGCGTGGATCGGCGACGGTGACGGCGAAGTCGACTATCAGTAGCTGTTCGGCCTGATACTCAGTTTTTACTGACAGATTTGCGGTTCGAAGAGCCTGTTTAGCATTATTTTTCCCACACGCTCTCGAGTCGTTCTCGAAATCTTCAAAGGGATGCCTTAAGCATACACACACAATGGTTTTTGAGACCATCGCGTTCGCGCTGTTCGCCCTCGTCACAGTGGGCTTCAGCTTGGGTGTCGTCCTTGTCGACGACGTGCTTCACGCGTCGTTGCTGTTGGGCGGCGCACTGTTGAGCGTCGCGGTGCATTACGTAATGCTCCAGGCCGAGTTCCTCGCAGCAATGCAGATTCTCGTCTACATTGGCGGGGTACTGATCCTGATTACGTTTGCCGTGATGCTGACGCGAAGAGAGACGGATACGGAGGTGAGTAGCGTATGACTGACGCCAACCGCGGCTCGCGCAAACCTGGGCTTGCGGCGGTCGCACTGTTCGGCGTGTTGGTAGCCGTGATCCTTAGTTCAGCCAGTGGATTTGGCGAGCCGGCTGGGTTTCCGGCTGACGAGTCGGTTGTCCACAACATCGGCTACGCGCTGTTCGATATCGAGCTGGGAGAAATTGCCTCGGAAGGGTTTTTAGCTGCCTTCTTGATTATCGCACTCGCGCTTGATGTCGCACTTGACAGTGCAGTGTATCTGGCCAAACAGGAAGAAGACGGTTCGGTCGTCTCGGCGCTGACTGACGGCGGTCGAGATATCGTCGGCGACACCAGCGATACTGCTGGAACCGACGGTGTCGAACACACCGACAGTCACTCAACGGTTGATTCCAATGGAAGTGAGAGCTGATGGTGCCGCTTGAGTACTATCTGCTGTTGTCATCGGCCATCTTCTGCATTGGCCTCTTTGGGATTCTCACCCGTCGGAATGCGCTGTATTTCCTGATGTCGGTCGAGTTGATGATGAACGCCGCCATCCTGAATTTGGTTGCCTTTTCGCTGCACTGGGGCAACCTGACCGGCCAGACGTTCGCACTGTTCGCTATTGCGTTGGCGGCCGCAGAGGTTGCGGTCGGGATCGGTATCATCCTCGCGCTGTACCGGAACTTCGGAGAGATCGATGTGATGGACGCCGCAACAATGAGGTGGTAAATAGATGGTATCTGCATTTGACTTCGTTCCGGCAATCGTCTTATTGCCGTTCGTTTCGTTCCTCGTCGCACTGTTCGCCGGCAAACAGCTCCCCAAAAAGGGGGCCTACGGCGGCATCGCAGCCACTGTTGGTGCGCTGCTGTTGTCAATCTGGGCATTCATCTCGGTTCGTGGCGGCAACGTCCACGAAGCGACCTACTACACCTGGGCAACAGGCGTCGGCGACCAGCCGTGGGAGCTCACCTTCGGCGCGCTGATCGACCCACTGTCGTCGCTGATGCTGATCATCGTGACGCTAATCGCGTTGCTCGTTCACGTCTTCAGTCTCGGGTACATGAACGACGAAGGCGAGACAGACCTTCCGCGCTACTACGCTGGCCTGGGACTGTTTACCGCCAGCATGCTCGGATTCGTGATTGCTGATAATCTGCTGATGGCCTTTATCTTCTTCGAGCTTGTGGGGCTGTGTTCGTTCCTCTTGATCGGCTTTTGGTACCGCCGCGATGCCCCACCGTCGGCAGCCAAAAAGGCTTTTTTGGTCACTCGGTTTGGTGACTACTTTTTCCTCGTTGGTGTCGTTGCCGTCTTTGCGACGTTCGGCACCGCGAGCTTTGCGGGCAGCGAGTCGTTCCCCGCACTTGCCGAGCAAGCACTCAATGGGAATGCCGACGTCTGGACACCCGGTGATCTCGGCATCCAGACGTGGTTTACGATTATTGGCCTGTTGGTTCTGGGCGGTGTGATCGGCAAATCCGCACAGTTCCCACTCCACACGTGGCTGCCTGATGCAATGCAAGGTCCAACGCCGGTCTCGGCGTTGATCCACGCTGCAACGATGGTTGCCGCGGGTGTCTACCTCGTCGCCCGCATGTACGGCTTCTACGTGCTGACGCCGACGACGATGGCGATTATCGCTCTCGTCGGTGGGTTTACGGCGCTGTTTGCGGCGACGATGGGTGTCGTCAAAAAGGAGATCAAACAGGTGCTTGCCTACTCGACGATCTCGCAGTACGGCTATATGATGCTCGCACTTGGAGCAGGCAGCTACGTAGCTGCGACGTTCCATCTAATGACCCATGCCTTCTTCAAGGCCCTGTTGTTCCTTGGTGCGGGTGCGGTCATCATTGCGATGCACCACAACGAGAACATGTGGGACATGGGTGGATTGAAAAACAAAATGCCGGTGACCTATGTTACGTTCCTCGCGGGCTCGCTCGCGCTGGCCGGCATCGCCCCGTTCTCGGGCTTCTGGTCGAAAGACGAGATCCTGTATGAGGCGTTCATCCATGGCCTCAACGACCCAATACTGCTTGCAGCCTGGGTTATGGGACTGCTCGCGGTGCCCGTCACCGCCTTCTATACGTTCCGGATGGTCTTTTTGACGTTCCACGGTAATCCACGAACCGAGACGGCTCGGAACCCCGAACCGCTCGGCTGGAACGTCAAGGGGCCATTGTCGGTACTTGGTGTGCTGGCGGTCGTCGCTGGCTTTGTCAACATGGTACCTGTCCAGAAGCTCACTGGGATCGAACTCGACTATCTCACCCAGTGGCTCGACAGCGGCGCGGACGGGTTGACCTACTCCGGCTACAACACGCTGCTTGCTGAGTACGCTGGTTATGAGGCTGGCGTCGTCGCTGGATCCGAGACGACTACACTGCTGATCGCCGCAGGGCTCGGCCTTGGACTTGCGGTCGTCGGTGTGCTCGTCGCACTTGCGTTGTATAACGTTGATGAGCCAGTCGAACACACCGAGAAACTCGGCGCTGGAAAAGACGTGCTGTACAATAACTACTACCAAGACGAGTTCCAGGTCTGGCTGTCGGCGCGTACCCAAGATGTTGCTGGTGGAGCCGACACCTTCGATCAGGGCGTCATTGACGGCGTCGTCAACGGCGTCTCGTCGGTGAGTCTGGTCAGCGGTGACCGGATTCGCCGTATTCAGACCGGAATCGTCGGCAACTACGCCCTGCTGTTGACCCTAGGGCTGACGACACTGCTTGTCGTCTTCGGTCTGCTGGGAGGTTGGTTCGTATGATAATCGAAGCACTACTCGCCTTTACGTTTGCAGCTGCACTGCTCGTTTTCGCGGTTCCGGACAAGTACGCACCAAAACTCGCCTTCGGGCTGAGTCTGGTGCCGGTTGTCGGCAGTCTCTACATGTGGTCGGTCTTCGAGTCGGGCGGCAACGCCCTGACGGGCGGCGACATCGCCTTCGAGACGGTCGCCTCGTGGATCGAACTCGCAGGCTACCAGATTCAGTGGTACGTCGGCGTCGACGGTATTAGCCTGCCGCTCGTCGTCCTGACGACGTTCCTGACGACGCTCGCAATCGTGAGTGCGTGGACGCCGATCAAGGAGCGACAGAGCCAGTTCTACGGGCTGATGCTGTTCATGGAAGCGAATATGATCGGTGTCTTTACCGCGCTTGATTTCTTCCTGTGGTTTCTCTTCTTTGAGGCGGTGTTGATCCCGATGTACTTCCTGATCGGTGTCTGGGGCGGTCCACGCCGGAAGTACGCCGCGATCAAGTTCTTCGTCTACACCAACATCGCCGGGCTGGTGATGTTTATCG
>LFFM01000316.1_pt1 | contig 32847 bp, 30 predicted proteins | sample 643131 | NCBI WGS metagenome assembly LFFM01 (sample SAMN03777445, study PRJNA286221) | soda lake metagenome | biome: soda lake; feature: Kulunda steppe; material: water; isolation source: sample Tc-Br brine of Tanatar trona crystallizer | place: Russia: Kulunda steppe | collected 2011-07
CTCCGTCTCGGTGAGCGGCGCGTGCCCCACGCCGAAGGAGGTGTCGTTCGCCATCGGAACCTGTTGGGTCTCCTCGCCGAAGACGTCCTGGAGGTCGCCGGATCCCTCCCCGAGTTTGACGTCGACGACGACGTCGGTGCCGTACTCGAGCTCCGGGATCGCGTCCGCGAGGTATTCGCGAGCGGCCCGCAGTGCGGTGGAGTCGACGGGAAGCTGCTGGCCCTCGTACTCCTTCGTAGCGCGGCCGACGACGAGGATGTAGATCGGCTCGACGACCTCGCCGCCCCCGAACGCCGGGGCTGCACGCCCGGCGACGAGCTGCGTCTCGTCGGTGTTGTAGTGGAGCACCTTCCCGACGCGGTCGAGGTAGAGCTGCGAGAGTGCGCGGGAGACCGACTCCGCGAGACCGTCGCTGATGGAGTCCGGGTGTCCGATACCCTTTCGCTCGACGATCTCGACCTCCTGGTCCTCGACCGCCTGCCGGTCGAGACGACTGACCTGTATGTTCCGATCCATTAGGATTCCGTACTCCACCGGAGGCAGTATAACTTACGGAAACCTCTCGCGATCGAATAATGTCCTTCAATTATATTTTGGCAAAGGTTGCGAGTTCGTAGGCGGGCGAGTTCGGGACCGGCTCGCTGCCCACCCGTGCGGACCGAGCGACTACCGTACCGCCTCGTACGCGTCGCCCATGATCGAGATCGCCTCGCGGAGGTCGTCCTCGTCGGTCGCATAGGAGATTCGAGCGGAGCCTCGCCCGTGATCACCGAACGCCTCGCCCGGGACGACGATCACGCCGCGATCAAGGCACTCGTCGACGAATCCCTCGGGGACCCGTGGCATCGCGTAGAACGCCCCCTTCGGCGTCGGACAGTCGATGCCGGCGTCGGCAAGTCCGTCGAGAAGGACGTCCCGCCGGCGCTCGAAGGAATCGGTCATCTCCCTGACGACCTCGCGGTCGCCCCGCAGCGCGGCTTCCGCGGCGTACTGTGCCGGTGCGGACGCACACGCCTGCGCGTATTGGTGGACGCGGAGCATCCGGTCGACGCGCTCGGCGGAGCCGTACACCCAACCGAGTCGCCAGCCGGTCATCGAGAACAGTTTGGAAGCCGAGTTGACGACCACCACGTTGTCGGTCTCGGCGAACTCCATCGGCGAGCGATGTGTCCCCTCGAAGACGGTGTACTCGTACACCTCGTCGGAGACGCAGAGCACGTCGTGCTCGTCGGCGATCCGGGCGAACTCCCGGACATCGGCCTCCGAGGAGACCGCACCGGTCGGGTTCCCAGGAGAGTTAACGATGAACGCCGCGGTGTCCTCCGTTATCGCCGCCTCGATCGCGGCGGGGTCGATCGTGAGGTCCTCACGAAGCGGCACGGGAACCGGCTCGCCGCCCGCCAGCTTCGTCAACGCGTCGTAGGAGACGAATCCCGGATCGGGAACGATCACCTCCTCACCCGCGCTCACGTGTGCCTCGAGCGCGACGTGAAGGGCCTCGCTCCCCCCAGCGGTCGCGATGACGTTTGCCGGATCGAGGTCGATCCCCTGGTCGGTTCGGTGTTTTTCGGCGATCGCCTCCCGGAGCGGCGCGATCCCCTTGTTCTCGGTGTAGGCGTCCGCCTTCCCGTCCTCGATGGCGTCGACCGCGGCCTTCCGGGCGTGTGCCGGCGTCGGGAAGTCTGGCTGACCCAGCCCGAGATTGATCGCGTCGTCGCCGGCCGCCTCGAACACCTCGCGGATCCCGCTGATCGAGATCCGCTCCACCCTGTCGGAGAACTTCGGCATGGCTCATCGAGGGGCCCGGCCGGAGTTAGTTCTTGTCACGTACGTCGCCTCACTCCGGATCACTGCCCCGCACACACCTGCGTACCCACCGACAGTTCCTTGCCGTCAGGGTGTGAGGAAGTCGGCATGGACACCCTCGTTACGGACACGCTTTTAGTCACGATGGACCCGGGGGTACCCGGTTCGTCGGGCGATCTCGGGATCATCGACGACGGGGCGGTCGGCTGGACCGACGGTGAAATAACCTACGTCGGTCCTGCAGCGGAGGTCGACACGGCGGCTGCCGACCGAACCGTCAACGGTGACGGCTGTCTCACGCTCCCGGGGCTCGTGAACGCTCACGTCCATGGCCGGCACACGCTCCTCCGAGGTGCGGCTCAGGACGTCCCCGAGATCGAGTGGATGACCCGCGCGCTCGGACCGATCGCGGCCCATACGACCGCCGAGGACGGCGTCGTCGGTGCGGAGCTCACGGCGATCGAGGCGTTAGCCTCGGGGACGACGACTCTCGGAGAGTACGCCGGCGACGTCGCCGAGCTGATCGAGCGGGTGTACCGTCCGCTCGGACTTCGCGTCGTCGCCACGGAGACGATAACTGCGGTCCCGGAAGACCGTTCGGACGTGGGGCCGGACGAGGCGTATCCACTCGATCGGAAAGCCGGGGCGGCAGCAGTCGCCCGAGCCGAAGACCTCTTCGACCGTTTCGACGAGGATCCACTCGTTCGGCCCGCGTACGGTCCGCAAGCGTTGGACATGGTCCCGCTCGATCTTCTGGAGACGATCACCAAGCGCGCGCGAGCGGCGGATCGAACCGTCCACATGCACGTCGCACAGGGCGATCGTGAGCGTCGGCAGATCGCTGCCCGGTACGGTGACGGGTCGACGACGATCGGCGTGCTCGATGACGAGGGGCTCCTGGGGGACCACCTGCTCGCGGCACATCTCCACGGGGCGACGCCGGCGGAACGCGAGCGTCTCGCCGAGGCCGGCGTTCGGATGGTCGGCTGCCCCTCGTCCATCACGGCGATAGACGGGGTCGTCCCGCCGGTCGTCGAGTACCGGGAGCACGGTGGCGTCGTCGGAATCGGGACCGACCAAGCCCCGGGCCCCGGGGGCCACGACGCGCTTCGTGAAACCCGTACGACGGCGATGCTGGCGAAAGCGGACCGTGGGGATCCGACCGCTCTCGACGCGGCCGGGGCGCTCGAGCTCGCGACCCTCGGTGGCGCGCGGGCTCTCGGGATCGCGGATGTCGTCGGCTCCCTTTCACCGGGCAAGCGCGCGGACGTCGTCGTCTACGATATGGAACAGGCCAGCGTCGCTCCCACGGTCCGGTCCCCGTTCCATACGGCGATCCCGAACCTGGTGTACGGTGCCAGCGGCGACGAGCTCCGTGACGTCTTCGTCGACGGCGTCCAGCTCGTCTCCGCTGGCGGCATCGTCGGCCTCGACGTCGACGACGTGGTCGCCGACGCCGTCGAACGCGCCGAGCGCGTCTTCGCCGATGCGGCGGCCGACTGGCGGGCTGCCGGCTCGTCGCTCGTCGATGCTGTGGACGACGGACGACTCTGAATCCGTGGAACCCCCGAGGAAGTCGAGTACCGTCGATCGTCCGCGATCGTACAAACGACTCGTCGACGACGTGGAGCGGAACCGGTCGTGTACGACTCGACGTACACCCGATAAGCAGCGCCGTTCGTCTTCCTCTGTGATCGGTACTGAAGACGGTGGGGAACACTGGCGGTTATTCCTCTGATCGAACGGCTGGCGTTTCGGGAGAATCACCGCGTAGAACGGACTGATACCTGCACTAACGACTCGTGAAGATCCGGGAACGGGCCCAGTCCCGCCTACCGAGACTGCCGGTAGATGAGGTTCCGCTGGATGTCGTTCGCGCCCTCGTAGATGACCGGGATCCGGACGTCACGGTACACGCGGGCGATGCGGCGGTCGGTGAGGATGGATCGGCCGCCGTGGAGCTTCATCCCCTTCTCGGCACAGTCGGTGGCGACCTCCGTCGACTTCGTCTTCGCGAGGGCGGCCCAGTAGCCGGCGTTATCGTTATCAGCGACCTTCTCGCAGGCGCGCCAGTTCAGTGCGCGGGCCGACTCGAAGCCGATCCGCATGTCCGAGAGCGTGTGTTGGACCGCCTGAAACTCGTTGACGGTGCGGCCGAACGCGTTGCGGCCGTGGACGAACTCTTCCGCCTCCTCGATGGCGGCAGCGGCGAGCCCGAGCCCGTGGCCGCCGACGACGATCCGCCCGTGATTGAAGAAGTCCGCGAGCACGTAGAAGCCCCCACCCTCGCTCCCGACGACGTTCTCTTCCGGAACGAAACAGTCGTCGAAGACGATGTGGCCCTGTTTCGAGGCACGCATCCCCATCTTCTCGGGGATGTGTTCCGCCTCGTAGCCCGCCGAGTCGGTCTCGACGATGAACAGGGTGTAGTTGGAGTAGCGGTCCTCTCCATCGCCGGTTTTGGCATAGACCGTCAGCCAGTCCGCCTCGACCGCGTTGCCGACCCAGTACTTCTCACCCGTGATCTCGTAGCCGCCGTCGACCTTCTCGGCGCTGGTCGTCATCCCTGCGAGATCGGAACCGGTCTCCGGCTCTGAGACGGCGAGCCCGGATATCTGCTCGTTCTCGGCGACGGGACGGAGATACGTCTCTTTTTGTTCGTCGGTGCCGTACTGCTCGACCATCTCACAGCCGAAGCTGGCGAGCTGAAGCGTGAGCGCGATGCCGGCATCGGCCCGGTAGAGTTCCTCGGCGATCGCGAGGATCTGCGCGAGGTCGAACCCCTTGCCGCCGTACTCCTCTCCGATGTCCTGAGCGACGAGCCCGGCGTCCATCCCCGCTTCGAGCACTTCCCACGGGTACTCGCCGGATTCGTAGTACGACTCCGCGTTGGGTGTGACGTGTTCGGCGGCGAACTCCCGCGCCTCTCGCTTGACGTCCCGTGCGCGCTCCGGAACGATACTCTCATCGAGTAGATCCATGAACCCTCTGTGGACTCCGTGGGAATAACCTTCGTGAAACAACGAAAAACGGGGTGTAGGTTTATGTATCGAACGGGTTCGCGACTTCGATGGTTTCCTCGCGGTCCGGACCGACCCCGACCGCGTAGACGGCCGCATCCATCTCGTCAGCCACGAACTCGAGATACTCGCGGGTCGTCGCCGGGAGGGCGTCGTACCCCTCTTCAGCGACGTCGCTCCCGTTGAGTTCGGACCACGTATCGAACTCGCGGTACACCGGATCACACCGCTCCCACCGTTCCGTCGTCGTCGGTACCGTCTCGATCCGTTCACCGTCGAGCTCGTAGCCGACACAAACGCGGAGCTCCGGAAGGCCAGCGAGCACGTCTACGTGGTTGATCGCGACGCCAGTGAATCCCGACACGCGCGAGGCGTGCCGCAGCATCGGGAGGTCGAGCCAGCCGATCCGTCTCGGCCGGCCGGTGACCGTCCCGAACTCCCCGCCCTTCTCGCGGATCTCGTCCGCCAACGCCTCCTCGTCGGCGTCACCGTCGAGCTCCGTCGGAAGCGGTCCGGAGCCGACCCGCGAGAGATACGCCTTCACGATCCCGACGACCTCACCCGCGCCGACGGCCGTAACGCCGACGCCCGATCCGACTGCGGCACCCCCGGCCGTCGGGTTCGAGGAGGTGACGTACGGGTAGTTCCCGTGGTCGATGTCGATCGACGTGCCCTGTGCTCCCTCGAACAGTATCCGATCCCCGGCCTGGCTTCGATGGTACAGGAAGTCGCTACAGTTGACCGTCATCCCGTCAGTCTCGAGCCGCTCCCCGATCGCTTCGAACTCTGCGTGGAGCGCGTCGACGTCGAAGGCAGTGGCGTGATCCGATCCGTCGACGTCGAGGTCGTACACCGCCTCGGCGAGGTCACGGTGATGGGAGACGACGTATTCGAGCCGCTGACGGAGCACGTCGGGGTCCAACAAGTCGCCGACCCGGATGCCACGCCGACCGGCCTTGTCCTCGTAGGTCGGGCCGATGCCGCGGCCCGTGGTGCCGACCTCGACGCCCGAGTCGTCCTCGGCCTTTCCTTCCTCCTCGATGCCGTCGAGGACGCGATGCGATGGGAGGATGACGTGTGCCCGCCGGGCGACGCGGACGTCGGGATCGAGCCCCCGGTCGACCAGCCCGTCTATCTCCTCGAACAGGGTTCGCGGGTTGACGACGCAGCCGTTCCCCAACACCCCTATCGTCCCTCGCACGGCCCCGCTCGGAACCAACGAGAGCTTGTACTCCTCGCCGCCTTCGACGACCGTGTGCCCGGCGTTGTCGCCGCCTTGATAACGGACTACGACGTCCGCGTCCCCTCCCCACCGGTCGACGAGCGCGCCCTTGCCCTCGTCTCCCAGTTGGGAGCCGACGATGGTGACTGTCATACCGCTACCCCCTTCCGACCGGGGGGTAAAACAGATTACGGTCCGTCGTCGGGATCCATACGTCGATACGGATCGTCGCCGGCATCGATCCGCAGACGCTCGTGGTCGCGCTGGCCGACACGTCGGGAGCGGACGCGTCGAACGAACTGCCGGATCGGCTCGGCGTCGTGACGGGCGACCGGCATCGCGATCCGAACTGTTAACTACTAACACGACTAATTCGAGACGAGCGGCGAAGAGGCGGACGCCGACAGCAACTTTTAAAAAGGGCCATGACGAGTTAACATATGGCATGATAGATAGACTCGAGAAAGAGGTAGACATGTTGGAACGGCACTTACAGGTGCTCCGAATGGTCATCGATAGTGAGCCGATCGGCATCGTAAAGATGTCCAACGAGACGGGCTACCCGCATCACAAGGTACGGTACTCGCTGCGCGTCCTCGAGGAGGAGAACCTCATCGAGCCGTCGAGCCAGGGAGCGATCACGACTGAACGTACCCACGAGTTCGTTGACGAGCTCGACGAGAAGCTCGACGAGACCGTCGAGAAGCTCGGATCGATGCGGATCGACGACGCTGCCGAAGTCGAGAACTGAGTTTTCGCTACTGGACGCGTTTTCCCGGTTTCCACTGCCGTCGAGAGTCGGGATCGAACCGCCCGAAACCGATCAGTACCGCGTTGTGACTGCCGGCTACAGATCCGGCACCGTCAGGTGGAATCCACCCTCCCGAGACTCGGCGAGACAGAGGTGATAGCCACGTTTTCGCGACAGTTTCACGAAGCTCTTCCGTTTCGATCGGCCGAACAGACCACCGCCGACGGCGTCACCTGCGACCTCCAGTGCGTCCGGTTCGAAGAAACTCGCCGTCACCGCGAACGCCCCGGCGAAGTTCTCGTTCGACTCGGCGATCCGTCCGCCGTTGGCGACGAGCGACTCGAGGGTCGCTCCCTTGGTCGGCGCCCGTGTGTCGTTCAATTCGGCAACGAACAGGGGGTTACCCATCCGATCGCGCAGAACCAGATCGAAGTCACGCTGTTCGCGTTCCTCCTCGCCCCCTTCCTGGGTCACGATCGACACCGATCCGCCGATCTCGGCCCGATCGATCTCCGGAAGCGCGTCGTAGAGGTCACGAAGCGCGCTCCCGTTTCCGGTTTCTCCGATCTCGAACGGGAGCTCCTCGACGAGCCACCGTGTGAATCCGTACTCCATGGTCTCCCGTAGGAACTCCTCGAAGGGCTGCCCATCGACGGTGAGGCTCTCGGTCTCGAAGCTGGTATGGTGTTCGATCCGCAGGTTCTCGCGGAGATCGTCGCGCCCCACCCGTCCGTCGTGTGCGTCCTCGAGGGTCGCGTCGCTCTTCGACTCGTATCTGATGAACAGGTTGGTCCCGTCACGCGCTTCAGCGACCGAGAGACTACGATCGCTTTCCGGGAGTTTTGCCTCCGCGTCGGCGAGTTTCGTTCTGAGGCGCTCGATCTCCGCGCGGAGCTCCTCGACTTCCGATTCGAGACGGTCACGTTCGGCCTCGAGCTCGTCTCGGTCGCGGGTCAGCGAGTCGCGCTCCTCACGGAGCGCGTCACGTTCGGTCGCGATGGACTCCCGTTCGGCTCTCGTCTCCTCGAGTTCCGTCTCCAACCGTTCGATCCGATCGTGGGTGGCATCACTCCGCTGTTCGGGTCGGGATACCGCGGCGTTCCCCTGGCTCGACGGGGTCGGACGTGGGTCCGGCGACTCGTCGGTAGTTCCGGGATCGTGCGACCCCGAACCACCGGATCGTGACCGTTCCGCTCCGTCACGGTTCGTTTCCGCGGCCTCGTCTCGAACGTCGGTCTCCGAGGGATCGAGTGCAGGAATGGTTTTCGCCTCTCGCCACTGGGCCTCCTCGGAAAAGACGCCTTCGTCGTCCGGTGTCGTTCCATCCGGTGCCGTCCCGTCGCTTCCCGATCCAGTCGATGTCGGGGTATTGGACTCCGGGGGTCGGCCAGCCGTACTTGCGTCCATGTCAACCCGCTCGGTGGCGGTCTCGTCGACATCCGTGCTCGATGTGGTGGCGGTCGACTCACTGTCGTTCCCGCGGCCGCTGTTCGGTTCCGAGGCTGTCGTCGAACCGTCGGTGTCCGTCGTTTCCTCCGTCCTCGGGTCGGATTCTCCGTGGCTCTCGGCGGGGGCCGACCGCGACACGCTTCGGGAGCCCTCGGTAGTAGGCCGGTCCTCCTCGCCGCCCACCGTGTCCTCGATCCTCTCGCCGGATTCGGCGTCGTCGATCCCTGTATGCTGGCTCGGAGTACCGCCGTTTGACGGCCCAGCCTCGCTGGCTACGCCCGATCCGGCCGATTCGTTTCGTCCCCTCGGCTCGTTCGCGCCGGGAGACGGGTTCGGCTCGTCCGCGCCGGGAGACGGGTTCGGCTCGTTCGATCGGTCCGGTCCGCTCGACCCGGTTCCTTGGGGGAGCTCACGAACCTCGAGGTCGACCTCGTAGACGGTGTATATTCCGACCTCGTCGTCGGCCAGATCGAACGCGGCCTCGCCGGTTTCGAGCCGTCTAGAGTTCCCGACGTATGCGGCCGCCATGGACTCGCCCGCAGTGTACGCGACGTAGTAGTCGCCCGAGAGCACGTTCTCCGCGAGCTCGACGTACCCGGTGAATCCGCCTTCCGAGAGCTTCCGGTCGGCCGCCGCCAGCGGGGTATCGTTCGTGTAGTACTGTGCGCGCTTCTCGCCGCCGTCCTCTTGCATGGCAAACAGCACCGGGAGCGCCTCGTGGGGGGCTTCGTACACCGTTCCGGACGCGTTCTCGAACGCGTCGAGCTCGGCATCGACGACGCCGATGACGCGACCGTCGAGCACGAACAACCATCCGGAGCCATCGGTTATTGCGCCCGAAAAACCGTCGTCGACGTGCTCACGGAGTCCGTCGAACCCGCCGGAGAACTCACGGGCGTCCCACCCGGTGATGTCCTCTCTTCGCTGTGCATCCATTAGTTGTGCGTATCTCGCCAGCAACGACCCAAATACTTTCCGGAGCGCGTGACGAGCGTCTGACGCCCGAGCGCCCCCGACGGCCGTCACAGTCGGGAGCTCGGTCCGAGCCGACTCCTCGTCAGTACGCGTTCTCGACGACCTCGATGGCCTCACGACCCAGGGCGACGACGTCCGCATCGAATCCGGAGGTGCGGAGGTCGCCCGGGCCGTACCAGTCCCATCGATCGGCTGCGGCCTCGCCGTCCCCCGCGGGATCGATGTTCCGTGAGGGGACGCGAGCGTAGTAGAGGTGATCGATGTGCTGGTGTGCGACCGATCCGTCGGGATGGACGTCGATGTCGTGGAGCAGCTGGTGGGCCGGTTCGGGTAACGCCCGACCGTTCGGAACGTGGACGTCGGTACTGTCGGTGACGAGTTCGGCCACGAGGCCGGTCTCTTCGCGGACCTCGCGTCGCGCCGCCTCGTGTGGGAGCTCGTCGCGGTCGATGTGTCCGCCCGGCGGGAGGTGGATCCCCAGCCGCTCGTGTTCGTGGAGCGCGGTCGCGCCGTCGTTGACGACGTACACGGTGGCAGTGAAGTGGCGTGTCGTCTCCATGTCCGACACACGACCCGGTCCGGCTTGGGCGTTTTGAACCGTTCTCGACGGGGGGCGCCGACGGAGGAAAGCGCTTATTCGACGCTCCCGATCCCGGAGAGATCGGCGGCTAGCGCCTCGGCGATGGAGGTGTCGGCGTCCTCGACGAAGGTAGCGACCACCGTACCGCCGTCCGTCTCGACGACGACGGTAGGAATGAGATCGATGCCGTACTCCTCGACGCCCGGCCCTTCCTTTCCGGATGGGCCCTTCGTTACCGGGAACGCCTCGATCCGGTCGTCGGGGACGCCCGCGGCCTCGAGCGCGGCACCGAAGGCGGGCAACTGGCGTTGACAGTCGACACACCAGTCGCCGCCCCACACCTTGAACCGGTAGTCGGCGGCGAGCGCGTCGAGGACGGCGTCGTCGATCGTATCCGGGTCGAATGACGGGTCGGGAGAGAGGGTTTCGAGCGTCATGGACTCCGATAGGTGCGCGAGCGATATTAACGCCCCGGCGACGGCGATGCTGGCCGATCCCGAGTACCTCCGGCGGGAGGACGATCGAGTCCCGTGAGAACGACGACCGGATCCGCCGAGAACGATGACCGAACGCACGGCAGCCGACGTCCGAGGTGGGAGCCGATAGCTGCGGCGTTTGCCGCGGTCCGTCGGGCATTTGAGTGCGGGTCAGCTTGAGGACGGTGATGGACGAAAACATCCTGGACGGGCTCGGCTCGCCGCTCGTGCGGGTCGACTCCCCACCCGGGACGACCGTCGCTGCCAAGGTCGAGTCGCGGAACCCTGGCGGCTCGGCGAAGGACCGACCCGCCTACTACATGATCGAGGCTGCGGAACGTGACGGATCGCTCGAACCGGGCGACGGTATCGTCGAACCCACCTCCGGAAACACCGGGATCGGTCTGGCGATGGTCGGCGCGGTCAAAGGATACGACGTGACGCTCGTGATGCCCGACGGGAAGTCGATGGAGCGACGGCGGCTCATGCGGGCTTACGGCGCGACGGTCGATCTCGTCGACGGAGACATCTCCGCGGCGCGGGCACGTGCCGACGAGCTCGAACGCGAGGAGGGAATGGTCCAGCTCCACCAGTTCGAGAACCCGGCCAATCCCCGGGCCCACTACGAGACGACCGGCCCGGAGATACTCGAGCAGGTCGGAGACCGAACCGTCGACGCGCTGGTTGCGGGCGTCGGTACGGGTGGCACCATCTCCGGTATCGGTCGGCGGCTTCGCGAGTCCGTCCCGGACCTCCGGATCCACGCGGTCGAACCCGCCGACAACGCGGTTCTCTCCGGCGACGAACCGGGCTCGGACTCGTTTCAGGGGATGGGCCCGGGATTCGTCGCCGACAACCTCGATACTGACCTACTCGATGCGGTCCATACGGTCGAGCTGGACGACGCGGAGGCCGAGTGCCGGCGGATCGCCCGCGAGGAGGGAATACTCGTCGGACAGTCCTCCGCCGGATCGAACCTGGCGGCGAAACGGGTTGCAGCCAGTCTCCGTGATTCAGGGGCGTACGCCGGCGACGAGCCGCTCGTCGTCACCGTTTTCTGGGACAGTGGCGAGCGGTACCTCTCGGCGGGGACGTTCGACGCGCCCGAAGCCGACACCGACGAGTGACTCGTGACGCTCGCCGCTTCCGCCCGGAGTTTCATTACGACGCGGAACCGAGTAGGATCGTGAGTACGCACACAACAGCAGCCCGTGAAGACGGGGCGTCCGACGGTCGATTCGACGGGCCATGGCTTCGCGTTCTCGCGCTTTCCGCCGGAGGCTGGATCGTCCTGTACGCGCTCGAATGGTTCCTGCTGGAGGCCGGCACTCCGGCGGGTGCCGTGGTCGGTTTCACGCACGCGTACCTCCTCGCACCGCTCGTAGCCGCGAGCGTCCTGCTCGACGCACTCTCGCTCGTCGAACGAGGAATCATCGACTTCGGCCTCTTCAAATGGGGATATACGCTCATCGCGCTGTTCGCTCCGCCGATCGCGATCCTCTATTATGCCCACCGTGAATGGCTGAAACCCGCGGACGCGGACTTGTTGACTGCGCCCACGGATCGGCCATGAAGTGAATGCGGATTACAACGCCGCAAAGAATATTGGCGTGCGGTACGCTCGGAAGCGACAACACAAACTCCGTTCCTCGCCCAAGTCGGGGAGCGGAGACGCACCAGTAGACGTGCGTGTAAATGGTGGGATGTTGAACGGCGAGAGTTACCAGCCTCTTGCTGGCGACTGATTGCCGGGAGTCCACATCAAAGCCCTACCCTCAACGAGCGAACCCCGTATGGGGTGAGCGAAGTAGGGTAGGGTAGTTTACATGGACGGCTGCGCGGTCACCCTCGTCGCGAGCGAGGCGATAGCTGCCGTCCGCGAGGAGACGGGGATCGACGTCTCTGACGGTCGCCATCGACGGAACGTCGTCGTCCGCGGGTTTGGCGAGGGGATGGACGATCTGCTCGACGCGAGCGTTCGGATCGGCGAGGCGCTGCTCCGGCCGACCCGGCGACGACCGCCCTGTACTCACGTCGAGACGCTCGCCGGAGAGGACGGGCTCGCGAGCGCACTCCGGAACCGTGGCGGTCTCTGTTGTGACGGCCTCGAATCGGGACCGGTCGCCGTCGGTGACGAGGTACGGATCGAGAGTCCGGACCCGGAGGCGGCCGGGGCGGCGATCGCGGATCGATTACGAACCGAACGGGAGGAGTAGGGCGAACGAGCGGCTCCGGATCTCCGGAGAGACGATCTCACGACTCAGGAAAGATGCTTTCGGGAACGTACGCCGAGACGGTCCAGTTCGGCGCGTCGACGACCTCGCTGATCTTCAGGTCCATCGCGGCCGAACACAGTATGTACGCCTCCCCACGGGTCAGTTCCCGCGCCGAAGCGAGGTGATCGATCATGTGTTTCGTCGCGAGCTCGGTCGCCTCCATCAGATCGTCGGCGATGCCGGTCGTTCCGTACATCGGCTCGTCATGGCCGGTTGGCGTGAACGGTCCCGTCGTCTCGAACTGGGGCTGGTCGATCTCCATGTCCGTTCGGACCGAGAGTCGCGCAGTGACGAACATCGGCGCTTCGATCCCGGTGACACACACCTCGCCGTCACCCTGTGCAGCGTGACAGTCCGCCGTGGAGAACAGTCCGCCGGCGACCTCCACCGGGAGATACACGGTCGAGCCGGCCGTCATGTGTTTCACGTCCATGTTTCCACCCGTCGATCGCGGCGGAAGCGTGTCGTGTTCGCCCGCCTCGGCCGGCGCGAGGCCGATGACGCCGGGGAACGGATCCAGAGGAACCTCGATACCGTTCACGAAGTGCCCCACGTCATCTTGAAGGTCCCAGATATGCACGCCCGCCTCCGGGAACTCCTCCGGGAGCAGTCCCAGCCCCATGTCGCCCGGGAGGTAACCGGTGTACCCCCATCCCTTATGCTGGAAGTCGAGCAGATCGACTTGGAGAACGTCGCCCGGCTCCGCACCGTCGACGGCAACGGGACCAGTCAGCGGGTGAACCGGATCGAAGCTCACGTTCGCGAACTCCTCGGCGGTGGACTCGACGTCCAGCTGGCGATCGACAGCGTCCCGGCACTCGAACCTGACGATGTCGCCGTCCTCGACCGTCAACACAGGGTCAAGCGAGCGGTCCCACACCCGGTGTACGTTGTGTTCGGCGTCCGAAAGACGATGATCGACGCTGTACTCGCGATGGGGTCGACTCGAGGTGGACTGCAGCTCGGTCGAATCCTTGGCATCCTCGTCGTCGTGGCGTGACATTCGTGATCAGACACCACAGCAAGAGACTTAAAATCGCATGTCAGGCAGGTGGCAGCGATCCGTGTCCGTACCCGAACGTTCGAGTAGCCGGCCGTCGTGCGGATCGACATGTACGACTACCACGTCCACACGACGTACTCCGACGGGTCCTTCCTCGAGGAGATGGTGGACGCTGCCGCTGCCGCCGGTCTCGACGGGGTCGGTATCGCTGATCACTGTAACGTTTCGACCGGCGAGAGCGCACGACGGTACAAGCGCGCGCTCGGGTTCAACCTCGATCTGACCTACGAGCGCAGGCGGCAGGCGATCGATCGGATCCGCGGGGACGTCGGGATCCGCGTGTTCGATGCCGTCGAGATGGATTACCATCCGGACGCGGAGGCGGAGATCGCCGCGTTCCTCGAGGACGCCGAATTCGACTACGCGATCGGGAGCGTTCACGACCTCGACGGGGCGAACGTCCACGCGCGGTCACACTTCGTCAAGAAACCCGAAGCGGAACGCCGCGAGCTCGTCGAGCGATACTTCGAGAAGCTCGTCGCACTGATAGATTCCGAGCTGTTCGCGATCGCCGCCCACCCCGACCTGATCGAGCGGAATCCCCACCTCCGTGGGTTCGCCACCGTCGAGCAGTACGAACGGGTCGCCGACGCGTTCGAGCGGTCACGAACCGTCCCCGAGATCAACGCGGGACGACTCCTCGACGACTACGGGGAGTTCCATCCTGCACCCGCTTTCTTTGACGTCCTCACCGAGCGAAACGTCGCGATGACGCTCGGAACCGACAGCCACGAACCCGGCGCGATCGCGCCGCGAGCGGACGAGATAGAGCAGGAGGTAGTCGATCGCGGGATCGAGATAGCGGACGTCATCGACCCGGCAACCCCGATCTCGTGAGGGGAACTGACTGGAGCGTCGACCGGACTTCCATGGCGATCAGTGAACCGCCTCGAGGTCACGCTCCGAGGCACTCGCCTTGCTATGTGTATATCCGCCGGGTACTGACCTCGCCATCCGGGTCGAGGAGCGTAACGGTGTCGCCCTCGTCGTTGAGCGCGGCGCGTTCGCGTCCCAAATAGTGGTCGGTCGCCGTGTCGGTCCCCGAGCCGACGTGTATCGTTAAGGTCTCGTCGGGGTCGAGCAGCAGGTCCGGCAAGTCGTCCTGCTGGCCGCCGCTCAGGTCGATCACGTACCCGGCGAGATCGACCGGTTCGCGGGTCGCGTTCCGTAGCGTCACCGACTCTTCGAGGGGGTCGCCGTCACCGGCTGGCCCCGGATCGATGGCATCGATGACGAGCCCGTCCGGAGTTCCCTCCTCGCCGAAGGCGACCAGGTCGGCGAGGGTGTATCCGTCGGTCTCGGTCAGCTGTGGGAGCGTCGGCTCCCAACCGTCGGGGGCGGCGTTCGGATAGGCTGCCTCGTCGGATTCGATGAGTCCGATAAGCGTCTCCGCGACGATTCGGGTCCCGACGGCTCCGAGTCGCTCGCCGTCGTTCTGGTATCGCGCCTCGTCGAGAACGTAATACCACAGTGGAGCGTGGCCGTCCGCGCCCCGACCGTGTTTCCGTAACGCTTCCATGATCGGCGCGTCGTCGCCGAACCCTTCGTTGCGGATCGGATCGATTCCCATCCGAGCGGCCACGTCCTGTCCCGACGGTAGTCCGAGGGCCTTCCCCCGACGGAAGTTTCTGACGGCCAGCGAGTCGTCACCCTCCATCGGAAGCTGAAACAGGGTCGGCGCGAGGAACGGCATGATCTTCCGCGCCGACTGGTAGTCGCCGTCACCCGTGTCGAGCAGGCGCGTCCAGTCGACGACGAGGTCGCTCGGCACGGGCCGACCGCCCCGGAGGTTCGCTCCATCGCCGGCTGGATCGGGGAACAGTCTGACGTTTCCGGACTCCTCGTTGATATCGAACTCGTGTCTGATGAGCGAGTGACCGAATCTGAACCCGGCTCCGGCGAACTCGACCGGAATAGCCACGGCCTTTTCAGGCGGGACGAAGAACGTTCGACCGTTCTCCTCGATGTCCTCCAAGACGTACGCGTCACACACCCGTGCGAGGAAGTCGTGACGGACGACCCACTGGTAGTGCCACCGGACCAACCGCTGGGCGGCTGCGGAAAGCGACTCGCCCTCCTCACGAAGTTCGGCTCCCTCCGGCGTCTCGAGATAGTCGACGACCCGATTATGGAAGTTGACGAACGCGAGGTGAAGCTGCGCGATCAGCACGTTCTCGTCGTTTCGCGGGTCGCCGATGAGCGCCACACCCTGTTCGTTTCGCTGCAGATCCGTTCCCGGAAGTCCGGAGAGCCCCCCGGACTCGGCGTCGGGTGCGGTTGCGGAGCCGGTAAGGAGGTGTGCTCCTTCCGGGTGTTCCTGATCGAACAGGAACGGCGTAACGCCCGGGCCGGTTCGGTACAGCGCGTCCAGATCGAGAGCGGGGGTCCGGAAGTTCCGTAACGCTGCCGGGTCGTTCCGTCGGTCGATCTCCGAGGTCGGGTCGAACGTGATGTCGTGGTCGATGAACTGTCCGAAAATGCCGTATGCAGCAGGAGTCTCAGCGTCACCAACGGGGTGATCTGCCGACTCCATCATCGGTCCGTCGCGATCGCCGTCCGCGGTCACTTCGCTGTCGCCTAACGAGTGGAGGAACTCGTCCGATCGGTCGTACACTGGTAGTTCGGGGAACTGGTTACAGAACCGATGGCTCCGCACCCGGCCGATCCGCGTCGTCGCTGCGTCGTTCATTCCTCGATGTTCGACGCTCCCGTGGATCGGTGTGTTCGCCGAGGTGACGGTGAGTTCGACCGTACGCTCCTCCTCGTCCTCCACGATCCGTCGACCGGTAACCGGATTCTCGCTTCCACCTCGCGTCGGGTCCCGAACGGTGAACTCGACCGTGGTTGGATCGAGCGCCGATCCCCCGTCCGCGACGAGCGGGAACGTGCCGTCCTCGTCGGTTATCCAGTGTCCAGCCGGATCGGGGTCAGCATCCAATCGTCCCACTACGACACGCCCACCGAGGGGGGTTCCCGACCCATTCACGACGCGACCGGAAACGGATTTCTCCGATGACATGCGGCAGAAATTACATGCTCTTAACTTATGTTTTCCTAAATAAACGATCACTAGATTTACTCGTTTTAGCTCGGAACCTGACGGGTTACCGACTGAGGCGACACACGCGTCACGACGTGTGGACCGACGGTCCTCACCTGCACGCGCGGATCGAGCGACCCGAAGGCGTGAGCCTCATGAGATCGGTCGTCCGATCGAACGACGCGGAGCTTCGATCTGCTCGCTCGATTTCGCCCCGCTCAGTCAAACAACGTCTCGCCGTCAACCATGTGCGCCTCGACGACGTCCATGTCGAGAGTCACCCCGAGACCCGGTTCCTCCGGTACCTCGATGTACCCCTCCTCGATCACGTCCTCCTCGACGAGATCCGACCACCAATCGAGCTCGTATGAATGGAACTCGACCGCGAGCGAGTTCGGGATCGATGCGCCGACGTGTGCCGCCGCCATCGTCGCAACCGGTGAGGCGACGTTATGCATCGCGACCGGGACGTAGTACTGGTTCGCGACGTCCGCGATCTTCCGTGTCTCGCGCATTCCACCGACCTTCGGGAGGTCGGGCGCGACGATGTCGACCGCCTGGTTCTGGATGAGCCGGCGGAGCTCGGTCACCCGATACCGGTTCTCCCCGACCGCGATGGGCGTCGTCGTCGACTTGGTCACCTCTTCTTGCACTTCGAGGTTCTCCGGGGGAACGGGGTCCTCGAGCCACCACACGTCGTACGCCTCGAGCGCGTCCGCGAGTCGTTTGGCGGACCCCCCGGAGAACGTCCAGTGGCAGTCGAACGAGACGTCTGCCTTGTCCTTCACCCGCTCGGTCACTTTCTCGACGATCTCGGCCTTGTGACGGATCTCGCCGGGGCGCAGATGTCGATTCGCGCGATCCTTTTCGAGCCCGGACGGAACGTCGAGATCGAACTTCAACGCGTCGTATCCCAACTCATCGACGACCCGTTCGGCTTCGTCGGCACACGCCTCGGGGTCGGCCTCCTCCTCCGTGTGGCAGTCACAGTAGACGCGCATCTCGTCGCGATACTTCCCGCCGAGCAGCTGGTACGCGGGAACGTCCAAGATCTTGCCGGCAACGTCGTGTAACGCGACCTCGATGCCGGAGATCGCGGTGACGGTCACACCCTCGACGGATCCCTCACCCGACATCTTCTGAACGAGATGCTCGTAGAGTCGATCGATGTCGAGCGGGTTCTCACCGACCACGAACGGTTTCATCCGCTCGATCAGCTCGGGGATGCCGGCTCCCCAGTACGCCTCCCCCGTACCAACGATGCCTGCATCGGTGTACACCCGCACGAGAGTCCACGGGAAGTTGCCGTCGACCATCGTCGTCTGGACGTCCGTGATCTCGACGTCACGACTGCCGCCGCGGGTTCCGGTCACGCCCATCGTCTCCGAGGACAGCTCTCGCATCGTGTACTCCGCGTTCGGATCGTGAAGCGAGTCGTAGTTTCGGCTCATGCGAAAGCGTTCATTCGGATCAGGGTAAGCGTTTATGTTCCGTCGAGAAACGACATCGTCTCCGGTCCAGGATCCACCCGCTCACCGTTCGGGACTGACGGTCGAGCGGAGACGTCGTCCGCGGCGCAGCAGGATCGTCTCGTGACGCGCCGATCAGCCGAGGTACGTGTCGGAAGAACGATAGGGAGTTTTTCATTGTGGTACCCCGAACGATGGACATGGTCGAAGTAACCGAGTCGCTTACCTGTCTATTCACGGCGGAACTGGAGCCCGACGACGACGGGGGATACGTGGTATCGGTTCCGAAACGCGAGATCGAGCACGGCTCCGTTATCCCCGGAGAGACCTACCGGGTCGCCGTGATAGAACGGGACGGAGCCGGATCGAGTACCGATGGCGGAGCAGTTGACTCGAGCCCAGCCACCGAACGCCGGCCGAAAAAAAACACCGGTGGATCACCGACCACGCCATCCACCTCCGGCCCCCCCGTCTCGGAGGGTGAGATACGCGACGTGACGATCGAGACGCTTGGCGACAAAGGAGACGGGATCGCAAAGATCGAGCGAGGCTACGTCGTCATCGTGCCCGACGCGGAGCTCGGCGACGAGGTGACCGTGGAGATCACGAGCGTCCGCGAGAACGTCTCGTTCGCGACGGTAATCGAGGAGTGAAAAACCCCTACGAGAACAGTCGGCCGAGGTGCTCCCGCGAGAAGAACGACGACGGCTCGTCCATGTGGACGCCGATCTCACCCGACAGCGCTCGCAACCCCGCCCGCTGTATCGGCTCCGGAAGCGAGTAGCACGTGCGGATCGCCTTCCCCAATCGGATCTCTCGTTCCAGCGCATCGCGCCACTCCGACTCGTAGTCGGTGAGCGTTTCGGGACGCGCCGGATCGATCGTCGCTGCCGCGGCGTCGGCGGCCCGCATCCCGTAGAGGATCCCGCCCCCGGTGAACGGCTTCGTCTGTGCCGCCGCGTCGCCGATCAGGAAGACCCGATCCGTCGTCACCGTGTCCGGGGGGCCGATCGGGATCGCTCCCGAGCAGAACCGCTCGGTCTCGGCTCCGTAGTCGTCAGTCAACCGGTCGAACAGTGCCTTTACGTCGTCACCGGGCGGAGCGGCGAGCCCGTACTCGACGCCCGCGTCTCCTCGAGGGATCCGCCACGCGAAGAAGCGCGGCGCAGTGAGATGAACGTCGACGTAGCTGCCGTCGTCCGGCGCCGGATCGAACGCTAACACCCCGTGGAGGATCTCCTCCGGTTCGTCGATGCCGACCGCCCGTCGAACCCGGGAGGTCGGGCCGTCACACCCCGCGACCATCCGGGACTCGACGGTTTCGGTCCCGCCGTCCGCGACGTTGACCTCGACGACGACCCGGTCCTCGCGCTCGTCGACTCCAGTGACGGTGTGGGCCTCGCGGATCTCGGCACCGGCATCGCGGGCACACGTCGCCAGCGTTCGGTCCAATCCGACGCGATCGATGACGTTCGACACCGGTTCGGTTTTATAAAAATGGTAAGGGGGAGAGCCGGGACCGCCGACGTGGAACCGCGCGCCCGACACTCGGTTCTGCAGCAGATCGGGTCTCGCGTCCGCGGGAACGTACTCCCAGACGTCGGTGGAGACGTGTCCCGAGCAGGCGAGCGGCGTCCCGATCGCCCCCTTCTCGAAGGCGACCACGTCGTATCCCGCCTCGGCGGCCCGGCGGGCGAACCGCGACCCCGGCGGCCCGGCACCGACGATGACGAAGTCGTACATATGTGACACGCTACTGGGTCCCGATATATAAATAGCGTAACCTTACCCCGCAGGTGAGTTACTCCATTCTCACCAGAGGTGTGACACTCGTTTCGGGCTGAACGCGCGGCTCAAGCCCGCTCGTCGAGCCACGAGAGTGCGGCATCGATGTCGGTTTTCGGCGGTGAGCAGGTGAACCCCTCACACACGTAGACGGTTGCCTCGCCGTTCTCGGCGTCCCGACCCTTCCATATCGGCGGGGCCTCCGCGAGAGCGAGTCGGTCGAGCCATCCGTCGAGCCCTGCCGACGTCGGCGGACGTGGAGCGATCACCGCACTCGGCAGGTACCGATCCGCGAGTGCCGAGGTCCACTCGTCGGGGACGGCATCGGCCGCGATGGTCACTTCGACGCTGCCGGATTCGAGTCGCTCCGCGGCCCGCACAAGCGAGACGTGTTCGAGCGGGCTCGCACGGATCCGGTCCCCGTGAGTCCGCACCACCGACTCGGCAACGGATCGGAACCGATCGTCAGTCCGGAACCCGTTGAGTAGCGTGAGCGTGTCCGCCGCGACGCCGAGACTGGAGGGCGTCGAGCGGTCAGCGAACTCCTGTGGGCGTGCGAACAGGGTTCCGCCGTCGCTTCCGCCGCACCCATCCGACTCACCGGTCGATCCCGTCTCGGAGTCACGGGTGAAGTAGATCGTCTCGACGTCCGGATCGTAGAACGCCTCCACGAGCCCGTCGGCCAGCTCCAGAGCGAACGCCAGCGCGTCGACGTCACCGGTCGCGGCGTACACGTCGAACGCGCCACGCGAGAGGAAGGCGTAGTCGTCCAGGTAGCCCGGCCCGGCGACGTCGCCGTCGATCCACCGCCTGTCGAGTCGCCCCGTTTCCGGATTGTACAGCCGGTTCCGGCAGAACTCGAGCGCGTCGGCGCCCACGTCAGCGTACGACTCGCCGAGAACCTGTCCCGCGGCCGCGAACGCGGAAATCGCCCGCCCGTTCCAGGCGGACAGCACCTTCTCGTCTCGAGGGGGTCGCGGTCGTTCCTCTCGGGCATCGAACAACGCGGTTCGAGCCTCGGAGAGGGTCTCCTCGACCGCCTCGATCGAGCGATCGTACTCCTCCGCGAGGTCGTCGACGTCTGCGGCAAGGGTCGGTATCGTCGTCCCACGCTCGAAGTTCCCTCCGGACCGGATCCCGTACCGTGAGCACGCCATCGACGCCGCCGGCTCGTCGAGAACCGCGTCGACTTCCTCGGGCGTCCACGCGTAGAACGCGCCCTCGACTCGTTCACCGGGCTTCTCACCGACATGGCCCTCAGGACGTCGACTCCGTGCGTCGAGGGTGCTGAAGAACCCCCCATCCGGGTGGCAAAGCTCGCGTTCGAGGAACCCCAGCGATTCGGATGCGATCCGTGCGTATCGCGGGTCGCCAGTGAGTCGGAACCCGTCGAGGTAGACCATCGGGAGCTCGGCGTTGTCGTACAGCATCTTCTCGAAGTGAGGGATCGTCCACGACCGATCGACCGCGTAGCGGTGGAACCCGCCGCCGATCTGGTCGTACATTCCGCCGGACGCCATCCCGTCGAGGGTGCGGGTTGCCGCATCGAGGAGTGCGCCTCCTCCGCTTCGGGCGGCCGCCCGCAACAGCAGGTCGATGCGTCCGGGCATCGGGAACTTCGGTCCGCTCGTTCCGAATCCGCCGTGCTCCTCGTCCGTGCTCCGCATCGCGGCCGCGGCCGCCTCGTCGAGCAGTCCGGAGTCGAGAGCCCCGGACGACGTCGACGGCACCGACTCCAGCTCGTCACGGGCGCTCGTCGTCCACTGTTCGGCGCGGTTCTCCATCTCCGATCGCTGTTCTGGATCCGCCCACGAGTCAGCGATCCGCCGACAGAGACCTGAAAAGGACGGCCGATTTCCGCGCGGCTCCGGCGGAAAATACGTTCCGACGTAGAAGGGTTTTCCGTCAGGGGTACACCACGCCGACAGGGGCCAGCCGCCGCCGCCGGTGACCAGCTGTGAGACCGTCATGAACGTGCTGTCGACGTCCGGTCGCTCCTCGCGATCGACTTTCACCGGGACGAACGACTCGTTGAGCAGCGCTGCCGTCTCCTCGTCGGCGAAGCTCTCCTCGGCCATCACGTGACACCAGTGACACGACGAGTAGCCGATGGAGACGAACACTGGCACGTCGTGTTCGCGCGCCAGCTCGAACGCCTCCGGGCCCCACGGCTGCCAGTTGACCGGGTTGTCGGCGTGTTGTTGGAGATACGGGCTCGGCTCCGCCGCGAGCCGATTCTCCTCCGTCGGCTGTGACATACTGGTGATTCGCCTGCGCGGCGGAAAAATCCCGCACATGCGGTATGGATACTCGTCGTGAGCGGAGCAGGAGGGAGGTATCCGGAGGGAGGTCGGGTCCGACGCAATGAAGATCCATATAGCTGGATCAATAGCGCGATAGAGAGGACAAGGTTTACACTTGTATGCGGGGATTCGTCGCGCATGACGGAGACCGTACTCCTGGTTGGCGGCGGCGGACGCGAACACGCGATCGCCAGAGCGCTCGCGGATGACTGTACCTTGTACGCCTGTGCGAGCAATCGAAACCCCGGGATCCGACGGCTCGCCGACGGGTTCGAGACGATAGACGAGACCGACGCCGACGGAATCGTCGCGTTTGCGGCCGAGGTCGGCGCGGATCTGGCGGTCATCGGCCCCGAGTCGGCACTGGAGGCCGGGGTCGCCGATGTGCTCGACGACGTGGGTGTGTACGCGTTCGGTCCGCAGTCGGAGGAGGCACGACTGGAGACCGACAAGGCATATCAACGCCGGTTCATGACGGAAGCAAACGTCCCAGGCTGCCCGGATTTCGAGGTGTTCGACGACATGGACGCCGCCTGCGCGTACATCGACGAATACGACGGCGATCTGGCGGTGAAACCCGCGGGGCTCACCGGCGGAAAGGGCGTGAAAGTGATCGGCGACCAGGTCACGAGCGAGGAGGCGAAGACGTATCTTCGGGATTCCGACTACGAACGGGTCGTCCTCGAGGAGCGATTAGTCGGTGAGGAGTTCACGATCCAAGCGTTCGTCGCCGACGGCGAGTTCCGCGCGACGCCCGCCGTTCAGGACCACAAGCGGGCGTATAACGGCGACGAAGGGCCGAACACGGGCGGAATGGGGTCGTACTCCGACACGGAGCCGTCGCTTCCGTTCATGCAGCCGGGCGACTACGAGGCGGCTCTCGAGGTGCTCGAGGCGGTCGTCGACGCGCTTCCGGCGTACAAGGGCGTCCTCTACGGACAGTTCATGCTGACCGATGAGGGACCGAAGGTCGTCGAGTTCAACGCACGCTTCGGTGACCCCGAGGCGATGAACACGCTCCCGGTCCTCGAAACGGCGTTCCTCGACGTACTCGTCGCGGCGCGGGACGGCGAGTCCCTGCCGGATCTCGCGTTCTCCGGCGAGGCGACGGTGTGTAAGTACGCGGTTCCCGACGGCTACCCGACGGACCCGAACTCGGGAGCCCGGATCGCGGTCAACGAGGAGAGCGTCGGCGACGCGCTCCTCTACTACGCAAGCGTCGACGAACGCGAAGACGGACTGTACACGACGACGTCACGCTCGTTTGCGGTCGTCGGTCGTGGCGACTCCATCGCGGCCGCAGAGGCGCAGGCGGACGCGGCGCTGTCGGCCGCCGGCGACCGTGTCCGGATCCGCCACGACATCGGAAAGCCGGAGCTGCTCGACCGTCGAGTCGAGCACATGGATGAGATCCGCGACTGACACGCGGGACCCATGACTGACGAGGCCGTGGCCGGTCCCGTTGAACGGAGCGTACGGCAATGGCGAGCAGGCGGTCACCGGCGTCCTCACGGCGGTGGACCGCACACCCGCCCCGGCCGACCGTGAGCTGTCGTCGTTCGCAGCGAACGGTGGCCGCGGTTTCCGAGTTATATTCTCGCCCCGAGGACCATCCGATCGGTCCGCGTTCGACGGGGGTGAGCGATACTTATATTCCCGCCGTAGTAACGGGTATCCGTGAGCGAAGAGGAAACAGAGTGCGACGAAGAGACCGAGCGTGGCGATGATGCGAGGGATCGACGCGACCGACTGGAGCGCCACCACACCGGTGGGGTCCGGAACTCGCTGTGGTCGTGGCCAGACGCGAAGTCGCCGCTCGCGGTCGTCCGGAACTACGTGGTGATCGCGTTGGCGCGCGTGAGTCCGAGTCTACGACTCAAGAACTGGCTGCTCTCGCGGATCGGCGTGGCGGTCGGATCCGGCGTCTCGTGGGGGCTCGAATCGACGCCTGACGTGTTCTGGCCCGAGCGGATCACGGTCGGTAACGATGCGATCATCGGATACGACGCTACGCTGCTCTGTCACGAGTTCCTCCAGGACGAGTATCGAGTCGGCGACGTCGTCATAGAGGACCGGGCGATGATCGGCGCGGGAGCGATCGTGCTTCCGGGCGTCACAGTGGGGGAAGGCGCCAGAGTCGCCGCCAACTCCCTCGTGGTCGATGACGTCCCGCCACGAACGACCGTGGCCGGCGTTCCGACGGAGGTCGTCTCTCGAGCGGACGGCGTCGCGAGCGCTGACGCGGATGCTGCGAGCAACGACGCGGACGACGGTAGTCCCGCTTCAGAATAGCCGTTCCGTTCAGCTCCCGCTTGCCGAGTCATCATCCGCGGTCGCAGCCTCGTCGCCATCCGCGGTCGTAGCCTCGTCGCCATCCGGGGCTCGTTCCGCCTCCGTGATGTGCGCTTCGGTGCTAACGCTGTCGAGATCGACTCCGACCTCCTCGGCGACCGCGTCCATGACCGCCCGCTGCTCGGCCATCTCGTTTTCGAGTGCCTGGACGCGCTCGGCGGTATCGGTCACCGTCGTTTGCGTCGCTTGGACCTCCTCGAGGAGCTCATTCATTTTCTGATAGGTCCGTTCTGCCTTATCCGCGAGTTTCTGGATACGTTTGGCCGTGTCGCCGAATCCCATATCCTCCCCGTGGTACTGGCCGTACCTGTGCTTTTCCGTTCGTGTCGAACACCGGACCGATCCTGACGATGGACTTTTGACTGAACTCGGTAAGGTAATGTCATGAGCGTCGACCGGATCCTGTTGACGAACGACGACGGCATCGACGCCGTCGGGCTGCGGGCGATGTACGAGGCCCTCTCCGAGGAGTACGAGGTCACCACGGTCGCACCCACTGGTGACCGCTCTTCGATCGGGCGTGCCAACTCCGACGCGGTCGACGTGACGGGCCACGAGCTGGGATACGCGGTGGACGGGACCCCCGTCGACTGTGTCGTCGCCGGACTGGACACGCTCGCCCCTGACGCCGACTGCGTCGTCGCCGGCTGCAACAAGGGTGCGAACCTCGGGGCGTACGTGCTCGGTCGGTCGGGGACGGTGTCAGCCGCCGTGGAGGCGGCTTTCTTCGACGTTCCGGCGATCGCGACGTCCATGTACGTTCCCGGGGATCATCCCGGTTGGCGACGAACGGAGCTGGCACCCGAGCGGTTCTCGGATGCCGTTCACGCGACCCGCTATCTCGTCAACGCCGGGGTCGACGCGGACGTGTTCGAGACTGCGGACTATCTCAACGTGAACGCGCCGATAGCCGATGAGGGCGGTGCCGCCGCGCCGATGCGGGTAACCGTTCCCTCGGACTGGTACGGAATGACTGCCGAGCGTCGTGACGGAAGCGAGGCCGGAGACGGAGCCGAGAACGGGAATCCGGACCGTATCGAGGACGGGATCGATCACCGCATCGTGTTCGGTGACCCGATCTGGGACCGAATGACGCCCGAGTCCGTCCCGGACGAGGTGGGGACCGACCGCCGCGCAGTCGTCGACGGCGAGGTGTCCGTCACGCCGCTCACGGTTCGATGCGGAACCAACCGGGACGGCTCGCTTGGAGCGCTCGCGGAGCGATATCACGGAACGATCGACCGGTGAACGGACCGCAAGGACGCGCCCCACGACGGGAACGAGAAGCGGACGGATCCCGAACTGAACGGGGCGATGGACTGAACGGGCGTCACTCGGTGTCGGCGCTGACCGTGACTTGCGCCTCAGTGATGACGCGATCACCCATCTCGTATCCGGGTTCGTACACCTCGTGTACGGTTCCGTCCGGCTGGTCGCTTTCGACGCGGAGCATCACTTGGTGACGCGCCGGATCGACTTCGGTTCCCGGGTCGGGATCGATCGGATCGACACCCTCGTCCGCGAGCACCTCGTCGAACTTCTCGAGCGTTGACGCCACGCCCGGCCGGATGTCACTTCCGTCCTCCTGGTCGAGCGCTCTGAGGAGGTCGTTGCGGACGGGGGCGATCCGCTCGACGAGTGCTTCGGAGGCACGCTCGCGGATCTCGTCGCGCTTGCGCTTGGCTCGTTCCTTGTAGTTGCTGAAGTCGGCTCGGACCCGTGCGAGCTTCGAGGTCAGCTCGTCGACCTCCGCACGCCGATCCTCGAGTTCGGCCTCCAGCTCGGCAACCTCTTCCGCGAGATCGGCGTCGTATTCGGCCACGCGATCCGCGATGTTCGAAGCGTCCGCCTCCGAGTGTTCTCCCGCCGTCTCGGCATCCTCGCTCACGTCTCCGTTCTCGGACGCCGTTTCCCTGTCTTCGGGAGCGGCCATGTCCTCGGAAGCAGCCGTTTCGTCGGTGTCAGCGGCCTCGTCAGGGTCGACCGTCTCGTCCCCGTCGGGAGCCGACGACGCGTCCTCCGACTCCGGCGTCTCGGTCTCGACGGCGTCTTCGTCGCTCATGTTCGATCGAAGTCCGTCGGCGCCTATAAGGGTTGTAGAACGCGGTCACGAGTTGCCGGGTTACTTATCCCGTCCAGTCGTATCGCGGGTAATGACTGCGCCGAACCGAAACACGCTGTGGGCGCGGGCGATCGTCGACGAGCTCGCCGACGCGAACGTCGACGCGGTCGTCGTCTCGCCGGGCAGCCGCTCCACACCGCTGACGATGGCCGCCGAACGGCACGGCGACATTCACGTCTTCTCGCACCTGGACGAACGCGCTGCCGCCTACTTCGCGCTGGGTCGCGCCCGACGGACGGGGACAGTGACGCCGCTGATCTGTACGTCCGGCACCGCCGCAGCCAACTACCATCCTGCGGTAATGGAGGCAAGCAACGGCCGCGTCCCGCTCCTCGCGCTCACCGCGGACCGCCCGCCGGAGCTGCGTGACTCCGGTGCGAACCAGACCGCCGATCAAGAGAAGCTGTACGGTGATGCCGTTCGGTTTTACAAGGATCTCCCGGAGCCCGCCGCCGCCGACCGTCCCCTTCGGTCGGTTCGGACGACGGTCGCCCGCTCGGTCGCGATCGCAGAGGGTTCGGACGCGGGACCGGTACATCTCAACGTCCCGTTCGCGAAACCGTTGGAGCCGACGATGGTCCCGGGTGACGTTCCGGACGACCTCGATGCGGACGCTGCGGTCGGCCGCGACGGCGCATACGTCGACGTCTCGCCCGGAGCACCGGAACCGAGCGATGATGGTCTTCGCGAGCTCGCAGCAGCCCTCTCCGCCGAACGGGGGGTGATCGTTGCCGGTCCCGCGGATCCGCCCGGTCTCGACCCGGAAGCCGTGACCGCGCTCGCACATGCGACCGGGTTCCCGATATTGGCGGACCCGCTGTCGGGGGTTCGATTCGGGGGACACACCCGTGTCACGACCGTGATAGGCGCCTACGACGCGTATCTATCGGCGGATCTCGCGGGCGACACGTCGGACGGTGCGCCGACCGAGGCGGGCGATCGGGGTTGGCTCGATCCCGAGGTCGTTCTCCGACTGGGCGCGTCGCCGACCTCGAAGTCGCTCCGAACGTATCTCGCCGCGACGGATGCGGATCAGTTCGTCGTCGATCCCGCCGGTCGCTGGCGCGAGGCCGAGTTCGTCGCCACCGATATCGTCATCGCCGAGCCGAACCGGATCTGTGCACGTCTCTCGCGGCTCGTCCCGGGCGGTACTGGCGAGGGCTCGACGTGGCGCGATCAATGGGAGACCGCGGATCGGATCGCGGAGTCCGTCCACGGGCGTACGACCGGATCATCCGACACCGACGGGGGTACGGGTTCGAACGCCGGACTTCACGAAGGTGACGTTCTCCGCGTCGTCGCCGACGCGATTCCGGACCCGTCGACACTGTTCGTTTCGAATTCGATGCCGATCCGTGATCTGGATCGATTCGTCCCGCCGTCGTCGACGAACGTCACCGCGATCGGGAACCGGGGCGTCTCCGGGATCGACGGGATCGTCTCGAGTGCGCTCGGGGCGGGATCGGCGACGACCGACGACCTCACACTCGTCGTGGGAGATATCGCCCTGTATCACGACACCAACGGGTTGCTCGCGATCGATCGCTGTGACGTCGACGTGACCGTCGTCCTGATCAACAACGACGGGGGTGGGATCTTCCACGCGCTCCCGATCGAGTCGTTCGATCCGCCGTTCACGGAGGCGTTCAAGACACCCCACGGCCTCGAGTTCGAACCGATGGCGGAACTCCACGGACTCGACTACACCCGGATCGATGCCCGGCCGACTGAGGCGGACGACGCACTGCCGACGGAAGGGAACGACGCACCATCGGCGTACCCGAAGGGTGAGGCCGAGTCCCGGATCGCCGGCCTCGAGGCCTTCGAGAAGGCGTACGTGCGGGCACACGGGAGCGGGGGGTCACACCTCATCGAGGTACGAACCGACGCTGCGTCGAGCCACCGGACGCGAGAACGGCTCCGGTCGCGCGTCCAGGAGGCCGTTCGTGAGACGATCATCGGGACGAAGCCGAGCTCGGAGGACGGGATATGAAACGCGGGTGGTTCGCGATTCTCGGCGGTTGGATGCTCGTCGTGTTCGGGGCGACGACGGCACTGTTCGGTACCGGATTCTGGTCGTCCCCGCTCCGTGCGTTACAGGCCGTACTCCTCCTGAGCGGCGGCCTTGCGTTCGTTTCGGGTGGACGTGGCGAGGAACGGTACGGTCTCGAACCCATCCGGCTCATCGCTCTCGGAACGGTTGCGCTCGGCGGCATCGCGCTAGTTAATGGTGTCGGCGCACTGAGCGGCGGCACTCCCGTCGAAACCGCCGAGCTCGGGGCCGCCGTCGGCGCGGCGGTTAGCGGCTTCGCGTTGGTGGTCATCGGTGGGGGACTCTACCGTGGGGGTGACGCGATCGAGATCGAGATCAGTGACGAACCGATCCTGAGAGACCGATGAGCCGCACGGTGTTTCGACGGTTGGTCACTCCACTGTGAACTCCGCCCGCTGCCCGGTACGGAAGCGAAGCGTCAGCGGCCCGTTTCCGTCGTTTCTGACGGTGAGCGAGAGCCGTACTTCGCGGACGTCGTGCTCACCGTCGCGACCGACGGTCGTCGCCGAAAGGGTAGCGGAAGGCATGTACGGTGGCTCGCGCCTCGAGACATAAACGCTGGTGGCGAACGCGGGTTCTTATTGTTCCCCGGGCCGTGTCCGATACCGTGCAGGTCGTGGGATACGACGCCGGCGGCGGTGCTGTCCGTAGCGACGGCGACGGCGATCGTGACGCTGACGAGCGTACGGAACGAGGCGGTGGGTTCTACGTCGCGGACGACGGGGGAGTGGAGTATCTCGACGCGAGTCCGGGAACGACGCTCTCGTTCGGGCTCGGCGATCGTCGGTGCGCTGGAACGGTCCACGACGACCGACACGCCCGCTGTGAGGACCCCGATGCGCCGTACTGTGATGCGCACTCCTCCGTATGGGTGTGTGCACGATGTACCGGGACGTGTCTCAAAGACGAGATGGACTGCCACGAGAAACACGCCATGTATCTCGCCGCGTTCGCACCGGACGTGTTCAAGGTGGGCGTCACCCGGACGTGGCGGCTCGAAACGCGCCTCCGCGAGCAGGGTGCGGATCATGGGGCCCACGTCCGGACGTTTCCCGATGGACGGATCGCCCGCGAGGTGGAGGCGGAGCTCGCAGCCCGTGACGGTCTCGTCGACCGTGTCCGTGTCCCGACCAAGATTGCCGGATTCGGACGCTCCGTCGACGTCGAGTCGTGGGGGATGTTGCTCGACCGGTTCGACCCCGTCGAGCGGTTCGAGTTCGATTACGAACTGGGGCTCTCCGAACGACCCGTCGTGGAGACGATGGCGGCGGGGACCGTCCGCGGATGGAAAGGACGAGTGCTGGTGATCGACCGCAACGGCTCCACGTACGCGGTCGACGCACGGGAGTTGGTCGGCTACGAACTGACCCAGGAGCTGCCCGAGCGTGACCTCCAGTCGAGTCTCGGCGCGTTCGGCGAGTAGGGGCCCCACGTCGTGTTCGGCGAGTAGGGGCCCACGGCGCGTTCGGAGGCGGTGGGTCGATGGCGCGTACCGTTCTCATCGTCGAGTCGACGTGTTCGCGGTCGCTATTTCCCTTATATTCCTATTAGCTCCTTTCGACCGATCGGTGTCACTATACGAAGCCTTGAAATATGGTGTCCAAGAATACGCTGATAAGATGACGAAGTCAAACGCGTTCACCGTCATTTCCGAACAGAACGATCACGATCACGCCACTGTACGTGCACATCCGCGTAATGAGACCTACCACATCGTCGACTACGCAGATGAGGCCGCTCGCGAACGCGTTTCGGAGCTACCGGCGGGCTCGGTAGTCGAGCTGGAACTGTCGCGTGCGGGTCGTCGGAGCAACGTCTGGTGTGCCGAATCCATCCACACGGCCGAGACCGACGGTGGCGTCGATACCGAGGTGGAACGGAGCGCCTGACGCTCGACGGTCACGGACGATCCCTCGCGGCCGGCCCCTGCTTTTTCACTCGGTTCCTCGTCACTCGGTAGATGTTCGGTCTCGCGTCTACTCGTTCGGAAGAACGATCACTCGTCCGGCGTGAGCCGAGGGTTCGTCACCGCACCGATCGACGCCGACGAGAAGTCTCGGAAGTACTTCGCGAGGACACCGCCGTCGTACGGCGGATCGGGACGCTCCCATCCCTCCCCACGCTCGTCGAACTCGTCGTCCGAGAGGTCGACGGAGAGGTCTCGGTTCGGGATATCGACCGTGACGTGATCGCCGTCCTCGATCAGCCCGATCGGACCACCGACGGCGGCCTCGGGCGCGACGTGACCGATCATCGGTCCACGAGTCCCCCCGGAGAAGCGTCCGTCCGTGAGCAGCGCCACGTCCTCCTCGTGACCCGCGCCGACGACGGCGGCCGTCACGCCGAGCATCTCGCGCATTCCGGGGCCGCCGGTCGGCCCCTCGTTCCGAATGACGATGACGTCTCCCGACTCGATCGAACCGGACTGGACGTACGCCATGGCGTCCTCCTCGTTCTCGAACACGCGAGCGGGCCCTTCGTGATAAAAGGCGTCGTCGCCGGTCACCTTGAGCACCGCGCCGTCGGGTGCGAGGTTTCCCTTCAGAACCTTGATCGCACCCTCCTCCTCTTTGGGATCGTCGACTGAATAGAGGAAGTCCGCCGCTATCTCGTCGTCGTCCGAAAGCGTCCCGTTCGCCTCGAGTTCGGTTATCTCCTCGGCGATGGTCCGGCCGGTCACGGTCATCGCGTCGCCGTGGAACAGGTCGGCCGCGAGCAGCCGACGGATCACCACCGGAACGCCGCCGATCTCGTGGAGGTCGTTCATCACTCGGGAGCCGCCCGGCTGGAGGTTCGCGATCTTCGGCGTTCGCCTGGAGATCTCGTCGAAGTCGTCGATCGTGAGGTCGACGTCCGCCTCCGCGGCGAGCGCCAGCAGGTGGAGCACCGCGTTCGTCGAGCCGCCCATCGCGGTCTGGAGCGCGATCGCGTTCTCGAAGGACTCTCGTGAGAGAATATCGGAGGGACGACGGTCGTTCTCGATACAGTCGAGGACGAGCTCGCCGGCACGCTCGGCCACGTCGTAGCGTTTCGCGTCCTCGGCGGGTGGAGAGGCCGATCCGAGGGGGGCGAGCCCGAGCGCCTCCGAGATGGACGCCATCGTGTTCGCAGTGAACATTCCTCCACACGACCCCGCACCGGGACAGGCGTGTCGCTCCAGATCGTCGAGCTCCTCGCCGCTCATGTCGCCTTCGGCGTAGGCGCCGACGCCCTCGAACACTTGGACGATGGTGACGTCACGGCCATCGTGTTGGCCGGGCATGATCGACCCCCCGTAGAGAAATACGCTCGGTAGATCCGTCCGGATCGCCGCCATCATCATTCCAGGGAGGTTCTTATCACAGCCCGCGACCGTCACCAACGCGTCCATGCGCTCGCCGAAGGAGACGAGCTCGACGCTGTCGGCGATCACTTCCCGGGAGATCAGACTGGCTTTCATTCCCTCGGTCCCCATCGAGATGGCATCGGAGATGGTGACGGTGCCGAACTCGATGGGCATCCCGCCGGCGGCGTCGATACCGTCTATCGCCGCGTCGGCGACGTCGTCGAGGTGAACGTTACACGGCGTGATATCGGCGGCGGGGTTCGGCACGCCCACGATGGGTGAGGAGAGGTCCTCGTCGTCGAACCCCATCGCGCGGAACATCGAGCGGTGGGGCGCGCGGTCCGCACCCTCGGTCACGTCCCGGCTTCTGAGATCTGCGTCCTTTTCGCCCGCGAAACGATCGGCATCGCCCCCGCGTCGACGAACGGACTCGTCGTCGGGTCGTGGTTGCTGTTCGCTCATGTTCGACCCTGTCGCTCGGGGCTATTAAACCGCCGCAACGGGGCGAGGGTTGCTTGGTAGAACGAACGCGTCGACCGTCGCGTCTCGCCGTGTGAAGCGAGACGTGACGCGGCGATCGCCAGCGACCCGGCGGGACGTCCGTCGTTCCTCGCTGGTGGTACTCACACGAATACAAGGAGGAAGCCCACGGCTTTAGCCGTGGGAGGAATCCGACGGCGCCGTTTTGATCTCGACGCGGTATCCGAACGGATCCCTAACGTACACCGCAGCGGACTCACCGACAGCACCGAGCGGCGAGTCGAGTACCGTTTCGATCGC
>LFFM01000319.1_pt1 | contig 32746 bp, 33 predicted proteins | sample 643131 | NCBI WGS metagenome assembly LFFM01 (sample SAMN03777445, study PRJNA286221) | soda lake metagenome | biome: soda lake; feature: Kulunda steppe; material: water; isolation source: sample Tc-Br brine of Tanatar trona crystallizer | place: Russia: Kulunda steppe | collected 2011-07
ATCGTCGCGACGATGGGCTGTTCGACGCTGGAGCTCGATACCGACACCGAACTTCGGGATTGGGCTCTCGAGGACCCGGACGGTGCCGATATCGACGAGGCACGGCGGATCCGTGACACCGTCCGAGAGCACGTCGAGGCGCTTTTCGACGACGTCGAGGCGTCCTTCGAGTAGCGCCGAAACCCCGCTGACGGAAACCCTCGGAGTTTATATCGCCAACATCGCCCTGATCATATCTCTCGTTCCGGGTCCGAGCCCGACGGCGAGAATGGCGATGAGAAGCAGGTACGCGTACCGCGGGCTCTCGTCGAAGATCTCGTCGTTGAAGATCCAGACCACGACGACCGCGGCGATGACTTTGATAAAGAGGAACGGCCACGCCGTCCCGATGGCCTCCGAGAGCCACGCCGGCTGGATCCGTCCCGTGATCTGAACCGTCGCCTCGTTGACGACGTGTTTCGAGCTGTACTGGACGCCGATCCCGAGCGCGTCGGTCCAATCGAGGCTCAACACGTTCGCGACGCCGTCGACGGTGTGGCCCCACACGATGAGCGCGCCGACCGATCCCGTCCCCTCGTTTATATACGGCGCGTATCGCTGGCTCGCCCACCAATAGAGGGCCGTAATGAGCGTCGACCCGCCGAGGGTGATGATCGCGACGGCCGGGAAGAACCCGACGATCTCGGTCGTCATCGCGAGATAGAGCAACCATCCGACCGTCCCCGTCAGCGCGAGCGCACCGACACCGCCGACGAAGGGCTCGTAGGAACCGATCGGTCCTCGACGGGCGAGATAGATGCCGGCGACGAGGACGCCCAGCGTGAAGGCGAACATCACGAAGTAGATGAACGGGCTGATGATGAGCGCCACCGACGGATAGGGGATCAACATCCCGGCGTCGGCCCGAATGAACGCGACGTTGACGTCCTCGACGACGCGGAGCGATCCGCCGAGCAACATGAACGGGAACAGCGCGAAATAAAATCGGGGCGTCATCCGGACGTCGAGCCGGCGGAGCAAAAGCAACACGCCGACGAGCATGAACACCAACACGACGGCGTAGCTGAGCGTCGAAACTGTGGTGTAACCGGGCGTGACGACGATCCCCTCGGCGCCCGCACAGGCCGATTGGCTGTAGAGCCGTTCGGTCGTGCCGCCGGAGCGAACCGCACAGCTCGCACCGTGGGCGTCGGCGTCGACCGGGCCCCAGAAGTACCGCCACAGGAACCCGCCGTACACCTGACGCGGTAACGCGATCGCGGCTGCAACGAGCACGGCGAGACCGCCGAGAAACGCCGCGAGCCACGCCCGGACGGGATCGTCGAGTCCGTCGGGAAGATCCATACCGGAATTCCCGGCCCACGCCCGTTTCACCTTTCCGGTCTCCGGCGTCCCGCGGACACAACCGCCGGAAGCGGAGCGACGAGCAGCTTTTCGACGACCGGGGCTCGAAAGCGCCACCGACTTGTCTCCCCTCCGCGTTTCTCCGCCCATGCACGCGCTCGCAAAGCGGATTCACAACATCACGCCGAAGGACGTCCGGTTGCGCTTCGAGGACGGTTCGACGGTCGTCCTCGAGATGCGGTCGGCGGAGTTCTTCCAGGAGGCGTTCCAGGCCGAAGGGACCGGTCCCGACGGAACGACGTATCGCCTCGTCACCGACGGCGAGGACGACCCCCTCGTCGCCGGGCGGGAAACCGACGGCGGCTGGGCGACCGCCGGCACGGTCGCCGACGTGGAGCCCGCCTAACGCCCGACGCGTCGGAGCCGCTTCGCCCGCGGTTTATATACGATGACGAGGACAGTCCGATCCGATGCGTTCGCTCATCTCGGTTCGTGTCCGTGCGCTGCTCGGGCTGTTGTCGTGGCTTGTAGCTCGAGCGTTTCCCTTCGCACACTGGGGGCGACGCTCGACGAGGCCCTCCGGAACCGGGTCCGGGTGCGCCGAAAACTCCCCCGAGCGACCTTTCACGTCGAGAGCGGCGGCGCACGACAGCACGCGCTCGAAGTGGTTCGACGCGCTCACGACACGGGTCGGATCCGTCGGGGACGAATAGCCGGGAGGCGTTTCCGTAGCGACGGCTCTGGGGAGATCGCCGTCCGGTTTCCCCGGCTATCGGCCCGACGTCGAAAGGAAGTTGTTGCGAGGGAAGGCCGCTCCGAGAGCGGTCTTCCGCACCACGGGGGTGGACCCCGCCATGCGCTTCACGGCTCACGTACGTTCGCCGTTTCGCACCCGAGGCGCTCGCTTTGCTCGCGCCTCGCCATGCGAGGGGAGGGATTTGAACCCACGGACCTCCGCGAGACGGTCCGGCTCGCTTCGCTTCGCGGGCTGCGACTCGCGTGCTCTCGTTCGCTCGCGACGCTCGCTCACGAGACCTCTACAGGAGCGGATCTTGACTCCACCAGCTGCGGGTACACCGTCTGCTGTTCGCGTGACCTGAAGGAAGTTGTTGCGAGGGAAGGCCGCTCCGAGAGCGGTCTTCCGCACCACGGGGATGGACCCCGCCATGCGAGGGGAGGGATTTGAACCCACGGACCTCTACAGGAGCGGATCTTGAGTCCGCCGCCGTTTCCGGGCTTGGCTACCCTCGCACGCAACTCGGCATAACAGCCTCATGGGATTTAAGCCACCGGTTTCGATCGCCGGCGAGCGGCGGAACAGATCATAAAAGTGGGCACGGATCGAAGCGTCAGTATGACCGATCACCCACGGCTCGCCTACACCGAATCCGGCGAACCGGCGATCGCCGCCACGCTCGAATCGACGGTCGAGCACAACTTTTCGACGCCGTCGCGGGAGACGCTCACGTTATCGACGAAGGCGGCCGGACTGATCGTGGACGAGTTGGCCTACAGCGAGCGCGAGGAGATCGCATCCGAGACGGTCGAGACGGTCTTTCTCACCGGCGGCGTGTCCGGTGACGAAAACACCGATCCGATCGAACTCGTCCGGCGACTCCGTTCCCCGTCGGGCGGGAAACACCCGACCGACGCGGAACTCGATCGCGTCGCGGAATACTTGAAAAGCGTCGAGATCGAGGAGCGGCTCCGGTGGCTTGCGGTCGAACTCGTCGAGGAAAGCCGTCTCTGCGAGGCGATGGAACCCGACGACATCACGACACAACGAGACCGGATGAACGACCTGCGGGGGATCGCGAAGGATCTCTGAGGCGGCGGGGAGACGATCGACTACTCGAGCCGTTCGGCGTATTCGTAATCCTCCGACCTCGCCTCCGGGCGCTCGCCGTCCAGTTCGATCCGCCATCCGTCGAGTACGGTCGGATTCTCGAGCGCGTTCGTGAGCGTCGTTCTCACACCGAGTACGCCGACACCGTAGTAGTCTCTCGGGATCCCGTGGAGATACTGCAAGGCCGTCCCGAAGAGGCTACACATCCCGTCGTCGTCCTCGAAGTCGTAGTGCTTGTACGCGCCCGCCGCGACCTGTACCATTCCGTGAAGGAAGGCACTTTCGGTGGTTCCCCGTCCGTAGTTGTACCATTCGTCCTCGAAACAGTCGTGTGATTCGTGGAACGCGTCGGCGTTGTACAGTCGCACACCGTGAACGACCGCACGCCGGAGGGTGCCGTGTTCCCACCCGTTCGATACGCCCCGCTCTCGACGCCACCCGGTCGGATCGCCGGAACTCGGTGGGGCGACATGAGCGTCCCGTGTGTGGTCGTTCATAGCTGGGTTTTGGATCGCTCGGATCGGCTCTCCCGACGATACGTTCCCTCCGTACTTAAACGAACTTTCTCGAAGGGATCGGAGTCTCCTGGGAGTCTGTTCCTCTATCGGTTCCCGGAGACACGCCGATCCGACGGCTCGACGTCACTTCCGGTCCGTCAGAACGGAATGCCCCCCGCGAGCAGGGCGGCGTTGATCAAAAGGAGCACGGCACAGACCGCGCTGGCGAGGATATACGGCCGGACGGCCACGGCGAACTCGGCCGCAGTCGGTTCGCCCCGAAGCGCTTCGGCGGGGAACCCTTCGGTCATGAACCGGCCGAACCCGATGTCCTCGATCGAACGGCGCATCCGGAGGACTCCGAGTTCGATGGCGCCGTTCATCATTCCCCACAGCCCGAGCATACTGAGAACCGCCCATCCACGTACTGTCGTCGTCAGCGCTTCCAGCGGCGTGTACAACTCCCAGATCAGATACGCGCCCGTGATCGGGAGAACGACGCCGGTCCACCGAGTGATCAAAAGCAATCGGTGGATACTGTCGACGAACACCCTGGCCGGGAGCCGATCCCTACGAGCGTCCGGCAGGATCGCATAGGCGACGTACAGCGTCGCCCCGGTCCAGAAAGCTGCCGAGAGCACGTGGAGAGCGTACGCGATCGTGAGCGAAACCATTCGGCCGATCAGACGGCCGAACGAGACAAAAAACCGGGCATCGGCGTCGCCCTCCTCAACTCGCGAACGAGCACGCGACAGGCCTTTTTAAACTGAGCGACAAGCCGTGGTATGCGCGATCTCGACGGGACCGACCGTGAACTCCTCCGACTGTTGCTCGCGGACGGACGGGCCTCTTATAAAGAACTCGCGGAAGAGGTCGGCCTTTCGGCACCCGCGGTCAGCGATCGAGTCGACCGACTCCGCGAGTTGGGCGTGATAGAGCGCTTCACCGTGGATCTCGATCGCTCGACGATCCACGGCGGCTCGCGTGTCGCGGTAACGCTCGACGTGGGACCCGGTTCAGCCTCGGCGGTCCGGTCGTCGTTGGACGGTCTGGACGGCGTCGAACACGTCTTCGTGACCGCCGACAGCCGGCTGTTCGTCGTCGCGACAGTGGACGATCCCGCGGCGATCGACTCGGCGCTGTCGCCCGCGTTCGACACCGGGGCCGTCGAATCGGTGGCCGTCACGCCGATCGTGGCGAGTGACTGGTTTCCCGCGATCGGCGAGGCGACGCTGGGACTCGAGTGTGTCGAGTGCGGTAACAGCGTTACTGCCGAGGGGGTGAGCGAGACGATCGGCGGCGAGCGATACGAGTTCTGCTGTCGATCCTGTCTGTCCCGGTTCGAGGACCGATACGAGGAGTTGCGGGACGGAATCTGATACCGACGGGAGATCAACTGAAACCGACCCACGGTCGTCGTTCGCCCCGTCGGGTTCGTGAGTCAGTCGGCGCTGACTTTCGCCTTCTGCTCGCGGGGGAAGTTGTCGATCGTCGCCTCCCGGAACGCCGCTTCGTCGAACCCGATGTCCCGGTCGAGGAACTCCTCTAGCTGTCGGGTGTCGCGCATGGCGTTTTTCAGACAGGTCGAGGCGCCCGGCGAGGGGGTCACGTTGAAAACGATCCCGTCGCCGGTGATCTTCGCCTCACCCATATCGAGGGATCTCTCGGCGGTGTCGACGATCTGCGGTCGGACGCCGCCGAACCCTTTGGCGCGCTCGATGTCTTCGAGGTCGACGCTCGGAACAACTTTCCGGACGTGTGGCAGGAACGACCGCTTGCCGACGACGGGCAGATCGTAGATGAGGTTCTCGAGCACGTAGGGCAACAGCACCCTGTCCGCGAGAATGTTCGCGTAGCTGAGAAACGAATCCGGGTTCAGCCCGAACACGTCGAAGAAATCCGGTACCGTCGAGAGCTCCCCGCGTTCCAACGCCGGGACGACCTTCGCCGTCGGACCGAACCGGGTCGTCTTCCCGTCGTGGACCTCGGCGTCGCCGTGAACCGCGGCGAAGGGGAGCTTTTTCATCTGGAGGGTGTACACCTTCCCGTTCAACAGCCCCTCATCGGCCACGAAGAAGCTTCCGGCGACCGGCAGAAGCGAGAGGTCCTCGCCGTATCCCATCTCCTTGGCGATCTGGAGGCTGTGTGAGCCCGCCGCGACGACCGTCGCGTCGGCCTTGAACCAGCCGTCGGTCGTCTCGATGAGGAACTCGTCGTCGGCGTCGTTGACCGACTTCACCTTCGTCCCGGTGTAGACGTCGACGCCCTCGCGGTCGCCGACCTGTTCGATGAACGATTCGGCGACGGCGCCGTAGTCCACGGTGTAGCCGTCCGGCGTCTGCAGCGCCAGCATCTCCCTGTCGGGACCTCGGCCCTCGACGACCTTCGGCTCGATCTCCGCGATCTCCTCGCGACCGATCGCCTCGAGTTTCGGGAACAGGTCGCCGAACCCGTTGTCGTGGTACCGAGTTTCGAGTTTCTCCACCTCGTCGGAACCGACCCCGAGCACCATCTTGCTCCGTTTGCTGTGGAGTTCTCGTTCGGGGTCGTTGGCCTCGAGATAGCCGGCGACCATCTCGGCGCCCTCCTTTACTTTCTCGGCCTTCTCGAGCGTGTAGTTGGTCTCGATGTCGCCGAAATGAAGCGTCTGGGAGTTGTTCGTGTGGTGTGAGTTGACCGCCGCGATCTCCTCTTCCTTCTCGACGAGCGCGACGCTGTCGATGTCGGTGAACTCGGCGACCGTATACAGAAGCGATGCCCCGCTGATTCCGCCGCCGACGATGACCAGTTCGTATGGTTCGGGCATGGATATTATCGAAAGCCGCTACCGGAGGTTGCCGGCCGCCGTACAAATCTGCTACTATCTCGGTCCATCGATGGGACCCACCGTCGGTGAGGTATCTCCGACCGTTCGAGGTCTCCGGCCCCCTCCGTTCACGGCCGGAGGATGCCACGGCCCGCAGACTTGTATTCGCGTGGCCCCTGGCTCTACACGATGAACCGATCCAACGGAAGCAGCGAGGCGACGTCGGATATCGTACTGTACGGCGGAAAGGGTGGTGTCGGAAAAACCACCTGTGCGGCGGCGCACGCGCTCGCACTCTCGAGGGGAAATTCAGCCACGAAGACGCTCGTCGTCTCGACGGACCCGGCCCACTCGCTCGGCGACGTCTTCGAGCTCTCGCTCGGGGACGAACCGACGCCCGTCACAGACTCGCTTTTCGCACTCGAAGTCGGGACCGACAGAGGGCAGGAGGCCTATCGGCTGGTCGTCGAGACGCTCGTCGAGGAGTTCAGGGACGCCGGGTTACGGATCGACGAGAGCGATCTCGAACGGCTGTTCGATACCGGCCTGATTCCCGGCGGGGACGAAGTCGCCGCACTCGAGTATATCGCCCGCTACACGCAAGGCGAATACGATACGGTCGTGTTCGACACCGCACCGACCGGACACACGCTTCGGTTGCTCGACCTCCCGGAAGTGCTTGGCGAGACGTTCGCCGTCGCCAGCGAGGTCCAACGCCGCGTCCGTCGGGCAGCCAAAACGGCCCGGAGCATGGTGATCGGCCCCGCGGCGTACTGGGGATCCGACGACGAGCCCGACGAGATGGCGTCGCTCCGCGAACGGATAGCCGCCGTGGACGAGCTGCTGCACGATCCGACACGCACCCGCTTTCGGATCGTACTCACGCCCGAACGGATGGCGGTCGCCGAGACGGAACGCCTCGTCGCCCGACTCGAGGACGCCTCCGTTCCCCTCGAGTCCCTCGTGGTGAACCGGTGCTTCGAGAACGAACGGGACTGCCCGTGCGATCGGTGTCGCGCCGACGCCGAGCGCCACGCCGGACGGTTAGAAGAGATAGGCGACACGTTCGAGCTCCCGACCAGAGTGATACCGGAACTCGGGACCGAGGCTCACGGCCTCGATGCGCTTTCGGAGGTCGGCCCGGTGCTGTCGTCCGGGGCCGGTTCTCGATAGCGGTACCGAACGACGAAAACGCGCCCGGCACCCGACGGACGGACATCACCGCTGGAGCGCAACCGAAAGCGATGCGACGACGACGACCGCGATCAGGTGGCCGGACAACGCGACAATCAAGGCGGGATGGGTGAGGACGAACGGAAGTAGCAGTAGCTGGACGCCGGCGAAGGCGACGTTCAGCGAGTCCACTCGCCGTAACTGCGATGCGGTCTCCGGACCGAAATCGTATCTCAGCGCCCGCCAGAGCCCGACGAGGGTCGCCCACCAACAGGTCCCGATCCGATAGACGACGTCCCAACAGATGAGAAGCAGGAGAAAGACGGCGGGTGCGGGCGGATCGGGACCGAGAATCGCCGCGAGAAGCGTCGGCTCTCCGTCCCCCGGATCGAGGACGAAGAGATACGTCACGAACAACACGAACGCGACGACGCCCAGCGCGACCTCGATACTGGAGCCGAACAGCAGTCGTCTGTACGGTTTCGGCGTGTCTATCGCTCTGACTCTCCGACTGAACACGAGCATCAGCCAGCTTCCGATGCCGGCGACGACGACCGCCGCCGTCGCCGCCGGCACGGCGTTCCAGAGGTCGAACCACGCGGCGACACCGAGCACTGCGGTCTCGAACGCGCCTATCTGGACGGCGATCGCCCGCCCCGGCGAGAGCCGAATTCCCGGTATCGTTCCAACGAGACTCTCGTACACCCACGTCTCACCGTACTTCGGGTGCATTACCGCGTTACCTCTTCGTCCAACGCTCGCCTGACCGCCGTTTCGAACGGCGTGAGCTCGATGGGGACGACATCACGGATGCGATCGTCCGTTACGACGACGTCCGTCGTCATGCCGTGGATCAACGGGTAGGCGACGCTGGTCGGAACGTCCGTCACCAGTGCGACCCAGTACGCGGACAACCGGGGTGTGAGGAAGGGAACCGGAACGATGATGGGCTTTCGTCCACTCAACAGCCGTCCCGTCTCGACGAGTACCTCCCTGTACGTGAGCACCTCCGGTCCGCCGATCTCGTAGGTTTTCCCGGCCGTTTCGGGAATCTCCAGAACACTCACCAGATACTCGATGACGTCCACGATGGCGATCGGCTGAACGCGCGTCGAAACCCACCGTGGCGTCACCATCACGGGCAGCCGACCCGAGAGCTGGCGGACCAATCGAAAGCTGGCGCTCCCCTCTCCGACGATGATCGCGGCTCTGAGTACGGTTAGATCGAACTCGCCCCGTGACAGTACGCGTTCGACCTCGTGGCGCGAACGGAGGTGCGCCGAGAGGGCATCCGAATCGACGCCCAGCCCGCTCAGATAGACGACGCGGGAGACTCCCGCAGCGCTCGCGGCTTCCGAAAGGTTTCTCGCGGCGTTTCTATCGCGCGAAGCGAACCCCGAGCCCGCACCCATCGAGTGAATCAAATAGTACACCACGTCGACGTCGGTTAGCGCGTCCTCGAACGTTCCGCCCTCCAGTAGATCCCCCTCGAACGTCGACACTCCGTCCGGTGGTTCATAGCGGTCCGCGTCCCGAACGAGAGCACGTACGCGATGACCCGACGAGAGGAGCGAGGGGACGAGTTGTCTTCCGATGAACCCGCTCGCTCCGGTGACCAGCACGTTCATACACGTCCATTGTCCCGGAGTGGCTTATATGCGGAGAATCGGTCGGTGCCCCGTTTTGGTCGTCCGTTGGGCATAACCGTTCGGCAAGGTCGATACATCGGCGTCTGCTCGCTTAATTATGGCCTATATCTCAGTAGGTTTCCCATGTCGAAACAGCCCGCACTCCTCGAGTCGGTCCAACACCGGGGGGATCGGACTTCTGTCGACACTGACCGTTTAGTTATATCCAAGTTATCGTACTTATCGATCGGTCAAAGATCGCCTAATCTGTGTCTCTCAAACCCTCTCTGCTTGCTGATATATCTCTGTTCACTGACGTTTATACGGGCGCGCCTCGACGTTGTTCGATACTGGCTAACAAAATAGATCGAGTGGCTTAGTTATCCCATGGAGGCCGAGAACGCTGGGGGGGCTATCATACCGACTATCAACACCGCAAGTAGCACCGCTGCTATACGCTCTCTGGGGAAGCGAGGCGTCAAGACGATCGCAGTCTCGGAACACGAGTCTCCACCTGGCTTCCGTTCGAGGTACTGTGACGAGCGGATCTCAGTTCCGGATCCGGGAACCGACCTCAAAGCGTACGAGGACGCGTTGCTTAGACTTGCTCGTCGCGAGGACGTCCGAGCGATCCTGCCGTTTCGCGAGCCCGATATCTACGTGTTGGCCCGGAACAGGGAAACGCTCGAAGAGCACGTGGGTGCACCGTGGCCATCGCTTGAGACGCTACGACAGGTTCAGGATCGCGTCGAACTGTTCGAGGCTGCAAGAGCTGTCGACGTTCCGGTACCGCGGACGGAACCGTTCGATAGCTGTGACGACTGGGACCGTAACCTCATCGTCAAGCCCCGGTACACGGTTCACGCACCGGAGTACGCGGATCTGTTCACCGACAGTGAGACACAGCACGAATCGACCAGATACATCGCCCCCGGCAGCGAACCGGACCGCGACGAACTGCTCGCCGAGATCGGGCACGTTCCCATCGTCCAAGAGTACGTCCCCACGACCGACGAATACGGGTTTTTCGCACAGTACGAGGGCGGTACGCCAGTCGCGACGTTTCAACACCGACAGATACGGGGACGAAAGTACGACGGTGGCTACAGCGTCTACCGCGAATCGGTGGACATTCCCGAACTCGAGAGGGCGGGACTGCGATTGCTTGACGAACTCGACTGGCACGGCGTTGCGATGGTCGAGTTCTTGCGGGATCCGCGGACTGGCGAGTTCAAACTGATGGAAGTCAACCCGCGGTTCTGGTCGTCGCTTCCGTTTACAGTACAGGCTGGCGTCGATTTCCCCCACCTGTACTGGAGGCAAGCGACCGGTCGATCGCTCGACACGAATCCGACCTATCAGGTGGGGGCGGCGAGCCATCTATTGCGGGGCGAACTACTCCACCTCTACAGCGTCGCCTTCGAAGACTACCCGCTCGTCGAACGCCCGTCGTTTCTACGGACAGCTCGCGATATCGGTGCGTCTCTCGTTCGCAATCCCCGGTTCGATTACCTCAACGGAGATGACCCGGGGCCATTCCTGCAGGATATCGTGAACTCGGGGAAGCAGGTTTCGGAGAGACTCATAAAGGAACACTCCTCGGATTCGGCTTACGAGATACTACCGTCAAAGGACACTTCGCGAAAGGAAGACAAAGGAACATTCGCCGATCGCTAGTGATCTCTGGGACTCTTTCCCGCCGAGCGGTTCCGATCCGCACGGATCGGAACCCGTAACCGTCGGCTTTCCGGGGTAGCTAAGCACAATCGCAACGAACACGACAAGTACACATCGGTGATAACTCTCCACGGATAACTCGGGCCAGCCGGAATTCTCGGGGCCGCCGGCTGTTTCCGTGATGCTCGAATCGGTCAAGTACTGACGATGGAACTTCACAGCCGGACGACGAGTTCGACGGACTGAACCGCGTACAACACCGGCGTCATCGCGGGTATCGTCCTCGAGGCGATCACCTCTCCGAGCTAATAGCTTATTGATACCGGTAGATCGGTGGCCTCGGCACTCATAGGGCTCGTCACAGCCGGCTGCCTACACCGGCTCGGTCCGAGCGCTCGTCATCGGCCGAACGGACGCTCTCATCTGGGTTCGGGATACTATTAAATACCACGACGAGAGATATACGATCATGTCCCTCGAGACCATGACCCAGTGTATGGCGTGTGGTTTCAGAGCACCCTCCGGCGCGGACGCCTGGAGTTCGGTCCAGCATCCACCGCTCGGGAAGATGACCCAGTGTCCCGAGTGCGGCAGCACCGACACGCGACAGCTGTGACCGCGGGTGCGGTTTTTGTATCCCTATCCCCTCTCCCGGGGTATGGGAATCGACGAAGCGACCGAGGAGCTACTCGATAGCGAGCCGCTGGCGGCGTTTCTGGCGACCGCACACGACGACCGTCCGCACGTCGCGCCGGTGTGGTACCGCTACGAGTCGGGAACGATCGAGATCGCGACGACCGGGCGGAAACTCGAGAACGTACGGACGAACCCGCGTGTCGCCCTCTCAGTTCAAAAGGACTCTCGGGGCATCCCCGAGTGGACCGTCACGGCGTTCGGGACCGCGACCGTCGTCGAGGATCCGGCCGCAACCGAAGCGGCGATCGAGGCCATCAATCGGCGATACGGTGTCGAGGACGACGCGTGGGAGGGCAACACGCTCGTTCGGATCGAGGTCGGAAGCACCACTCACCGGATCTACTGAACGGCTTTCGGCCGACCGAAGTGACGGCCGCTACGTGCCGACTCGATCCAGCGCGCCGGCGACGACGAGCGGCAGGGTGGCCGAGGCGGGACTTTGGGCGCGAATGCATCGCCTCTCCCGGGTACCGGCTCACGGAAAACGTCCTGTCGACGGACGCTGGTCCGTCATTCGAGTTGGTGATAGTCGAGTTCGTATCCGACGTCGAGTGCCGCTTTGACTGGATCGCTCGGCGTCCCGACCGGCTCGGTAGACAGGTGCGGCGACCCGACGCTATCGAGCCCCAGGAGAACGTTTCGGCGCCATCCTTCGTCCGTATCGGGGTGGTCGGTCCGGAAGTGCGCGCCACGCGATTCCGTCCGCTCTCTCGCGCTGCGGAGGATCCCGTCCGCGACGATCAACGCGAAGCCGAGGTTGAGCGCGAACTCGTAGGAACGGCTTCGCCTGTCCCCGACAGCGAGGTCCGCGGCCCGCGTTCGGACGGCATCGAGACGTTCGAGGCCGTCCTCGAGTCCGGTTCCATCGCGCAGGATCCCCGTCCGCTCCCACAGCAGCGAACGGACCTCGTCGAGCAGCGTCTCCGGGTCGTTTCTGCCGCCGGTGTTTGCGAGCGCCTCGAGGTCCCGGATGTGACGCTCGGCCAGCGGGTACAGCGCCCCGCTGTCGGATCGTTCCTCGCCCGACTCGAGACGCCCGGCGATGACCTCGCCGACAGCCTCGCCGTAGGCGACTGTCTCGGCGAGGGAGTTCCCGCCGAGACGGTTCGCGCCGTGAACGCCCGCCATCGTCTCACCGATGGCGTACAACCCATCGATCCTGGTTTCGGCGTCGTCGTCGACGCTGACGCCACCCATGCCGTAATGGGCGGTCGGGGCTACCTCTACGGGTTCCTCTGCCATGTCGACGCCCAGATCCGCGAACCGCTCGTACATTCGCGGGAGTCGGGTCTCGATGAACGAGCGGTCCCGGTGTGAGATATCGAGATAGACGCCGCCGTGTTCGGTCCCGCGTCCCTCCGCGATCTCTCTGGCTATCGCCCGGGCGACGACGTCGCGCGCGTCGAGTTCCATCTGGTCGGGGGAGTATCGTTTCATGAACCGTTCGCCTTCCGCGTTGAGCAGCCGTCCACCCTCACCGCGGACGGCCTCGGTCACGAGCCGTCCGTCCCACAACGTCCCGTATCGGTCCCCGACCATGCCGGTGGGGTGGAACTGGACGAACTCCATGTCCATCAGCTCCGCTCCGGCCTCGTACGCCAGCGCCGGGCCGTCGCCGGTGTTCTCGTCGTCACGCGAGGAGTGCCGACGGTACAGCCCGGTGTATCCGCCGGCCGCGAGGATCACCACGTCGGCGTCGAAGACGACGAACTCTCCGGTGTCGAGATCGGTCCCCGCTGCCCCCAACACGCGGCCGTCGTCGGCGATGAGCCGGGAGACGAACACGTTCTCACGGTAGGGGATCGATCGTTTCTGCGCCTGGCTGACGAGCGTTTCGAGGATCGCCTCCCCGGTGTAATCGCCCGCAAACGCCGTCCGGCGGAACGACTGAGCGCCGAAGTACCGCTGGTCGATCTCGCCGTCTTCCGTCCGGCTGAACGGCATACCCCACTCCTCTAACTCGCGGAGGAGCCCCGGCATCCGTTTCGTTACCGTTTCGACTTTATCCGGATCGTTGACGTGGTGGCCCTCGTTTAGCGTGTCCGCGGCGTGGATCGTCCAGTCGTCCTCCGGATCGAGCGTCCCGAGTGCGCCGTTGATACCGCCGCGAGCCCACGTCGTGTGGGCGTCACCGTGGCCGCGCTTGCCGATAACGAGAACGTCCTCCGGGTCGACCCCCTGATCGACGAGTTCGATGGCCGCCCGGGCCCCGGCGGCCCCCGCACCGACGACGAGCGCTCGGCTCTCCACGCGCTCGTATTCGGGCGGTTCGGAGGCGATACTCCCGTCTGTTCGGTCGGTTGTGTTCACGCTGTTTCTAGGTGTTGTAGACGTTTATACTCGTCGCGGAAACGGAGTACAGAAGCATGGAAACGGCCTAATATCCGGTTTGGGGTTCGATATTTCCGGTCGGCGGCCGAGCAAACCGTCCGAGGCTCCCGTCACTTCCATACACCGGACAGCACGTTCGAACCTCCACTCCGGTGGGCGGTCGTCCGCCATCGCGTACGTACCCGCCCTCGGCGATCATCGACACGGCAGATGAGCCGCACCCTCCGCCAGATCGGGTGCTCGGACCCGAACGTTCGAGAGCTATCCGGTCACTCGGCGATATCCAGCGCGCCGGCGACGACGAGCGGCAGCGTGATCGTCGCGTCGGCGTACACCGAGACGTTCCTCGCGTCGCGCTCGAGTTTCCCCCACGAGCGGGCCTCGTCGAGCGTCGCCCCCGAGAGCCCGCCCGTCTGTGGCGGGTCCATCGTCAACTGGACGGCGTAATCGTAGGCTCCCGGCGTGACAAGCATCGTCTGGAGGACGTAGTTCTTCGGGACCCCGCCGCCGACGACGATCGCCGCGGTCGAGTCGGCCCCGTAGGCGAGATCGTTCAGCGGCGACATATCCGACAGCGCGTCCAGAGAAAAGCCCGAAACCTGCGAGCGGAGCCACGCCTGCAGCCCGAGCACCGAATCCTGGATCGCGGGGGCGTAGATCGGTACGTCGCACTCGTAGGCTGCGGCGGCGATCCCCGGATCTTCGGGCACGTCCTCTCGGTCGTTCACCTCGGCGTTGGCCCGCCCGAGTTCGCGCGTGAACTCGGCGATCGAGACGACCTCCTCTCCGATGGCGTCGAAAACCTCCTCGCGGAGGTGGTTTTCGAACAGCGTGAAATGCTCCTGTGGGAGATAGACGTTGTAGATCCGGTCGACCTCCTCCTCGCGGAGCCGTTCGTCGAACGCCCGGCCCTCGAAGTCGGCGTGTTCATCGGTTCCGTGGTGGTGCTTTCCGCCGATCGCCTCGATGGCGTCGTGGGTCAGGTTCGCCCCCGTCGTCACGAGCGCGTCGATGTGGCCCTCGCGGATGAGGTCGGTGACGATCGCCCGCATGCCCGCGGGGACCATCGCGCCCGCGAGGCCGAAAAAGACCGTCGTCTCCTCGCTGTCGAAGATCTCGCCGGTGATCTCGATCGCCTCCGAGAGGTTCGCCGCGCCGATCCCCGCGTCGCCGTACTCGCGCGTGAGCTCCGCGACCGACATCCCGGCCCTCACGCGCGCATGCGAGACCGGATCGTGATCGAAGGCTTCCCGTTCGGGTGGTTCGTGCTCGCTCTCTTCGTCGTCGCTCATACTCGTTCGGTCGGGCGGCGGCGGTTTAACGCCGTGGATCCCCCTGAAATATAGTTACTCGGCAACCAATCGGGAGCATGACCATCGAGACAGTCGTCCGAGGCGGATCGGTCGTCACCCCACAGCGGGTCCGGGAGGCAGATATCGGGATCGAAAACGGGCGGATCGTCGCTGTCGGAGATCCGGATTCGCTGCCGGGGGCGGACCGTACCGTCGACGCCGACGGCCGGATCGTCATGCCGGGCGTCGTCGATCCGCACGTACACGTCGACGACGCGTTCTCCGGCGATACCTACGAGACGGCGTCCGCGGCCGCCGCGCTCGGGGGCGTCACGACCTTCCTCGATTTCGGCTGGCAGGCGTGGACGGGCGAATCGAGCCCGTATGCGACCGAATCATCCCTCAGCGAGGGGATCGAGCGAAAACGGAAGAGAGCGGGCGGCTCGATCGTCGATTACGGCCTGCACGGCGGTATCACTCGCGAGGATCCGGCGGTTCTGGACGAGATCGAGGCGGCTATCGAGGCGGGCGTCACTTCGTTCAAACTGTACACCGCCTACGACGTCGGCGTCTCGTATGGGTTCATCGATCGGGTGTTCGAGGAGCTGTCACCGCTCGGCGCCGTGGCGGTCGTTCACACCGAGGACCCGACCATCTGTGACACGCGAACCGGGATGCTGCGCGAGCAGGGGCGCGGGGATCCGACCGATTATCCCGCTTCGCGTCCGGACTACGCGGAGGCGGTCTCGGCGGGCACTGTCGCCAGACTCGCGGCCGAACACGGGGCGAAGTTCTACGACTTTCACGTCTCCAGCCGGAAGGCGCTCGGGGAGTTGACGCGGGTCCGAGACGATGCCGGCCCCGAACACGTCCGTGCCGAAACCTGTACGCATTATCTGGCACTGACCGACGACGTGTATGCGGAACTGGGCGACTCGGCGATGATCGCGCCCCCGATCCGGACGGCGACGGACCGGGAGGCGCTCTTCGAGGATCTCCGTTCCGGTACCGGTGTCTTGGACGTCGTCTCTTCGGATCACTGTGGGTTCACGCGCGAACAGAAACGAACGGAGAACTGGTGGGACGGTACGTTCGGCGCGAACGGACTTCAGACTGAACTATCGATACTCTACGACGAGGCGATCAACGCGCGGGGGTTCTCGCTGCCGTGGCTCGCTCGGGTCAAATCCGCCTTGCCCGCGAAACTGTTCGGACTGTCGAACAAGGGGGTGATCGCGCCCGGATTCGACGCCGATCTCGTCATCTACGATCCGGAACGGACACACGAGATCAGCGCCGACGACAACGCCTCGGTGTCCGATTTCAGCCTGTTCGACGGGAGGGAAGTGACGGGCGCGGTGGAGAAGACGCTGGTCCGCGGCGAGATCGTCGCCGAAGACGGGTCGATCGTGGCTCCGTCCGGCCACGGCCGGTTCGTCGAGCGGGACCTTCCCGACTGGCGCGCCGACGGATAGTTACTCGCCTTACTCCGCGATTCGTATCTCCACGTCCCGCCCGCCGTCCTCCAGCGTCGAGACTTCGAGTTCACGGAGCGTCTCGGGGGCGGCGTCGACGGTCGCGACGTGGTTTCCGGCGAGTTCTCCCGCGGGGCTTTTGAAACACGTCGGCCCGCAGGCGAGAAGCAGTTCGGGTTCGTTCTCGAAGCCGGGATACAACAGCACGTCCCCCCGAGACGGATAGACCGTGTGATTCTCGCGTGGGACGTCCGGCAGTCCCTTCCCCTCCAAGTTGACCCACGTCGCGTACCCGCTCCAGCGGACGTGCAGAAGCGTCGTCCGTAACGGCAACAGCTCCCGAAGCGCCTCGACGCTCTCCGGCGTTTTCGCGTCGTGCAGGTCGCCGCTCAATCGCGTTCCCTCGGTCTCGAGTATCAGCTTCGGCATGTTCTAAACGCTCTACGCACGCGGGTTTAATTTTGTCTTCCGCATCGAATATCGCCAGAGCGGATCGAAAGACACCCAACGTTCTTTCCAGCGTGGCAATATAAGCGTGCCGAACTCCCGCAAACCGGCCGAGTGAGGGCGTGCCGTAGCTGATAAACCCACTTGAATGGGCAGTATTTAATACCGTTGAGTCAAAGACCCACGATGATGGCAGTGTCCGGTGCCGACTGGCGAAATCCCGCCGACGCATACCGGACGGACGGGCTCTGTGGCGCTCGTCCCGTCCGTCCAGCGATCGGCCGGGAACCCGCGGCATCAGCCCACGGGGGATTAAACACCGCGCGGACACTCGCCGACAACACGGACAGCGATGGATGCCTTGCGGTACGGAACACGGTTACGACGGACGATCCTCCGAACCCCGCGCCTCCAGCCATCGAGAACGCAACGGGAACGCCGATCGTTACCGGGTGGCCTGATAACGGAGCCGGAATCTTTCTGCGACATCTTCCTCCCCGTCCGAGGACACGACGTCGTGCGGTGATCGTGAAATGATCCGCGACGGCGACGGACGGATCGATAGCCGTGGGTCGTCCACGGAACAAACGGTGATAATCAAATGAGTAGAGACGACTCTTCCTGTGGCCGCGACAGTTGTGGCTGCGGGGACAACGACGAACCAGCGGACGAATCGTTCCACCCGATGGGTGAGGAACACGAATCCGAGATGCGGGAGATGCTCGACGATACCGAGTACGACACGGAACTCGGTATGCAGATGGCCGAGGACTCCATGCGGCTCATCCAGGGTGAGATCTCGGAAGCGGAGTTCCACGAAAAGTACAACGACGCCGTCGTCGAGGAGTTCGACGTCGACGACCGCCCGACTGTCGAGGCCTACGAGGCCCAACAGCAAGAGGCGGAAGAACACGACAGCATCTTCAAGAAGCTCACCGGCGAGGAGGGGATCGTCGACCAGCTCTCCAACGTCGACACCGAGATGAACCAGAGCCGCCGGGACACGATGAAGAAGATGGGCGCCGGCGCGGCGGCGCTGGGCCTCGGCGGCGTTGCCTCGGCCAGTTCCGGCGACCCGAAGGACGACGAATACGGCGCCGAACCGGTCAGCGACACCTCCAGGAGCGGCGTCCAGATGGGGATGGTCATCGACCTCGAGCGCTGTGACGGCTGTCTCGAGTGTGTCACGGGCTGTATCGAGGAAAACCAGACCTCCTCGGGTGCCAACTGGATGTACGTCCTCACCTACGAGGACGAGAACACCGAACAGGAGAACTTCCTCGTCCGACCGTGTCAACACTGTACGAACGCGCCGTGTGAGAAGGTCTGCCCGGTCCGGGCGCGTCACACTCGTTCGAAGGACGGTCTCGTGCTCACGAACTACGAGATCTGTATCGGTTGCCGGTACTGTCAGGTCGCCTGCCCCTATGGCGTCAACTACTTCCAGTGGGGCGAACCGGACGTTCCCTACGAGGAGCTCCCCGGCTCGGAGAACGATCACGACGAGCTCAAGGAGATGTCCTTCGAGGAACGACAGCAGACGCTCACCGACAGCAACGACCACATCCACGACGAGCGCGGCCAGTGGAACGATATGCGCCCGGCACAGGGAACGATGGGCAAGTGTACGTACTGTCCCTCCCGCCAGGACGGCCACCAGGGCGAGGAGAAGGTCGGAACGGTCGCCTGCATGGAAGCGTGTGACGCGGCGGGCATGAGCGCGATCCACTTCGGCGACATGAACGACCCCGACAGCCGACCCCAGCAGTACCTCCGACAGCGCGCCGAGGAGTCCCTCGAAAACGAGGACGGTGAGGCCAACAACGTCGATATCGACGAGGACTGGGCGACGTCGAACACGCCGTGGGGCGGCAAGCTCTCGGCGTTCAAGCTGCTCGAGGACCTCGGCACCGATCCCAACGTCGTCTATTTGGGCAACGAGCCCGGACCGGAAGCCGAACAGGTCGAGGGCCCGGTCAGATACGACCAGATCGGCGTCGAAGACAACAGGAAGAACGAGCTCGATCGGTACACCTTCGGGGTGGGTGACGACTGATGAGTTCGAAAACACCGACGCGCGAAGACATCGTTCGGCCGATGCAGAGCACGTCGAAAGGGTACCTCGCGGTCTTCGCGGTCGCTTCCGTTATCGCCGCAGCGTGGATGGTGCTTTGGCTTATCCAGGTCGATCGCGGGCTCGCCGTCACGAACCTCTCCGATTGGGGTTCGGGTGGCGGCGTCACGTGGGGGCTGTACATCGGCGCGTTCATCTGGTGGGTCGGGATCGCCCACGGTGGGATCATCCTCTCGGCCGCGGTGCGGCTGTTCGGGATGAAAAAGTACCTGCCGGTGGCCCGACTCGCCGAGCTGCTCACGATCGGCGCGCTGAGCATGGCCGGCTTCTACATCATGATCCACCTGGGCCGTCCCGACCGGATGGCCTGGAGTGTCATCCAGTCGTATCCGGTGACGGTCCATCAGTCCCCGCTGGTGTGGGACGTGACTGTCATCACCCTGTATATGGTGATGACGCTGACGTATCTCGGATTGACGCTGCGGTACGACATCACCCGGCTCCGGAGTGATCTCCCCGATATCCTCGAACCGTTCTACAAGATCGCGACGCTCGGTTACTCCGAGGCCGAAGACGAGATCGTCGAGCGGATGGTCTGGTGGCTCGCGCTGGGGATCATCGTCATGGCGCCGCTACTCCTGCACGGCGGTGTCATTCCGTGGCTCTTCGCGCTTCTGCCGTCGATGCCCGGCTGGCAGGGAGCGATCCAGGGGCCGCAGTTCCTCACGATCGCGCTGACGTCCGCACTCGGCGGCGTCATCATCCTCGCGTTGCTCACGCGGCGCGCCTACGACTGGTATCACATCCTCACGGATACCGTCATCCGTGGACTGACGCTCTGGCTCGGGCTGTTCAGCCTGCTTTTCATCTGGCTGCAGCTCCAGCAGGTCATTACGGGCGTTTACGCCCCCGCGATCGACTCGGGAGCGGTCACGAGCGCGAAGATCTCCTCGCCCGTCTATCAGTTCGCGATTGGACTCGTGATCCTCGCGCTCGCGTACATCTTCGCACAGGCAGTCAAGCCGGAGGTATTCAGCGTCCGACGCTCGCTCATCGCCTCGGTGATGGTGTTGACCGGGACGCTCACGGAGAAGGTCTTCTTCGTCGTCGAGGGGCTGCAGTACCCCACCTTCGACATGTACTACGCCACCGCCGGCGAGTACTTCCCGAGTCCGATCGAACTCTTTTCAGTGGCGGGGACGATCGCGCTCTGTACGCTTTTCTTCCTCGTCATTCTGAAGATGTTCCCGGTGATCGAGTTACACGCCATCGAGGAGCTCCGTGGCGAGGGCCACAGCGCACCGGAGGGTGATGACTGATGACGTGGGAAGTCATCTACCCCGGCACGTGGGTCATCTTCGTCGTCATCGGCATCCCGGTTTATTCGACGGTGCTCGCGTGGTTCCTCGGAAAGCCGCGTGATCTCGGCAACGCGCTGATGGCGTTGACGTACCTCGTGGGATTCATCGTCTCGATGTGGGTCGGTGTCTACATCCTGACGATGATCCTGGGGTTCGTCTTACCGCCCGCGATGTAGGGGCGGCGAAAACACCCGTTTCACGCTTTGGTTCTGTTGTCATCGCCCGGACGCTATCGAGTCACGGTTCTTCGCTTTTTCCGACGCCCGCGGGCGTCGCGTCCGTGAATAATAAAGCCTCATACGTTCCCGCGCCGTAGTGTAGACATCAGATGACCGAACTCGAAGACGAACTCGAAGTGCGGCTCAGGGAGATCGAGGACCCGCTGGTCGGTGCGGACATCGTCACGATGGGACTTATAAACGACGTGAAGATCGAGGACGGAACCGCCTCGATCTCGCTCGCGTTCAACACGCCCTTCGCCCCCTCCGAACTCGAACTCGGCGACGCGATCAGGCAGGCGGTCAAAGACGTCGGTCTGCAACCGGATCTCTACGCTCAGGCCGGCGAAGAACACGGGTTCGACGAGGAGGTCATGCCGAACGTCCGCAACGTCGTCGCCGTCGCCTCGGGAAAGGGCGGCGTCGGCAAAACGACGGTGGCGGCGAACCTCGCCGCCGGGTTGGAGCAGATGGGCGCCCGCGTCGGTCTGCTCGATGCGGACGTCCACGGCCCGAACGCCCCCAGAGTGCTCCCGGTCGAAGAAGAGCCCGGCGTGACTCCTCAAGAGAAGATCGTTCCCCCCACCGCCGACGGCGTGAAGGTAATGAGCATGGGCTTTCTCATCGGCGAGCAGGACGATCCGGCGATCCTTCGAGGCCCGATGGTCAACAACGTCATGACGCATTTCTTCGAGAACGTCGAGTGGGGATCGCTCGATTACCTCGTCGTCGATCTGCCGCCGGGGACCGGCGACGCCTCCCTAGATCTCGTCCAGACGCTTCCCGTCGCCGGCGTCGTCATCGTCACCACGCCCCAGCAGATGGCCGTCGACGACGCCCGGAAGGGCCTGCGGCTCTTCGAGAAACACAAGACGCCGGTGTTGGGTATCGTCGAGAACATGAGCCTCTATCACTGCCCCAGCTGTGACGACGTCCACGATCCCTTCGGCCGCGGCGGCGCCGAGGAGATCGCCGAGTCCTACGACGTCGATCTCCTCGGCCAGATCCCGATCCACGAGGACTTCGGTGCCGACGGTACCGCCGACCCCGCGGTCAAACTCGAGGGGAGTCCGGTCAGGGACGCCATGCGGGATCTCGTCGACGAGATCGCCGATCAGGTCGGCGAGGTCAACCGCCGAAAGGTCGCCGACATGCTCGATCTCGGCGGCCGCGAAGAGGACGAAAGCCCGGTCGAGAGCGAACCGAAAGGCGGACCCGGCCCGAAACTGTAGCTACCGATCGATCGCTTCGAGAAGCGCTTCCGCGGTCTCTTCGGGAACCGAAAGGAACGGCGAGTGACTGGCCTCGAGCGACAGCTCCACGTCACAGCCGCGTCGCTCGATCATCCCCCGTTGCTGTTCGTCCGTGATCGCTCTGTCCGCCGTACAGCGAACGAAAACGCGACGGACGGATCCGAACCGTTCGTCGGTGATATCGACGCCTCTCGAAAGCGGTTCGATCGGCTCGGGTCGGACTAAGCTGTGGGCGAGTGCGAGGTCGGCGGCCGAACAGTCCGCGTAGAACACCTCTTCGAGGCGGTCCTCGTCGACGGTTCCCACGCCCCGCTCTTCGTCGACGGTGAAGCTCCGGGAGATCAGCGATCCCTCGACGCGCTGATCGAGCATCGACTCGCCGTCGGCGGGCAGATACGCCGTCAGATAGACGAGCGTGTCGATCTCGTCAGGACACCGTTCGGCGGCCGCCGTAACGACCATGCCCGACATGCTGTGCCCGACGAGCGTGACGGGCCCTGTGGCCGCACGGACGGCCTCACAGACGCGATCGACGTAGCTCTCGAAGCTCACGTCCTCGATGGGTGTTGTGTCGATCCCGTGCCCCGGGAGATCGAGCGTGACGACGTCGTGACCGCGCGCCTCGAGTTCGGGCCGAACCTTGTGCCAACACCACGCCCCGTGGTAGGCGCCGTGGATCAAAGCGAACGTGCTCACCGGCGACTCCCTCCGCTCCGTTGGACCATGGTCGACGTCGACGGCTCGCCGTTTAATGAACGTTTGGGCGACGACCGGCGCTTCCGGACGCCGCTTTCGTTTTCGGCCGGGAATTATACCGCTGGCGGGACGAGTGTTGCAACATGAGTGAGACGGATCCGCTCAAGAACATGCTAGCACAGATGTCGGCCGCACGGCCGTACGCCGACGTCGACGACGGCGTCTTCGAACGTCTCAAATACCCCGAACGGACGCTGAAGGTTACCCTTCCCATCCATCACGACGACGGACGTGTCGAGGTGTACGAGGGCTATCGCTGCCAGTTCGACTCCGCCCGCGGTCCGTATAAGGGCGGCGTACGGTACCATCCCGCAGTCACGCGGCAGGAGGTCGAGGCGCTCGCGGGCTGGATGACCTGGAAGACGGCGCTGATGGATCTCCCGTACGGCGGGGCGAAAGGCGGGATCATCGTCGATCCGCGAGAGCTCTCCGAGCGGGAAACCGAGCGACTGACCCGCCGTTACACCGAGGGGATCCGCCGGATGATCGGCCCCGACATGGACGTTCCCGCGCCGGACATCAACACCGGGCCGCAGACGATGGCGTGGATGATGGACACCTACTCGATGTATGCGGGGTGCGTCATCCCCGACGTTGTGACCGGGAAACCGCTCTCGATCGGCGGGACGGCGGGTCGAGTCGAGGCGACCGGACGCGGCGTCGCGATCACCGCGGATCACGCCTTCGAGTACTTCGAACGCGATCTCAGCGAGGCGACGGTCGCGGTACAGGGGTTCGGAAACGTCGGCAGCGTCGCCGCCCGACTCCTCGATCGGCGCGGGGCGAGTATCGTCGCTCTCAGCGACGTCACCGGCGGCACTTACAACAGAGACGGCCTCGATATCGCCGCCCTCGAGAACCACGTCGAGCGAACGGGCGGCGTCGCCGGGTTCGACGGCGGCGAGGCGATCGAAAACGACGACCTCCTGAGGCTCGACGTCGACGTGCTCTGTCCGGCGGCGTTGGAAAACGTCATAACGGCGAACGTGGCCGAGGAGCTACGTGCGGGGCTCGTCCTCGAGGCCGCCAACGGCCCGACGACCGTCGCGGCCGACGAGGTTCTCCGGGAGCGCGATATCCCCGTCGTCCCCGACATACTCACGAACGCGGGCGGCGTCATCGTCTCGTATCTCGAGTGGGTCCAGAACTCCCAGCAGTACTCGTGGGATCTCGAACAGGTCAACGCCGACCTCGAACGCCGGATCTCGAAGGCGTTCGAGGACACCCTCGAGGCTTTCGCCGAGCGTGAGACGCCGGACCTGCGGACGGCGGCCTACGCCGTCGCCCTCGAACGGGTCGGCGATGCACACGAGGTCCGGGGACTGTTCCCCTAGCTGTACTCGCGCCATCGATAGCCGGAGTTCCTGTATTAAAAGATCGCGTCGGTGTCAGTCTCTTTCGATCGTGTACCAGGTCACGCCGTGTCAACAGTCGTCGCAGGTGGCACCCCGGGGGTCGACGACGGGGCAGACCGTGATCCGAGACCGATCGGTGCCGACGGGTTCGACGATTTCACTCCCCGACCTTCGCCGATACCCAGGGTGTTCGGGTTGCCCCGACGACCGAATCACTCCCGCACAGCGCCGGTCGACCGTATTTTTGATGAGTGGTCGTCCCTGTGAACGATCCGGCGTGCGGCCACCACAGCTAGCCCGGCCAGCGCGACGCCCGCGAGCACGTCAACCAGCCAGTGGATCCCGAGATACACCGTCGAAACGACGATACTGGTAGTCAGCACCGCCGTTACCGATAGCCAGCGAGGGAACTGCTTGCGCGTGAGCACGGCGAGAAGGAGGACGGTTACCGACATTGACGTGTGTAGCGACGGAAAAACGTTCGTCGGCGAGTTGACCTGCCTTGTCAACAGTGTGAAAAACGGAAATGCTTCGTGAAGGATTCCCTCGCTGCTTCCGGATGCGATTCGGGGACCGTGGGCGATCACTAGCGTGTACACGACGATGCCGACGGTGTAGTTAATCGTGTAGGCGGCGAGCAGCGTCTTCAGCGGACGGAGCGACTCTGCGAAGAGATACAGCGCGACCGGGGCGACGATCACGAGCGCGTAGCCAAACATATACACGAACGCAAAATATACCGCCGCCGTCTCAGGGATCGTCGCCTGTACGGTGGCAGTGAGATCACCCTCGATCCGGTAGAACAGCCCCGTCGCCTCGTAGCCGACTCGTTCCGATAGTGCCCACGTCCACTCCCGAAGCCCCTTGTTGAGCGCGAGCACTGCCACGAGTATACCTGCGTACGGCGCGACCGGACGGAGGTTGTCCCGGCTCAACACGGAACCGATCGTTACGCTTCGGAGCCGGTTCGGGCCGAGACAGACGATCAGCGTCCCAGCGAGCAGGATGGCGACGACGAGACAGAAAACGACGGTGACGGCGAGCGTCTGGGCGAGTGCCACGGATGTCGCTGTATCGAACCGCCAGACTGAAACGTCTTCGGTTCGCCAGTTTATCGGTTACTGGGACGGGTTAGCTATACTCCCTCCAACGATACCCGCAGTCTTTGCACTTGAAAAAACGCGTCGGCGGCTCGTCGGCGGCACCGGTCTGTTTGATCGTGTACCACGCGACGCCGTGCCCGCAGTCGTCGCACGTGACGTCCTCGGCGGTCGGTTTGCCCTCGAAATCGGCATCGGCCGAGGACTCGATGACGTCGTCGTCAGTTTGGGCCTCCGTACTGACGAACGATTCGGCCAGCGATTCGTCCTTTCTCTGGGTCGATCCGCAGGACGAACAGACCATCTCGTCGCCGTCGCCGTGCATCATCGACCCGCACTCGTCGCAGAACTGCATGCGTACCCGTTGACTCCGAGGCGAAAAAAGCGCACGGGCTCGCGATCAGTTCTTTTCGGGGAGGACGGACTCCGCTCGCCCGCGCCGGCTGACGACCGGGCAGTTCGTAACCCGGAACCGATCGACACCGACGAGCTCGACGATCTCCGTTCCGGGGCTCTTACAGGCGACGTCGGGCGGCGCCGAAAAGAACTCACATCGTTTGCAGTACTGGTTCTTCGGAACGACCGCGTCGACCCCGTCGGCGTCGCTTTCGATCGGTTCCTCGCTATCCTCCGAGAGGACGGCCTCCCAGACTGCCTCGTCGTCGATGTCCGCCGTCTCGACGGGGTCGAAGAGATCGTCGAGCTCTTCGGGGGACGCCTCGGAAGTATCGAGCGACCCCAACTCGGCGAACGGATCATCGGCGATATCGGTTTCATCCGGCGCGTCCTGACCGGTATTCGATCCCTCCGCGTCCCGCTCGATACCCGATCTCTCCGCGTCCGTTCCCCGGCCTCTGACTCTCTTTTCGGGGTCGTCACTCATCGTTGTCCTCGATGAAACCGTCGTCCGGTTCCGCTTCGGACGGCTGCGTTCCCGTGAGCACGGGCGATTTAAACCGTCGCAGGATCGACGACGGACGCTCGATATCCCGGAAGTCGTGTCCACAGTGTGGACAGGCGGCCTCCGTCAGAAGACCGACCTGAAGCCGCTCGCCACATCCCTGACAGTCGGCGACCGACGTTCCGTTTCTGTTCGCGGCTTCCTGGAGCCGTTCGAGCGCTTTTCCCGACGCTGTCGTCGAATCCGCTCCTCGCTTCAGTTCGAGGACGACACGAGCGAGCCGATCGAGTTTCGTCTCGACCGTTTCGAGGCGTTCTTCGGTCGTTTCGAGATGTTCTCCGGTGACTTCGAGTTCGGATCTGAGCTCGGCCGCGTCCGTCTCGAAGCGCTCGAGATCGGCCGATAGCTCTCGGGTCCGCTCAGTGAGCGTTTCGATCTCGGCGTGGTCGTGGTCGGCCGACGCGCTGGCCTCGACTTCGTCCTTGAGATGGAGGATACGGCTTCGAAGGTCCTCGACGTGCTCGGAGAGCGCCGCGTCAACCCCTTCGATACGCTCATCGACCTCGTCGAGAGCGGCGGGGTCGATCCGACGATCGGGCGTCTCCGGGCTCTCGGATCCCGGCGACAGTAGCTCGGCGAGGTCGTCGGGATCGGTCTCTGCTGTCGTCCGGTACGCGCCGAGCAACTGAAGGAGTAACTCCTCGCGATCGACCTCCTGCGTCGCGGCTCGTTCATCGAGCCACTCCGAAAGAGAGCGCGGAAGCGTCACCGACAACTCGGTGTCGGGGGCCGACTCGGTAGCCATCACATACTCATAGTATCCGAACCATTCTTAATTGTTCGCACGCTTCGGCTGTCGAAGCCGACGTTATCTGATCTTTCGGACATCGCTGATGTCGAACCCGGAGTCGCCGATCTCCGTCTCGAACTGGACGATGTCCTCGTCCTCGATCCGCGAGAGAACGCCGCCGAACTGTTTTACGACCATCGTCCGATCGCGCGTCGAACCGCCGCTTTCCCAGCTAAAAACGAGCGTCCCGTCGACTGCCTCGACGAGCTGGCCGTGGCGTCTGCCGTTGAGCGCCTCCCGATTCACGTGGACAAGCACGAGACCGCCCCACTCCGAGGCCGCTCGGGTAATACCCTTCAGGAGGACGGGGATGTCTTCCCACGAGAGATCCTCCATCGGCGCGCCGATCAGATCGGTGATCGAATCGATCACGACCACGGTGTTCGAGGCGTGTGCAGTCAACAGGTCGCCGAGCGCCCGTGGGAGGCTTTCGTGATCGGTCGTCCGACCGAGGTCCGATATCGAATCGACACGCTCGGTGTACCACTCGCGGGGAACCGGGCTGAGATGGAAGTACTCCGGAGAGAGATCGTGAAATTCGACGTTACCGGCGGCCGCGTCGACGATCTCTTCGTCCATCGTGAGCGCCATTTCGTCGTAGAGCTGTTCGCGCCGCGCGGTAAAGGAGACGTAATGTACCGACTCGGGGGGCGTCACGTGCTCGTCGAGTTCGCCGTAGTAGAGTCCGAAACGCTCCGGATCGGCCTTCTCGAGTCCGTTCATCAACGCGGAACTGTACATGAACTCCCGGGCTCCCGCGCCGGCCTCCCCGGAGAGCAAGACGACGCTTCCCGGCGGTGCGCCGCCGCCGATGATCGTGTCCAACCGGCGGATCCCGAAGGGAATGCGATTCATACCGACCCGTTGCTCCCCGAGTAATTAAAGGGTTCTTCGCCGAGGCCACTAGCTGATCGGTGTGATCTCGACGCCTCGGTTTCGGGGGGCCACGAGACGGATCTCCCCCTCGAGACCGAGGTCGGAAAGCGCACGGTCGGCGGTCGAGACGGCCGCCTCGGCCATCGAAACGTCCGTGATACCGTACACCGCCGGTCCCCACGAGGACTGCCCGACACCACGGACGGCAGGCGCGTCCGAAAGGGCGTCGATGATCCGGCCCGCCGGCGGCCGATAGACCCCGCCCTGTTCGTCGGCGTACCACGCGCCGTTGAGCCGGCCGAGCTCGCCGACTGCCTCGCCGAACGCTTCGAGACGGCCCTCGGCGATGGCGGGCAACAGCCGGCGGACGAGCACCGCCGAGATCGAATCGGCGACCGACGGATCGGCGCTCTCGACGACGGTTCGCATGCTCTCGTTTTCGCCCTCGCCGCTGCGGCCGGCGTCGGCGTCGGGTAACACGACGAGAAAACGCCAGGACGGGGGGACGTCGTGGCGGGCGCTCACGGCCGGAACCGTCCACTCTCCGGCCTTCGGTGGCGCCGTCGTGAACCGCTCTGTGGGATGGCCGGCGTCGACGACGAACCCTCCGGCCTCGAACGTTGCGACGCCGATCCCGCTCCGGCCGCCCCGGTTCAACTCCGGAGCCAGTTCACGAACCGATCGATCGAGGCCGTGGGCCTCCGCGACGGCGACGAGCGTCGCGAGGGCCGTCTGTGTTCCGCTCCCGAGGCCGACGTGTCGGGGGAGCGTCTCGATGACGTCGATTTCGACGCCGTCGACGCCCAAAGCGGCACAGCTTTCGGCGGCGTATTCGGCAAAAAGGCCCCGTTCGCAGACGATCTCCGCTGCCGGTTCGGCCTCCAGAACGACGCCCGGCGATTCGATCGCGACGCCGACGCCGCCGTAGAGGCGTTCGTGCGCCAAAGAGAGGTTTTGAAACCCGAAATGCAGACGGGAGCCGATTTCGACGCGGACACGCATTGTCCCGGATACGCCCTCCGGCGTGTTGTCGGTTTCGACGGGCCGTTCCGGCCGGGGTGACCGATCACAGATCGCGCGAGCGTCCGAGATGTAGCAGTTCCCCACCGCATTCGGGACACGTCCCGGCTTCGGGAGTCTCGACACGGGACCCACAATCGAAACACTCGTACACGCTTTCGCCTGACTGTTCTTGACTCGGTCGCATATCCGTACGTCAGTGCTACAACTATTTAAATAAATTCCTAATAAGCATAATAATATACGAACACGTTGCGGAGAGCGCTGGACGAATGGTCGAAAACGCTACCCGTTGACCCGGGGTGGACCCGGTCGGAACGGACTGGATCGGACCCGGGTGGTTCGGGGTGGAGATGCGGACGATTAAGTCGATCGGCGGTAATGTTCCGGTATGAGCCAGCAGACACCGCCGGAAACGGGGACGGAACCGGGCGATTACGACAAGGACGAGCGGCTTCGGAGCCGGGACGTCACGCAGGGGCCGGATCGGGCCCCACACCGATCGATGTTCCGGGCGATGGGGTTCGACGACGAGGACTTCGCCTCGCCGCTTATCGGCGTGCCGAACCCCGCCGCCGACATCACGCCGTGTAACGTCCACCTCGACGACGTCGCCGACTCGGCGCTCGAAGGGATCGACGAGGCCGGCGGGATGCCGATCGAGTTCGGGACGGTGACGATCTCCGACGCGATCTCGATGGGGACCGAGGGGATGAAAGCATCGCTCATCAGCCGCGAACTCATCGCCGACTCGGTCGAGTTGGTCTCCTTCGGCGAGCGGATGGACGCGCTCGTTACGGTCGCCGGCTGTGACAAGAACCTCCCGGGGATGATGATGGCCGCGATCCGCACCGACCTCCCGAGCGTCTTTCTCTACGGTGGCTCGATCATGCCCGGCCAACACGACGGTCGGGACGTGACGATCGTCCAGGTTTACGAGGGCGTCGGCGCATACGCCAAAGGCGAGATGAGCGGCGAAGAGCTCGACGAACTCGAACGCCAGGCCTGCCCGGGGGCGGGATCCTGCGGCGGGATGTTCACCGCGAACACGATGGCCTCGATCTCCGAGGCGCTCGGCCTCGCGCCGCTGGGGAGCGCCTCCGCGCCCGCGGAGGACCCCGAACGCTACGCGATCGCCCGACGGGCCGGCGAACTCGCCGTCGACGTCGTCGAGGCCGACAGACGGCCCTCCGATATCATCTCGAAGAAGTCCTTCGAGAACGCGATCGCGCTCCAGACCGCGATCGGCGGCTCGACGAACGGCGTGCTCCATCTGCTGGCGCTCGCCGCCGAGGCCGGCGTCGATCTCTCGATCGAGGAGTTCGACGAGATCTCCCGACGGACACCGAAGATCGCCGACCTCCAGCCCGGCGGCTCCCGCGTGATGAACGACCTCCACGAGATCGGTGGCGTCCCGATCGTCATCCGTCGGCTGCTCGAGGCCGATCTCTTCCACGGCGACGCGATGACCGTCACCGGTCGCACGATCGAGGAGGAACTCGAGTTCCTCGAGGCCGAACACGGGCTCCCGGACGACGACGGGATCGAGGCTGACTTCCTCTATACGGTCGACGATCCGAAACAAGAGGAGGGCGCGATCAAGATCCTCAAGGGGAACCTCGCCCCCGACGGTGCCGTGCTGAAGGTGACCGGCGACGACGACTTCTATCACGAGGGACCGGCTCGGGTCTTCGAGAACGAGGAGGACGCGATGGCTTACGTCCAGGAGGGTCACATCGAGTCCGGCGACGTCATCGTCATCCGCAACGAGGGGCCCAAAGGCGGTCCCGGCATGCGCGAGATGCTCGGCGTCACCGCCGCCGTCGTCGGCGCGGGCCACGAGGACGACGTGGCGCTGCTCACCGACGGCCGCTTTTCCGGCGCGACGCGGGGTCCGATGATCGGCCACGTCGCCCCCGAGGCGTTCGTCGGCGGACCGATCGGGGCCTTAGAGGAGGGCGATCACGTCACCGTCGACATCCCCGAGCGACGACTGGACGTCGATCTCTCCGACGAGGAACTCGAGGCACGTCTCGAGGCCCGCGAACGGCCCGAACCGGCCTACACCGGCGGCGTCCTCGCGAAATACGGCCAGGCGTTCGGCTCGGCCGCGAACGGCGCCGTGACGAACCCCGGCATCACACGCGACGACTGAGGTCCTTCCCTCCGCTTTTTTCGTTTATCACACCGACCGGCCGGACACGGCCTCAAAACCGTCCCTCGTCGTCACCGATCCCCAGCCGTTCGCCGAACGCGTCGAGTTCGTCGTTGATGTCCCTCCCGCTGGATTCGCCGGGGAGAATGTCCCCGAGCGCCGCCCCGAACGCCGCCGCCGCCCAGATGACCGAGATCCGCCCCGCGGCTACCTCGGGTTCCGACCACCCGTCGACTCGCCCCCACAGCGTCATCATGAACGTCGCCGTCAGAAGCGAGATGCCGAGAACCGCGACTAGCCGTCGGGGAACGATCCCGAAGATCGGGCGGTGGACCGACACGTCACGGAACTCCGCGTAGTACAACAGCCCGGCAGTCATTCCCGCGATAAACAGCGCGTTCAACACGAAAAACGAGGGCGTTTCGACGAAATGATCGCCGATATCGTAGACGCCGTCCTCGACGAGCAACGGCAGCGAGATCAACACGCTGCCGACGAAGGACTCGGCGACGTCGCGTCTGGTGAACTTCCGGATCCGTTCGCCGACGGCGTTGGACGGAAGCCGATCGAAGAGCCGGATCGCCCGTTGGACCTCCTGCTGTTCGTGAGGCGCGTCGACCGTCGCTTCCAGTTCCTCGAGATGCGTGCGAACCCGTTCGTGATCGACCGACCGCTCGCCTCCCTCGACTCGCTCTCTGTCGCCCATACGAACACGTCGGTAGAGCCCTCGAAAAAGGTTCTCACACTCCGACCCGTCGAAGGAGCCGACAGCCCTATCGCTCGACGTCCACCGTCGTCGTCCCCTCCGAACCCGTTATCGAGACCGCGTGGCCGGTGTGGCGGGCGTGGGTTTCGGCCCACCGCTTCGCCGGCCGTTCGGTGAGGAACTCGTCGCCGTCACCGCACCGCTCGCAGGCCGCCGCCCAGGGCCGGACGTCGTCCGGGAAATGGCCCGTGTGACGTTTGTGATCCAGCGCGAACCGCTCTATCGCTCGGTTGCCGACCCGGAGCGTGTCGAGTTCGTACCCCAGGTCCCACTCGTCGTCACACTCGCTGCAGGTCACTGTCGGCGTGTCGTCGATCGCGTCAGGCGAGCGATCGGCACCCTCGAAGTGGTCTGACACGGGTGGCGGTTGGAGGTGGGCGTATATCAGTTATTGCAAACGGACCTGTCGTTTCGTTACGGATCGTTTGACTTCGATCCGCTCGGTCAGCGGAGTAGCGTCCCGTGGGTCGACGATCGCGTACCGGCGAAAGTGCGTGCCGCTCAGGCATGTTCTGTCGGCGGGCAAGACGAATACCCCGAGGTCGTTCGGAACCCGACACCGTCCGGGAAAGTCCCGGCTTTCAGGTTTGGCGGGACTTCCCGGGTTGACGGAAGGTGCTACGCATCACCGTCCGGTTACTACTTTTGTTGTCTGGTTCTTAGTCGTCCTCTTCTTCGTCGTCGTCCTCTTCTTCGTCGTCGTCCGGTTCTTCGTCGTCGTCCGGTTCTTCGTCGTCATCCATCTCGTCATCGTCGTCCGGTTCTTCGTCGTCGTCCGGTTCTTCGTCGTCATCCATCTCGTCATCGTCGTCCGGTTCTTCGTCGTCATCCATCTCGTCATCGTCGTCC
>LFFM01000321.1_pt1 | contig 32672 bp, 27 predicted proteins | sample 643131 | NCBI WGS metagenome assembly LFFM01 (sample SAMN03777445, study PRJNA286221) | soda lake metagenome | biome: soda lake; feature: Kulunda steppe; material: water; isolation source: sample Tc-Br brine of Tanatar trona crystallizer | place: Russia: Kulunda steppe | collected 2011-07
GCGATTCCCCCGAGGTTCGACAGCTGTGCGCCAGGGGGGAACTCACTCGAGAACACCGTCACCTCTCCGCCTTTTTGTTCCGTGGTCCGCACCACGTCGTCGACGCTGATCGCCCACTCCCCGTCGGGGCCACGCTCCTGGCGGAGTTTCTCGTCGAGAATCAGGAGTTCCTCGATCGCCCCGTATTCGGCGGCCTGGGCGACGCTTTCGGGGCCGTAGGCCGCCTTCGCGCCCTGGGCGATCCGCGCCGTGAGTTCGTCGATGGCCGCGGCCTCGGCCTCGATGCGGGTTTCCTCCTGGACGTCGGCCACCGCCCCTCGTTTGAGTACCTCGTGGACGCCGCGGTCCCCGACGGCCGCAGTGTCGACCATGGTCACCTGTTCGGCGACGTCGGGGTACTCGCGCTCGAGGTACTTTAGTGCGTCCTGTTTGGTGAATCCCGGGCCGGCGAGGATGATGGCGTCGACGTCGAGCCTCGCGAGGACGGTTCCGAGTTCCGCGAACAGTTCCGAGCGATCCCGGGCGAACTCACCCTTGCCGGTTGGGCCGCTGATGGTGGCCCGTTCCTCGGCGCCGTACTGGGCGACGTCGTGGACGTGGGCTCGCCCCTCCTCGACGGTGGCGATGACGACGTCGGGGTTTTCGCTGGCCTCGACGGCCTCCTCGAGGCGACGCTCCTGGTCCGGCTTGAATCGCTTGTCGATCGAGATTTCCTCACGGGCCTCGACGTTGAGCGTGTGGTGAAAGCCGAGTTGGTCGTCTCGGGAGCAGGCGACGATCTCGCCGCCGACGCGGAGTCGGTTGGCGAACCGATGGAACTCGATGTCGTCGACGGCCAGCGCCACCCACATGTGCTCGCGCTCACCGCCCGTATCGCGCATCTGCTCGTCGTTGCGCTGGATGCGACGGGTCGTGTCCCCCGCGACGCGGTCGCCGGGCTCGAGGACGTACTGGAGGTGCCAGAGGTCGTCGACACTCTCGGGGACGACCGTCACCCGTTCGCGACCACCCTCGAGTGGCTCCCGGTCTTTCAGTTGCATACCCGGGGTTCACGCGGGGCCGTCTTGTGCGTGACGGATCGCCGACGCTCCCAGCGCGGTGGCCTGCGGGCCGTCGGGGACGCGAGAGTCAGCGACGTGGGGCGAGTGGGCCGTCGACGGTACTCGTTGGTGCCGGTGGGAAACACGTCGTTCGGCGCGAGTCGACACCAGGACCACTAAGACCTCAACTGGCTCCAGCCTCGGCATCCCCGAGGTCGTTTTCGGGGGCTTCCGTGTCGCCGTCGTCCCCCGTCGTGTCGCCGGTTTCTCTGTCCTCGATCCCAAACGCCAGGAACAGCAACGCGGCGCTGACCGCGACGAGCGCCACCACGACGAATGCCGCCACGATGGTCGCGGGATCGGAAAGTGACTGTGCCGAGACCACGAACGCGAGTAGGGGCCGCATTGTGCTAGCAGGTAGCGCACGAGTCGATTTAGGTGTTGGGTCGTGATCTCGGATCTGGATCTGCAATTGGGATGACGGCCCCACCTCGTGGACGTGCGTCCTCGTCCGTTCCTGGCATGGGCATGTGGTCTGCTGACACGGCCGGTGAGTTTTGGCGTGGCCTATAGCCTTTTTAGTGCCCATTGCCCACTCGTAGCCATGACGACGCGTGGACGACCACCGGGAGGGATCGTCGATGACTGACGAGTGCGCTTCCGGCTCGTCGACACCAGCTCCCGACGCCGAGGGGGTCGAAACGGACGGCGGGATCCAGGCCTACACCGTTCGACTCGAACTCGTCGACGAACCCGGCGAGTTGCTCCGAGCGCTCACCCCAATCGGCGAGAACGGCGGGAACCTGTTGAGCATTCACCACGAACGGGGCAACATCACCCCGCGTGGACACATCCCCGTCGAGGTCGACCTCGAGTGTGCGCCCGCCCGTTTCGACGACATCGTTCAGGCGCTTCGCGACGCCGGTATCAACGTGATTCAGGCCGGCCCGGAACGCTATGGGGAGGAACTGTCCGTCGTGCTCGTGGGCCACCTCGTGGAGACCGATCTCTCGGATACCCTCTCGACCATCGGCCACGACGTCAACGCATCCGTGGTCGACCTCTCGCTGGCTGCGCCGGACGGGATGGCAGAGCCATCGAGTGCCCGTGTACGGCTGGCGATCGACTCGGGTAACGCAGCGGCTGTCCTCGAGAGCCTTCGGGAGCTCGCCGACGCCAAGGATCTCTGTCTGGTCGAGCCACTCGTCGGAGGTGACGCTTGATGCGTCTCGCCGTCCTCGGGGCTGGCGCCGTTGGCGTGGCCGTGACCGAGCTTGCTGAAGAGTACGGCCACGACGTCGTCGCCATCGCGGACTCGACGCACGCGGCCATCGACGAGCACGGACTGGACGCTGCACCGGCGCTCGAAGCCAAAGCCGCCGGCGACCCGCTTGGATCCGCCCATCCTGCTGACGTCTTCGAGACCGAGTACGACGTCCTCGTGGAGGCCACCCCAACGACGCTCGGCGATGCCGAACCCGGCTTTACACACGTCAGGCGGGCCCTCGAGGCCGATCGACACGTCGTCCTCGCCAACAAGGGGCCGGTGGCCGAACGCTACGACGACCTTCGGATGCTCGAGCGCGAGAGCGCTGGATCAGTGCGCTTTGAGGCCGCCGTCGGCGGGGCGATTCCCATCCTGTCGACGATCGAGGATTGCACGCCCGCTGCCGTGCGTGCCGTCAGGGGCGTCCTCAACGGGACGGCGAATTTCATCCTGACGCGCATGGCGGCGGAAGGGCTGGACTACGAGCACGTTCTCGCCGAGGCCCAGGACCTCGGGGTTGCCGAGGCCGATCCGACGTTCGACGTCGACGGCACCGACGCCGCGTTAAAGTGTGTCATCCTGGCTAACGTCCTCTCGGAGGGCGGGGTTTCGCTCTCGGACGCCGACGTCGTCGGTATCCGGAACGTCCCCCCGAGTGCACTCGATCTCGCTGCCGAGGACGGCAAGACCATCCGTCTCGTGGGCGAAGCAACCCGTGACGGCGTCCGTGTCGGTCCCCGACTCGTCCCCGAAAACGGGGCAATGGCCGTCTCGGGCACCCAGAACATCGTCCAGATTCAGACGAGACACGCGGGCGACCTGTACTCGAGCGGGCGCGGGGCCGGTGGTCCCGAGACGGCGACGGCCGTGCTCTCGGATGTCGGTCGACTACCGCCGATCGGCTGACACCGGCCACTCCTGGGTCAAACTCACGGTCGCGAATCCGGGCATCAGGCGGGTCACTGTGGTCGCTTCTCGACGATTCTGACTCGAAACGGGCAACCACCGGTAACCCGGTACCGCGAACCGTACCTGCAGTATAGTAGCCACTGAAGCCTTGCACACCTGATCGCCAGACGAGTCGGCGATCAGTGTGTGATACGGATTAGTGTCGTCTCTTACCGGTGAGTGCCGAACCCGGGTCCGGCACTCACGGATAAATAGTGACACTAAACCGTATGAATCGTTTCAGTTGTTACTATAGCTGGGCAATATCACCCAGCACGGCGAATAGCGACACACTGTCCTCCCACATCCCATCGCCTGACGCTGCCCCCCCGGGACGGAGCGAGGGCTGACCCCGGAGGGCGGTTGCCACAGTGTGCCGGTGGGCGCCCACCCTGGGTCCGCGTTTGGCAACCCGTATCCACACTGATCCCCTCAGCGCCCACTCTCGAGCACTCCCGACACCCCTGCCACCGGAGCGACGGGGGAGAAAACCGTGTGCCTGCGACACAAACCGCAAGCAAGCGCCAGGGCGGCAGGAATACGCTTTCGAAATGGTTTTAACCGCATCGGGCAAAAGAGACCGATATAAGCGCCTTTGCGCGTGAGCTATAACAATGAGCGACAAACCACACCAGAACCTGGCCATCATCGGCCACGTCGACCACGGAAAGAGTACGCTGGTCGGGCGCCTCCTCTACGAAACGGGGAGCGTACCGGAACACGTCATCGAACAGCACCGCGAGGAAGCAGAAGAGAAGGGTAAAGGCGGTTTCGAGTTCGCCTACGTCATGGACAACCTCGCCGAAGAGCGAGAGCGTGGTGTCACCATCGACATCGCGCATCAAGAGTTCGACACGGACAAATACTACTTTACCATCGTTGACTGCCCTGGCCACCGTGACTTCGTCAAGAACATGATCACGGGCGCGTCCCAGGCGGACAACGCCGTCCTCGTCGTCGCTGCAGACGACGGTGTCGCACCCCAGACCCAGGAGCACGTCTTCCTGGCCCGAACACTCGGCATCAACGAGCTGCTCGTCGGCATCAACAAGATGGACGTCGTCGACTACGCCGAGGACACCTACAATGAAGTCGTCGAGGAGGTCAACCAGCTCCTCAACCAGGTCCAGTTCCAGGTTTCGGACGACTCGTTCATCCCGATCTCGGCGTTCGAGGGCGACAACATCGCCGAGACCTCCGACAACACGCCGTGGTACGACGGCCGTACCCTGCTCGAGTCCCTGAACGACCTGCCAGAGACCGAGGAGCCGTCCGACGCGCCCCTCCGTCTCCCCATTCAGGACGTTTACACCATCTCCGGCATCGGGACCGTCCCCGTCGGGCGACTCGAGACCGGGACGATGAACGTCGGCGACAACGTCTCCTTCCAGCCCAGCGACGTCGGCGGTGAAGTGAAGACGATCGAGATGCACCACGAGGAGGTCCCAAGCGCCGGCCCCGGTGACAACGTCGGGTTCAACGTCCGCGGCATCGGCAAGGACGACATCCGCCGTGGTGACGTCTGTGGCCCCGCCGACGACCCACCGAGCGTCGCCGAGACGTTCCAGGCCCAGATCATCGTCATGCAGCACCCGTCGGTCATCACCGCCGGCTACACCCCGGTCTTCCACGCCCACACCAGCCAGGTCGCGTGTACGATCGAATCCATCGACAAGAAGATGGACCCCGCAAGCGGCGAGGTCGCCGAGGAGAACCCCGACTTCATCCAGTCGGGTGACGCTGCTGTGGTCACGATCCGTCCACAGAAGCCACTCAGCATCGAGCCAGCAAGCGAGATCCCAGAACTCGGGAGCTTCGCCATCCGCGACATGGGTCAGACCATCGCAGCCGGCAAGGTCCTCAGCGTCAACGAGAAATAAATGCAGCAAGCACGCGTTCGACTCGCGGGCACCAGCCCACAGGACCTCGATAACATCTGTGACGACGTCCGCGAGATCGCGAACAACACCGGCGTCAATCTCAGCGGTCCGATTCCGCTGCCGACGAAGACGCTCGAGGTGCCAGCGCGAAAGTCCCCCGACGGCGAAGGCACCGCGACGTGGGAGCACTGGGAGATGCGCGTCCACAAGCGCCTGATCGATCTGGACGCCGACGAACGCGCACTCCGACAGCTCATGCGCATTCAGGTGCCAAACGACGTGTCGATCGAGATCGTCCTCGAGGACTGATCGACCGACGCCCGTTTTCCACCGTTTTTCCGCCCGCTCGAGCGCCGGCAGTGCCCCCGAGACTCGAGCGCTGGAGGCGACGCACGATGGTGCCGTCGAAGCCACGCACTGTCGAGAGCCAGCCATGGCCTCTGAGCGCGGCGCATACTTTTGGTTCCCGTCCACCTACTGCGTGGTATGTCCCGTCCCAACGGGGGCTCCAACCCAGTCCTCGAGATCCTCGCCCTCTTCGTCGTCGTCTATCTCGCCCAGGTGATCGCGGCGATAGTCGGCATGGCTACCATGACCACGCTGTTCGTTCTCGAGATGCCGATCGAGAGCCAGCCCTGGACGATCGTCACGAGCGTCTACGCCCACGGCAGTCTGGATCACCTTCTCTCGAACAGCATCGCCCTGGTACTCTTTGGCTGGCCAATCGCTCGCGCGACGACACGGTTGCGATTTCACGCCTTCTTCGTGACTACGGGGGCGCTGGCGGGAATCGCGCAGGTGTCGATCACCGGTGCCATCGCGGCGATCAGCACGGATGCGAGCGCGGCAGGGGTGCTGGGTGCCAGCGGTGCGGTGTTCGCCCTGATGGGGTATCTGCTGGCCGGCAATCGGCTCTCCGACGGGCTCGCGGCCCGGTTCGATCCACCGCTGTGGGTCACGGTCGTGATCTTCGTGGTTCTGGCGGCGACGATCACGATCCTGACGGCGGCCCCGCAGGTGGCGCTGATCGCCCACTTCACCGGGTTCCTGGTCGGACTGGGTGCGGGCCGACTGGGAGTACTCGAGGTTGGCAGTGAGCCGCGAGGGCGGTCCTCGAGAGGGTTGTGACGTCGCCCGACGGGGAGCGCCGGGCCGTTTCGACGCGCGAAACAGAAGACACAAGTACGAACCACGGATACGACCTCTCGAGGGCTCGTAGATCAGTGGCAGATCGCTTCCTTCGCAAGGAAGAGGCCCCGGGTTCAAATCCCGGCGAGTCCACTTCCCTCCGCTCGCTTCGCTCGCGTCGGTCAGTGGACTCGCCGTACATCGCAAACCCTTCGGGTTTGCTCAGTCCCGGCGAGTCCACTATTTTGCGCGGCGAGCAACTCCGCGAGTCTTGCGAATGGTCGTCGAAGTCGGGATTTGAAGCCCTGGACGTCACAGCGGGAGCGGACCGACCGACCGTCTTCTCACGGGTTCAAATCCGGTGAGACCGTCACGCTGTTGGCACGCATCGAACTGTTCCGTTGGTCGGCACTCCAGCGGTTCTGTCCAACTGGTGCACTTGGATGCAAAACGTCCACCCCCGTGTTTTGACCCGAGTGATCCCCACCGCGGGTTTCGCACTGTGGGAAAGCCGGGGGCGAAAACAACGACCCCGAGCGAGTGGGTCGTCGGCAGCGTCGCCCAGCAGGTCCTGTTGCGTGCGGATCGGTAATCGTTGCGACTGGGGAGTGAGGATCCATGAGACGCTGGAACTCGAGGCCGCTCGAGAACGAACAGAGCCCGTCGAGAACGCGAGTTGCTCGGGAGGTGTCTAGACGCTGTTCCCGCCGACCAACTCGAGTGTCGCCCTCGCGTTGATCCGTCCGGCACCGAACTCGGGATCGCTGTTCCCGTTGGTTCCCTCTGCACCCTGCTTGATCACGCTCTCGACCTGGGCTGCGTTCAGGTCGGGATCGAGGCCTCGTACCAGTCCCACGAGGCCAGCGACCTGTGGGGCGGCCATCGACGTTCCCGAAATAAAGTCGTATCCAGGAAGGTCAACGCTCGACTCTAAGTCAGTCGGCCACGTGGAGAGAACTCCGTTGAACGGGAACGGGATATCGTCCGCTTCACCCTCTTCGCCGAGTGTTCGCTCGACGGTTTCATACCACCCACCAGGTGCGCCAACGTCGATATCGCTCGTCCCGAAGTTCGAGTAAAACGAGAGGGTGTCTGCTGGCGAGGTGGCACTGGTCGTTATCACGGCTGGGACGCTGTTCGGGAGGGTAAAGCCACCGCCCTGCTGGAGGTTCCCGGAATCGTTCCCCGCTGAACCAGTGATGACCGTGCCGCGCTGTCTGGCACGCTGAAATACCGTCTGCACTTCTGCACGGAGTTGGTTGAGGGCTGCTTCTGGCTCCTGTACTCCCGGAATCCCGAGGCTGAAATTTGCCACGTCAGCACCGATCTCTGCTGCGTAATCTATCCCCGCGAGAATGTCCCCGAACGTGGCTCCACCGTCCGCCGGAAAGACCCGAACCGGGATGAGTTCAGCGTCCGGAGCCGTCCCGACAACCCCTTGCTCACCGGTTGCGGCTGCCGTCCCAGCGACGTGCGTCCCGTGGAATCCAGAATCGTCTGGCCCGATCTCGGGAACGTCGTCGTCAAGGACGAAGACCTCCCCCAGGTCCTCGTTGACGTTCCCGAGGTCGGGATGCTCGAGGTCGATCCCGGTGTCCACGATGGCTATCCGAGCGCCCTCACCTGTCGCGATCTCGTGAGCGGGGGTGACGTCGGTAACGTCCTTGTCCCACTGCAGATCCCGTAACGCGGGCTCCTCGCTCAATGAGTCTGCAGCGTCAGCGGCCTCGATATCCGGTAGGGCGAGTTCGAGCCTGACGTCACGTGTCGCCTCGGTGACGCCCCGAATTCCCTCGAGGTCCTCGTCGGCAGCGTCCGGACCGACGACGACCAGAACCGCCCCATCGGCCAGTTCGTGCCGGACCTCGTAACCGGCGTCACTGAGCCTATCGGCGACACCGTTGCCGGACGTCTGCAACACGTACTGGGCGCGGTCGTCGCTTGCCGACGCCAGGCCGCTGAAAACGAGTGTTGCCCCTGCTGCTCCGATTCCACGTAGCACCGTTCGTCGATTGTATGTCATGGGTGACTATCCCCCTTCCGTGGGTATTCCGTGAATAGGGGCCGTGTTAACTTAGACATGATTCCACCAGACGGCGTAGGCTTGCAGCCACGTTTCTGCGGTGGCTGGATTGACGTGGCTGAAACAATTTGAAAACGAAGAGGTTCGTCGTTCTACCTCACGAAAGACACGTTCGACCTGATTTCTATAGCCATGTGGTTGGATACGGTAGCTCAGGCCCTCTTGACGGAGTCCACCGATGAGATCGTCGGCGTCATCGATGAGAAACACGGCGTCTCTGACGTCGTGTTTCTCAGCCAGCTCAGTGAGAAATTCTCGCGCAATTGCAATCGTATACGTCGGAAATAGCCGTGAATGCAGAATTCGATTGGTTTCTGGATCGACTGCGGCGTACAGCCAGTACTGCTCGTCGTTGATCCGGATCGTCTTCTGATCGACCGCAACTCGATCCGGATCCTCACCACCGTTCGGCTGTAGATCAGCCTTCTGCACCCAGTTATGAACTGCTGTCCGACTGCGTTCGACACCCAACTCCTCGAGGAGAATAACTGTATTCGAAAGTGATAGTCCGGCCAGATGGTGTCGAATACCCTTTTCAATGATCTCGCGGGGTGTCCGTTCTCGCTGCACAAACTCCAAGTCAATCCACTCAGTAGATTCGGTGAGGCGGTCAGTTTCGGCCATGAGCATCCGAAGCTTCGACCGCCTCGTTCCTAACTTAACACCACCTGAATAGGAACATCAAGAAATAAGTGTATCCACTGTTCGCAGACAGCTCAACTCGAGGGAGGAGTAAACTATGTCGTGTGGTGATGTGGATCTCGCCGGAGCCGGCGGACAGGCCACCCCCAGCGAGGCGCTGGTCCGTTGTCCCGGAGGAACTGCTCACTCGCCCCTTCCGCCGGTGCCTGGGTATCGATGTCGTCGCTGTCTCCCGCCGACTGGTTCCCTGCCGGCCGCCGGTGGACCGACAGTCCGTGACCGAATGAGCCCGTCTCGGGCCGGCATTCACTGATAAACGGTGCAGTCAACCGTCTCAGCTGGCATCACTCAAAACGGGACGCTCACTCGAGGCGAACAGTTTTGTCCTTCGGGTTCGACCGACATCTGTGACAAGAGAGAGGCGCTATGTCCTGGCCGGCGTCGTCGGGGCACTCGCCGTCGTGACGGGGCTCATCATGCTCGAGGTACTGGGCACGGTGCTCTTTGCGGTGACGGTGGCCTACGTGCTGTTGCCCGTGCAGGCGTGGCTCTCGAGGCGCGGCCTCTCGGAGTGGACGGCTGGGGTCGTCGCCACGGTGATCGGGTTTCTGGGGGCGGTTGCGGTGGTTGCGCCGATCGTCTATACACTCTACGTCCGCCGGGACGAATTCATCGCGGTGCTCGAGGCGGTGCCCGAAGAGTTCGCGTTCGTCGTCGCCGGCGAGGCAGTCGTCATCGAAGCGTCGGTGGTCCAGGCGTGGGCGATCGATCAGGTGCAAGCAATCGCCGTGTCACTGGCAACCTCGGCTCCGGAACTCGCGGTCAAATTCGCGCTGTTTATTCTCCTCCTGTTCGCGCTGCTGTTGAAGGCGGATTCGGTCATCCGGGCGGCCATCGCCCCGGTCCCCCACGAGTACCGGGACATTGCCTACGCACTCGGCCTGCGGGCGCGTGAGACCCTGTACGCCATATACGTGTTGCAACTGGCGACGGCCGTGATGACGCTCGCGGTCGGCTATCCGCTGTTCTGGGGGCTCGGATACGATGCGCCGTTTACCCTCGCGTTGATCGCCGCAATCCTGCAATTCGTCCCGATCATCGGCCCCAGCTTGCTGGTGGTGCCACTCGCCCTCTACGAGGTGGTCATCGTCGGGGACCTCGCCGCGGGGATACTCGTCGGGGTGCTGGGCATCCTGTTGATCGCCTGGGGCCCGGACGTCACGATTCGACCCCGGTTGGCCCGTCGCTCCGCGAACCTGCCAGGGAGTCTCTACTTCATCGGGTTCACCGGCGGGCTGTTCACCCTCGGCGCGATCGGCATCGTCGTCGGCCCGCTGATCGTGGCGGTGTTCGTCGAGGCGGTCTCGTTGCTCGCCGAGGAGATCAACGACGACGAACTCGAGGTCGTCGAGGCCGAGATCGACACGCTCGAGGACGAGCGATCCCAAGCGACACCGGACGGCGGCGTTGCCGAGTCCGTGACTGCGGCCGAATCCGAGCTGTCTGAGGCGAGCGATAACGAGTCGACGGACACCGACCGCTCGGGCGAGGGCAGTGAGTCGCCAACGGCGTCCGACTCCTGAGACGGGGCGGTCTCCGGGGGCCTGGGTACTCACCACGATGCGACACGTCTTTCCTGTCGGGACGGCCACTGTGACGTATGACCATCGAGCCGAAGCAGGAACTCACCAGCGTCGACCTCGCTGCTCTCGAGGGAGAACTCGCGGCCTACGAGGGGGCAAAGGTCGACAAGGCGTATCTCTACGGTGACGATCTCGTCCGGCTCAAGATGCGCGACTTCGATCGTGGCCGACTCGAGCTCATCCTCGAGGTTGGTGACGTCAAACGGGCGCACACCCTCTCGCCGGAACGCGTCCCCGACGCGCCGGGGCGACCCCCACAGTTCGCGATGATGCTGCGCAACCGACTCTCCGGGGCGGACTTCGCCGGTGTCGAGCAATTCGAGTTCGATCGCATCCTCGAGTTCACCTTCGAGCGCGAGGACGGCACGACCCGGATCATCGTCGAACTGTTCGGCCAGGGAAACGTGGCGGTCACCAACGGCGAGTACGAGGTGATCGACTGCCTGCGGACGGTTCGGTTGAAGTCCCGGACCGTCGTCCCGGGTTCCCGATACGAGTTCCCCGATTCGCGGACGAACCCCCTGACAGTCTCCAGGGAGGCGTTCGACCACCAAATGAACGACTCCGATACGGACGTGGTCCGGACGCTCGCGACGCAGTTGAATTTCGGAGGGCTCTACGCCGAGGAGCTCTGTGCCCGTGCTGGCGTCGAGAAGACCCTGGACATCGCCGAGGCCGACGAGGGGGCCTACGGGGACCTCTACGAGTCGATCGAGCGACTCGCGCTGGATCTTCGAACTGCGAATCTCGAGCCGCGGGTCTATCTCGAGGACGAAGACGAGGCTGAGAACGGGGCCGGCGATGACGGCACTGGGTCGGGCTCAAACCGCGTCGTCGACGTCACCCCATTTCCGCTCGAGGAGCGGGCGCACCTGCGCAGTGAACCCCACGACACGTTCCTCGAGGCCCTCGAGGCGTACTTCGTCCGGCTTGACCTCGAGGCTGACGAGCCCGACCCGCGAAGCCAGCGACCAGATTTCGAGGAGCAGATCGCCAAACACGAGCGGATCATCGACCAGCAGGAGGGGGCGATCGAGGGGTTCGACGAGCAGGCCGATGCAGAACGCGAGAAGGCGGAACTCCTCTACGCACACTACGGGACCGTCGACGACCTCCTGTCGACGATCCAGTCGGCACGGGCCGACGGCGTCCCGTGGGGGGAGATCGCTGGCCGACTCGACGAGGCCAAAGACCAGGGGATGGAGCCAGCCCAGCCGTTCGTCGACGTCAACAGTCGCGAGGCAACGGTGACCATCCGCCTCGAGGGCCAGCCGATCACGCTGGCCGTCGAGGACGGCGTGGAGAAGAACGCCGATCGACTCTACACGGAAGCCAAGCGGATCGCCGAAAAAAAAGCGGGCGCACTCGCGGCCATCGAGGACACGCGGGAGGAACTCGAGGCGATCAAGGCCCGTCGAGATGCCTGGAATGCTGACGACGACACTGGCGAGGATAAAGCGAGCGAGGACGATGACGGACGCCAAGAACGGAACTGGTTAGCCGAGTCCTCGGTCCCGGTTCGGAAGGACGAGCAGTGGTACGAACGCTTCCGCTGGGTCGAGACCAGCGACGACTTCCTCGTGATCGGGGGACGTAACGCCGACCAGAACGAGGAACTCGTCAAGAAGTACCTCGAGCCTGGCGATCGAGTGCTCCACACGCAAGCCCACGGGGGCCCCGTGACGGTGATCAAGGCAACGGCACCGAGCGAGGCGTCTTCGGCCGACATCGAGATTCCCGAATCGACGATCGAGGAGGCCGCCCAGTTCGCCGTCTCCTACTCTTCGGTGTGGAAAGACGGCCGGTACGCCGGCGACGTCTACATCGTCGACGCCGACCAGGTGACCAAGACTCCCGAGAGTGGCGAGTACCTCGAGAAGGGCGGGTTCGCCGTTCGGGGCGAGCGGACGTACCTCGACGATACGCCGGTCGGCGTGGCCGTGGGCATCCAGTGTGAACCGTACACCCGCGTCATCGGCGGCCCACCGACCGCGATCGCGGATCGGGCCGTGACGACGATCGAGGTCGAGCCGGGGCGCTACGCCCAGGCCGATGCTGCAAAGCGGATCTACCGGGACCTGCGCTCGCGATTCACCGACGAGTCGTTCGTCCGGAAGATCGCCAGCCCGGACCAGATCGCGCACTTCCTCCCGCCGGGTGGCAGTCGGATCGTCGAGGACTGACGTCGAGTCCTTGCGTGCATCGATGGCACCTCGAGGGGGGTACAGTGTCCCCAGACTCCAGCGCGGTCCCCGAGGGGTGGCCTGACGGCGAACCGAGACCGTCCAAGGCGACTCGAGCAAGAACGGTTGGGTCTCCAGGCCGTCGCCCGATTCACCACTCGTTCGATCGGGTTCCACTCATCGACCGAGGACGAGAATCGAGGCGGTTCGGTCCTTACCGTGAGCCACCAACAGACAGGCCGAGTCCGCCACGGTCCGAGCAGTCCTCGGAGTCGCCCCCACTCACAGCAGGGTTGGGGGCGACCTCCACATCGTTCGGCCCACGAACACGAACCTGATACTCCCGGTACTCGAAACGCACCTCAACTGGCGACCCATCGTGAGCGAACAGGGCCTCGAGGGCGTCGACGTCGACGGCGTCGTGGAGGGGTGGGTCCAGTTCGAGCGGATCCGTACACTCCTCGTGGGCGATAGCGGTGACGATGCGATATCCGATTTGCGACTCTGGTTCCATGAGCGAGGCGGCCACGAGGTCGAATAAAAATCCCGTTGATTGTGGGCTGATACGTGTCATACAATTGTCTGACGACTGTGTAACTCTCGTTGGCAGTGAGCGTACGGACGGTCTTGGATGGCGGTTCGCGGACGCCTCGAGCCACCGATTCGAGCGGTGGGCGGTCCCTCGAGTGCCAGGACTGATCCCGCGGGATCGACGAAGGGTGGCATGCTGAGCCACCTGTCGGCCAGTCCATCGGGCGTCACCGTGGGGCGACTGCAACGCGTGATCAAGTGGGGTGACTTATGCACGCTCGAGTCAACGTCCGAGTATGAGCGACGATGCGTTCGACCACGGGAAAGCTGAACGGTTGCGGAGTCGGGACGTTACGGAGGGACCGGATCGCGCCCCACACCGGGCGATGTTTCGGGCGATGGGCTTCGACGACGAGGATTTGGGCTCCCCCATGATCGGCGTGGCGAACCCCGCCGCGGACATCACGCCGTGTAACGTTCACCTCGACGACGTCGCCGACGCGGCGATCACGGGCGTCGACGAAGCCGGTGGCATGCCGATCGAGTTCGGGACGATCACGATCTCCGACGCCATCTCGATGGGCACCGAGGGGATGAAGGCCTCACTCATCTCGCGGGAGGTCATCGCCGACAGCGTCGAACTCGTGAGTTTCGGCGAGCGCATGGACGGCCTCGTCACCGTCGCCGGCTGTGACAAGAACCTGCCGGGGATGATGATGGCCGCGATCAGGACCGACCTGCCCAGCGTCTTCTGTTACGGCGGCTCGATCATGCCCGGCAACCACGAGGGTCGGGACGTCACCATCGTCCAGGTCTTCGAGGGGGTGGGCTCCTACGGGACCGGCGAGATGAGCGCCGACGAACTCGACGATCTCGAGCGTCACGCCTGCCCCGGTGCTGGCTCGTGTGGGGGGATGTTCACCGCCAACACCATGGCTTCGATTTCCGAAGCGCTGGGGCTGGCGCCGCTGGGTAGCGCCTCGCCACCGGCGGAAGACGAGGAACGCTACGCGGTTGCCGAACGCGCCGGGGAACTCGCCCTCGAGTGCATCGAGGCCGATCGTCGTCCCTCCGACGTCCTTTCCCGAGAATCGTTCGAAAACGCTATCGCCCTCCAGACGGCCATCGGTGGATCGACCAACGGCGTGCTTCACCTCCTCGCGCTCGCCCGCGAGGCGGGTGTCGACCTCGAGATCGAGGACTTCGACGCGGTTTCGAAGCGCACCCCCAAAATCGCGGACCTGCAGCCCGGAGGCACCCGCGTCATGAACGACCTCCACGACCTCGGCGGCGTCCCCGTCGTCATCCGACGCTTGCTCGAGGCCAACCTGTTCCACGGCGACGCGATGACGGTCACCGGCCGAACCATCGCCGAAGAGCTCGGCCGGCTCGAGGATACCGGGGAGCTCCCCCCTGACGCGGAGCTCGAGGCGGACTTCCTCTACGCCGTCGACGAACCGAAGCAGGCCGAGGGGGCGATCAAGATCCTCGAGGGGAACCTCGCTCCCGACGGTGCGGTGCTCAAGGTGACCGGGGACGATGCCTTCCACCACGAGGGGCCCGCCCGCGTCTTCGAACACGAGGAGGCGGCGATGGCCTACGTCCAGGAGGGCCACCTCGAGAGTGGCGATGTCATCGTCATCCGCAACGAAGGTCCCCGTGGCGGGCCAGGGATGCGCGAGATGCTCGGCGTCACGGCGGCAGTAGTCGGTGCGGGCCACGAGGACGACGTGGCGCTCATCACCGACGGACGCTTCTCGGGTGGGACTCGCGGCCCGATGATCGGTCACGTCGCCCCCGAGGCGTTCGTCGGTGGACCGATCGGCCTGCTCGAGGACGGCGACGTGATCACGGTCGACATTCCCGATCGGACGCTCGCGGTGGATCTCACGGCCGACGAACTCGCGGCCCGTCGCGAGGACTGGGAGCAACCCGACCCCCCCTACCCGGGTGGTGTCCTCGCCAAGTACGGTCGTGATTTCGACTCCGCGGCAAACGGTGCAGTGACGAACCCACGATTGACGCGGGACTGATACGGCCTGCTGGCCTTTTTCCGTGATAGCCCAGTGGTCGGCGATCATCGGCGAGCCGGGCGCTAATCAGTATGGGGTGCTGGATCCTCTCATCTACCGCCGAGAACCCGTCACGGAGTCGGTGCTCTGTGACACATTGGGACCCCACTCCCTATCAGACGAGACGATTTCGCATCTCCTCGAGCGAGTCCATCGCCAGTGCCTCGTAATTGTCCACGATGATCTCGCGCCAGCGCTCGAGTTTCTTCGGCGTCGAGCCCGCCATGTGCGGCGTGATGATGACGTTCGAGAGGTCCCACAGCGGCGACGCCGCTGGGAGTGGCTCGGTCTCGAACACGTCCAGACCAGCGCCACGAATCTGTCCGTACTGGAGTGCCCGGATCAGGGCTGCCTGGTCGACCACCCCGCCGCGGGCGATGTTTACAAGCACCGCCTCGGAGGGGAGCAGCCTGAACTCGTCGCTCGAGATGAGCCCCTCGGTTTCGTCGGTGAGCGGACAGGCGAGCACGAGATAGTCCGCCTGCCGACAGACCGTGTGGTGGTCATCGGCGCGATAGCAGGTCTCGAGCACCTCTGGGGCACCCTCGAGGTCGCGCTTCGTGCCGATGACCCGCATCCCCAGTGCGTCGGCGAGTTCGGCTGTCCGCGTTCCGATGGCACCCACGCCGATGATTCCCATGGTCTTCCCTCGAACTTCACCGCCCTCCACGCGCTCCCAGACGCCCCGCCGTTGCTGGTCCATCGATTCGTGGAGTCGTCGTTCGAACGCCAGTATGTATCCGAGGACCTGCTCTGCAATCGGTTCAGCGTGGACCCCTGAGGCGTTGGTGAGGGCGATGTCCCGTGCCTCGAGGGTCTCGACGTCGTAGTGATCGACGCCCGCGCTCAGGGCCTGGACCCACCGGAGACGCTCTGCGATCTCGAGGGTCTCCTGGGCGAGTCGACCGGCGACGATGCCCTCGGCCGTCTGGACCAACTCGTGGGTTTCCTCCGGCGTCCTGGCAACGGCCAGTGCGTCCGCCGGGAGAGGTGTCGAGAGTGTCTCCTCGAGTTGTACAAGTCGTTCTGGCCCGAGGTCGTGTGGAAGCAGGAGGGTGGGTGTGTCGGTCATACCCGGCCCCACGAACCCACCCTGTCTAAACGTCCGGGTTCCGGCAGGGGATCGCAGCCAGGCGATGAGAATGGGCCCCTCGAGCGTGTGAACACTCGCCAGTCCCATCGGGTGCCCGCTCGAGGGGACGAGAGAACGGGTGGTGAGGCTCGGCCGACGCCCTACGTCGCGACGACGCCGATACCGTGGAAGTCGCTGTCGTCGTTCCCCTCGTCCGGCTCGATGACGGTCACGATTTCTCGATCCTCGACGCTGAGGACGGAGAACCCTGGTGTCTCGCCTTCGGCCGCGTGCGGGTCACCCGAGAGCGGTTCGGGACCGCGCAGGCTGACGAACATGTACTCGTCGTCGGGGTCTGCCCACATGATGTCCGGTGCGGGACCGTAGTCCTCGATCTCTTCGACGACCTCGTTCGTCTCGGGATCGACGATGACGCCGTCGTCGGTCTCGCGGTTCAGGACCCAGAGCTCGTCGCCGCCCGCCGTGAACCAGAAGCCATGGGCGTCGTACCCGTCGCTGCTCTGGGCCACCTCGTCGTGACTCGCTTCTGCAACTGTGTCGCCGGAGTCGGGATCGATCGGCGCGACTGCATCGGTGTCGATGGCGTACCACTCGCCGACGCCGCCGGTTGGCTCGTGATTGCTTGGGGCACCCGCGGTGAGGTACATCGTTTCCTCGTCGGGGCTGGCCATCGTCCCACAGTTCGCACGGACGGCGTCGGGCGTGATGACGTGGTCGATCTCGAAGGCGTCGTAATCCACGACGACAACGCCAGCGAAGTCGACGGCCGGGCCGAGCGTGTGATACGAGTGACCGTTCGCGTAGTCGTGACAGATTGGCTGGGCGCGGACACCGTCGTCGTTCTCGGGGAACGCATCCTCGTATTCCTGGAAGGTGTCGTCGTCGTCGATCGTGATCTCGTCGACGATCTCGAACTCCTCGTCCTCGAGGTCGGCGTCGACGCGCACGATCGCGCCTTCGCCGATCGCGTCGACCTGGATGTACTCGTCGTCGGGGGTGAACCCGGAGAAGTGCGACCCAGCGCCGGTCGGGATATCCGCGACCAGTTCGTGGTCTTCGACGCGGTAAACCAGGGTCCGGGCCCCGGCGGTGCAGGCGACGGCGGCGTACTCCCCGTCGGCGCTGAAGTCGATCATGTGTGGGACGAGACCGCTCTCGCCCACGTCCTCGTTGACGTCCAGTTCGGTGGTCTCCTCGAACTCGTCGTCACCGGCCGGTTCGTACACGTAGATCTGGTCGGTACCTTGATCGAGTGCCCATACTTCGTAGCTCCCGTCGTCGCCGCCGACACCGAGGTCGCCGAGGCAGCCGGCGGCTGCTGTCAGGCCCGCTCCAGCCGCACCGGCGAGAAACGTTCGTCGCGTTGATTGATTCGTCATGGTACGTGATGAGGCCTCGACACTCAAAAATACACGGGTTTCAGACCGTCTAAGCGGCAAATCTCCGAACTGGGCGGAGACGGAGGCAAAACTTGACGGAAGTTCTTCGACCCAACTCGAGCGGTCCTGGCGTGAGGACTCGAGCCGGTTCATTTCGATCTGTGACAGCCTCACAACCAGACGAAGTTGCCGCTATCTGTGATACACTGGCGCGGTGATCCCGAGTCCGTTTGCGGTCCGTCCGCCGACGGCTGGTCACGGTCCTGTGTCCGGGTGATTCCCGGGTTCTCCGACACGCGCTCGGAACTCGTCTCCCCCGAGGGCACATCGATAGGCCGGCTTGTACATCATGTTCGAGCCGCCCGCAACGACCTGCCAGTCGTCGCGGATTTCGTCCCTGAGGTAGTACTGTGCCCGTTCGTTTCCGGGCGCAACGCGATAGTCGCTCAGCCTGATCGGATCCCGTTCGAACAGGCCACCTGGCTCCTGACCATCGATCAGCACGATCGACTTCTGGGCGAGGTACGGACGACCATCGCGGGCCCGCTTGGCGTGAGCGTTTTCCGAATGCACCTCGAGCATCTCGCTCGCCTGTTCGGGTGGCGTCTCCGGCGAGATGACGTCGACCCGGTCGACGGTGAAATAGCCGATCACGTAGCGGTGCGCACGGCTGTCGGGGTCGTCCACCCGCCGAAGACCTGCGTAAAAGCCAACGACGTCGCCCTCCTCGAGTTCGCGGAGTCTGGAGACGTAGCCACTCGAGCGATGTTCGCCGTAGGTTAGCGCCGTAAAATTCGGGTCGTGATGCAAAGGCCACGCGGCGAGATCCTCGCCGGTGAGCGTACGTGATGCCTCCTGAACGGGCTGGGGCGTGATCCGAGTCGTCAGGTCGGCGGCTCGTCGATCCCGGTATCGAAAGGACCACGACCCGAGGGTCGCCGACTCGCTCGTCTCGTCGGTCTTCTCGGGGATGGGAACGTACTCGAACCGTCCGTCTGCGTACAGCGGGGCCAGCGCACCGAGATTCGTCGTGTCTGCGCCGACGCCGGCCAGCACTACGGTCATCGCTCGAGTTACCGACGCAAGGCTCAAAACGGTCGCGGTTCGTTGGAAACCGGTGCTTACCTTTTTTCCCCCGCGGCGTCGACGCACCCATGCAGACGCCTGTCGAGGACGACGGTCGATCCGATGGCGAGGCGGGGGCAGCATCGACCACCGCGGCTACCCGACCTCCTGATCTCGACCCGACCACGGCCCTCGTCTCCGTCGTCGTCCCGGTGTACAACGACGCCGAGGGCCTCGAGCGAACCCTCTCGTCGCTTGCCGCACAATCGCACGACGACTACGAGGTGATCGTCGTCGACAACGACTCCACCGATAGGACGCTGGCCCGCGCGCGCGAGTGGGAACGCGACATCGATCACTTCATGATCGTCCGCGAGACCGACGTCCAGGGGTCCTACGCCGCCCGAAACACCGGCCTCGAGCACGCCGCGGGTGACGTCATCGCGTTCGTCGACGCCGACGTGTGGGTCCCGAATGACTGGCTTTCGGCCGGCCTCGAAACCATGACCGCAAGCGGGGCAGGCTACGTCGGCTGTCGCGTCGACCTCAGCCTCGAGGCCCGGACTCTCCCAGGCCTGTACGACGCCCACGTTGGTTTCCCCGTCGAGCGATACGTCACCGAAAACCGGTTCGCCCCGACGTGTGCGCTGTTCGTCGCTCGAGCCGTCTTCGAGGACGTGGGGGCGTTCGACGCCACGCTCGTGTCGGGCGGCGACGTTGAGTTCGGCCAGCGGGTCGCCGCGGCCGGTTGGGCACTGGCGTACACCGACGACGTCGCCGTCGACCACCCGGCTCGTACCGGCCTCCGCTCCCTGCTCGGCAAGCATCGACGAGTCGGCCGCGGGGTCGAACAACGGGCGCGTCGATATCCCGACCGCTACGAGCCCCGGGCGCTCTGGCATCCGATCGGCCTCTGCCCGCCACACCCCGGTCGCTTCCCGGCACTGTTCGGGGACGCCTGGGGAGGGCTCCGATACCGGGAACGACTCGGCGTTTACGCCGTCGGTCACCTCGTACGATTGTCCCGGATTGCCGGGCGTGCCCTCGAGCGTTTCTCGAGAGGCGATCGGGTCCCAACAGATCGAGGTGATCGCGTTGGCACCACGACGACAGGGAGATGACTGCGGATCCACTCGCGTAGTCGAGCGTTTATAATTCTCCCCTCGAAAGGACCTCCGTGGGTCTCGCGCATCTCGTCTCAGCAATTGGATTCAGGTTCCCGAACGGGGAGTCTCACGACCCGGCCAGAGACGACCACCGCGATGGCGTTCGATCACACGGGGTCGACGGCCTCGGGTGGCTTTCGTGATCGACGCCGTCGGTGGCGTCGTGCTGGCCGCCGTCGCCGCGACGCTGCTGGCGATACAGAACGTCTGTGTCCGACTCGCGACCGACGGCGGACGGGTCAGCGACGCCGTCGTCGTCGTCATGGCGGTCAACGTGGGCCTCGTCGTCCCCCTCGCGCTCGTCGTTCACTACCCTGTCTCCGGCCTGACCTGGCGGTCGGCCGGGGCGTTCGCCACCGCAGGCATCCTCGGACTGGTCTTCGGTCGCATCTGTCTCTACGCCGGTATCGAACTGATCGGAGCCAGCCGGACCACACCGATCGTCTCGGCATCCACGCTCATCTCGGCGATCCTCGCCGTCTGGCTGTTCGGGGAGTCACTCACCGTCCCCCACGTGATCGGCATCTGTTGCATCGTCGCCGGCGTCGCCGTGCTGTCCTGGCTCACTGCCGCCGATGCCCCCGAGTCCGCTCTCCGGGACGTCTGGTACTCGCTGACGTTCCCGATCGCTGCCGCGGTGTTTCTCGGCGTCGAACCCATCCTGATTCGGACAGGGCTCGACGAGGGCACGCCCGTGCTCGTCGGGCTAGCAGTCATGATGGGGGCGGCGTTCGTCAGTTACCTCGGCTATCGGCTGGGAACCGGTCGACCCGCGCCCTCGCTCCGGCAAAACCCCCATGCTCGGTGGTATCTCGGGGCCGGGCTGACGAGTACGGTGGGTCTCTGCAGTTACTTCGCCGCACTGGCGCTGGCACCGGTCGTGATCGTCATCCCACTCGTCCAGACCGCACCGCTCGCCGTCATCGTCATCTCCGCGCTGTTTTTGCCCCGCCGTCTCGAGCGGGTCACCTGGCCGCTCGTGGTGGCGGCCATCGTCGTCGTGGTGGGGGCGATTCTGGTCTCACTCGCGGGGTGAACCCGACATGTCGACTGCAGACCTCGATCAGTGGGAGGCGTATAGCTCCGCGTAGGTCCCCTCGCGCTCGAGCAACTGATCGTGGGTTCCCCGCTCTCGGATCTGCCCACCCTCGAGGGCGTAGATGCGGTCGGCGTCGCGCACCGTCGAGAGACGGTGGGCGATGGCGACGATGGTTCGATCCTCGCCGGCTCGTTGGAGAGCCGTCTGGACCTCCTGTTCGATCGAGGTGTCGAGATCGCTCGTGGCCTCATCGAGCACGAGGATGTCGGCGTCCTCGAGCAATCCGCGGGCGAGGGCGACCCGCTGGCGCTGTCCACCCGAGAGGCGAACGCCGTTGTCACCGAGCGTGGTGTCGTACCCTTTCGGCAACTCGTCGACGAACTCGGTCACCTGCGCGATGGCGCAGGCGCGCTCGATCTCGGCCTGTGTGGCCGACGGGTTGGCGACGGCGACGTTCCGCCGGAGCGTGTCGTTGAAGATGAACGGATCCTGGCGAACGTAGGCGATGCGAGCCCGCCAGGCGTCGATATCGTATTCCTCGATCGGGGTCCCCGCGGCAGTGATCGTGCCGCTATCGGGGGCGTAGAGCCGAGCGAACAGGGCGGCGATCGTCGACTTTCCGGCCCCGGACTGGCCGACGAACGCGACGAACTCGTCCGTGCCGACCTCGAAGGAGATCCCCTCGAGGACTGGCGTCTCGTCGTCGTAGCTGAACGAGACATCCTCGAACTCGACTGGCGTGACGGGGACGGGCACCGATCGATCACCCCCCTCGAGATCGCGGTTGGCCTCGAGATCCCCGATGAACTGCTGGGTGCGCACGAGGTGTGGCAGTCGCCCCTCCATCTTGTAGAAGTACTTGTTGGCCTGGCTGACGCGGGGACCGACCTGGAACATGGCGTAGAGGAAGACGCTCATCGCCGCGAGTGAGAGGTTGGCGATGGTAAGCGAGATGTAAATCAGCCCGAAGACGAGCAGGGCGATGGCGAGGTTGTAGACGTTGTTGATGATCTCCTCGTTTCGGCCGAGGGTGATCGTGGCATCGGTGAACTGCTCGAGGTGCTCTCGGAAGTTCTCGTAGAGTTCGTCGCCGAGCCCGACCATTTTCACCTCCCGGATGCCCTGGGTGCCCGCCTGGGCGCTCGATTGAATAGCCTCGTTGGCGTCGGCAACCCGATCACCGACGGTGTATCCAGCCTCGGTGATGCTCCGGACGGCGACAGTGAGCCCACCGATTGCGACCCCGGCGAGGATCGTCAACCACGGGGAGATGACGAACGCGATCGAGAGGTAGACGGTGATCATGAGGAGGGAACTGAAGAGGCGGACACCGTCTCGAATCACCTTGCCGGCGTACTCGGCCTGCGTGACGATGGCATTGAGAATGTCGTCCGACCCTTCCTGGTCGTAGTAGGCCGTGTGTGCGTCCAGCGCACCGCGAAACGCACGCTGTTGTAACTCGCGAACGTACCACGTCTGGAGCATGATGCGGAGCCAGCCGAGGAGAATCGAGGTTCCGAAGCGGACGGTCATCACCGCCCCGATCACTAGAACGATGTATCCCAGGGTGAACGGGATGTTGAACACCTCGAACGCGGTGATGAAGTAGGCGACCATTCCGTCAGCATCGGCGGAATCCTGGCCCTGGACGACCTCGACGATTGGCAAAATAAAGCTCACACCGATTCCCTCGAGAACCGCCACGATCCCGCTACAGGCGACGATTGCGACTGTCAACAGCGGGCGAAACGTGGCGACCGTGTAGAGCGCCTGTCCCTTCTCTCGGAGCGTCAGGTCAGTACCCATGAAATCAACCGAAGCCAACCGGTGGGTGACCCTTGTTATGAAGCTGCTACCGAATGGTGTGATCCCGTCTGTATCTGATGCCGTGATCGTATTGGGCGCGTGTCGTCTCCCCGCGACAGAAACGCTGCCTGGTCGAACCGCCTGTCGGGGTTTCAGGAACCTCGAGCTCGAACTCGCCTACTTTTCGGAGCGAGACCGCGAGTCAGGGGCCAGCAACCGGGCGAGCGCCCGCGCGGGGTTCGGGGCCGAGCGTCCCGTCAGCGAGCCGAGCGCTCGGTTCAACTTGCGGGCACCCCAGTGGCCGTACGGACCGCCGAGTGCGACGGCCAGATACAGGTATGGCGTCGAGAGCACCGGCTGCGTTCGGATGGCCTTCAGCGCGAATCGACGCGCGTCCCCGTAGTGACCGTTCGCCAGGCCCGCCCCTGCGATCGCGGCCGCGAGACGCGCTCGAAACAGTCGTTCACAGCCGTACTCCTTCGCGAGCGAGCCGTGTTTCTCGAGAAAGAGGGGATAGGAGATGTCCCGTTTGGCCTCGAACGCATCCCCGATCTGTTCGTGTTCTCCGTGGCGTCTCACCACCAGTGGCTCCCGAACGGTGGCAAATGGTGCGTGCCGGGAGAGTCTGACGAGCCACTCCCGATCCTGCCAGGCTGGAAATCGCTCGTCCGGAAGGCCCGCGGTGTCGACGAGCGATCGACGAACCGCGATGGTCGAAAAGGTCCCACCGACTTCCGTCCCGACGAGGCCGCTCGTGGCCTGGCGGCCCACCGACGGCAGGCGGACCCCCGTTTCGACGCCGTCACCGTCGACGAACTGCTGGCCAACCAGAACGACGCCAACCTCCGGGTCCTCGCGAAAGCGCTCTACCTGTCGCTCGAGCTTTGCCGGTCGCCAGGTGTCGTCGTCGTCGAGGAACGCCAGGATCGATCCGGAGGCGTGTCGAATGCCGGTGTTTCGAGCAGCGTTTGCCCCCTGGTTTTCCTCGTGTCGGATGCACCGCCACTCGAGGTTCCCGGGGGCGTTGGCCTCGAGGAGTGGCGCGACCGGTTCCGGGGACGCGTCGTCGACAACCAGGAGTTCCGACGGCTGGTGGGTCTGGGTGGCGACGCTCTCGAGCGCCTCGAGGAGCATGGTCGGGCGATCGTAGGTTGGGACGATCACGCTGACTGGAGGGGCGGCCATTGGTATCAGGTTCGACCTCTCACCCTTGGTTATTGTACGATTAGCCGATGTGTCACGACTCCCTGACACTGCGTAGTGACTCTCATAACTTCCGACAGGCAATGCCTGAAGTGGAACACATCACTCGCTGGTCGCCACAGAACGGGGCCATCACACACCGGTGCCCACTCAGATTGACCGCCACTCGGGTAGCAGTCGCTGGTCGATATTCTCGAAAAAACACACCACTTCACGGGGCCACCACCCACCTCCCGCCGGGGGTGGGACGTCGATCAGGCCGATTTCGTCTTCGGATCCGCACCGACTGGATGGTACTCCCAGAGACCGCCCTCGCGCATCGCGTCCCCGACGGCCTTGTGGAGGTCGACGATCGTCTCGAAGGAGTCCGGCTCGACGTACTCGAAGATCTCTCGCAGGGCGACGACCGACTGGTGGTTGATCCGGATCGGGTCGTCGCCGTACTCCGCCACGAACGCCTCTCGGTCGAGGGGGAAGTCCTCGTCCTCGTCGACCTTCTTCGCGATGACCGCCATGTCGAACTTCCGCATCCCCTCGCTGCCCTCCTCACCGTCGGGATCGTGTGGCCAGTCCATACGGTTTGATCTGGGCGGCGGTGGCAAAAGGGTTACCCTTGGACCGGTGCCTCGACGATTTCGGCGTGGTTCACAACCGACTACTGTCGACTTCGATACCTGGTGGGGAGACGATCAAGAACCCCCGGAAGTGGATCAAGCTTCCACCCGCCTCCTTGACATCACGGGCGAAGCCCGCGGCCAGTTCGTTCACGTTGCCGTCGACGTTCAAGACGAGGACGTTCCCCGCCTCGATGGACTCGATCCACGTCTCCGGTGGCTTCGAGCCGTCGAGGATGTCGAGTACGATGGCTCCCTCGAACCCCGAACCCGAAGACTCCTCCTCGTCGATGTGTTCCTCGACAGCCTGTAAATCGAGGTCGAAATCGCTCATGGACGATGGCTCACACCCGGACAGCAAAAGCGTTCCCCACCGGTTCCAGCTCGAGGGCCGGGCGAGCCCCGTCGATCTATCAGTCGGTCGAGCAGCCAAATTCGAGAGTCGGCAGCTTTTTCGATCACCGCCCGTCCACCCGTCACATGGACGATACCGACTCCCAGGCCGTCGCCGTTGGCACCGCACGGGCAACTCCTGGCACCTGCGACACCGGCTTCCTCGAGGTCACCGACCTTCCAACGGGTGGTCCCGAACGCATCCCGATCGTCGTCGCTCGAGGCGACCGCGAGGGTCCAACACTGTGGGTCACGGGCGGGATTCACGGCAACGAGATGACCGGCGTCGCGACCGCCCAGGACGTCCTCGCCGACGGGGTCCCAGCGGGGCTCCGCGGAACGGTCGTCTGTGCCCCGATGTGCAATCCAGCGGGAATCCGACGTGGCGTTCGAACCTCGTACTACCACGACGACGACCCGAATCGGTTTTTCCCGGCGAGCGACGCCGGGGATACGACGGGGACCAGGGTTCAGGAGCGGATCGACGAACGGGTGTACGACGCCATCGTCGACTCGGCGGATGCGTTGCTCGACCTCCACACCGCCCAGGTTGGCTCGGTGCCGTTCGTCATCCGGGATCGCGTGCTCTACGGTGAGCGGCGTGAGCAGGCGGCCGCAACCGCTCTCGCCGAGGAGCTGGCGGCACTTACTGGAGCACTCGGGATCCCCGTCGTCACGGAGTACCCCGCCGAGGAGTACGCCGATCGGAACCTCCATCGGTCGACCGCGGGTGCGGTCCTGAACGAGGCCGGCATTCCAGCCCTGACGCTCGAGCTGGGTGGCCACGACACGATCGACGAGGGGGTTCGGGCCGCCGGACTGGCTGGGGTCTATCGGGCGATGGTCCACCTCGAGATGCTCTCAGGCGTGCCCACGAGGATCGCGGATGCGGACCCCGGGTTCGAATCACCCGTGGACTACGAGGTTCGCCGATTCGTGGGTCCCCGAGCCCCGGTAGCGGGCTTTTGTCGACCGGCGATCGAGCCGGGTGTTCCCTTCGAGTCGGGCCGCGAGATCGCGAGGGTGGTCTCGCCCCACGGAGACGCCCAGGCTGGGCTCGAGGCGCCCCACGACGGGTACGTCCTTGGATGGCGATCGCCGGTGACGTACGAGAACGATGCGGTGGCGAGCCTGGCGGTTCGCGACGAGGGGCCGATGGTGGCACCGCGTGACTGAGCTGGCCCCGTCACCGAAACGACACGCTTAAACGCCGGACGCTCGTCGTTTGGATCATGGGACCGTGGGGTAGTGGTATCCTCTGCGGATGGGGTCCGTAGGACTCGAGTTCGACTCTCGGCGGTCCCACTCTAAATTTACTGTATCTGCATCTACAAGCAACTGCGCCCGGTGAGCCTGCCCTAAACGGCATTCGAGGTGAGCCGCATGTCTGCTGAGCCGAGATCGAGCATGCAAGTCCTAGCCCACGAGCGACCCAGGGGAGCGAGTCGGAACGTCTTGCAGCTGCTGGACTCACGGCGGTCCTCCGTCGTCACCCCGGTAAATCAATCACTTCCGGTTTCGATACCGATCGATAACCAGGTCGAGGCCGAAGGCCCCCGAGGTGACAGTGTAGTGGGTCTCGAGGCGGGGATTGAATTTCGCCTTGTACCGATTGATGCTCGGCACGCCGGCCCCCACGAGGTCGTACCCCTCGAGGCCGGCCTCGAGACCGTCGCGCATGACCTGCCAGTCGAGGAGGTCGTTGACGGCGAGGTCGAGGTCGCGGTCGACTTTGACGCCGCCTTGCCATCGATAGCGGGTGGTATCCGACTCGGCAACGAGGATCCCCCCCTGAAAGTCGCCATCGACGCGACAGACGTAGGGTCTGATCGCACCCTCGGGCAGGCGTTCGTACAGCGACCGCACGAAATCCGTCGACAGCTGGAACGAACGGTCCTGACTGGCGTATCGCGCCCGGACCTGGTCGATGATCCGATCGATATCGTCGATCCCTCCCTCCGTGACGGTGTACTCGCCGTCGAAATCAGCGGCCTTCCGAATGTTGCGCCGGGCATCACTGCTAAAGCGGCCCAGCAACTCCTCGGGGGTCCCCTCGAGGTCAACGACGTAGGTGTGTTCTGGTTCGGCCTGGTAACCCTGCCAGATGAACGGCCGGATATCGTCGATCGTCACCGCATCGAACTTCGTGTACTTCGGAGCGAGTTCGGCCTCGAGCCACTCGAGGGTCGCCTCGATGAAGTCGTTGGTTCGCCGGTCGGCTTTTCGTTGTTTGAGCCTCTCGACGTTACAGAGGACTGGCCCGAGGTAGGAAACCCAGGAGTACGGTGCGGGTGAGAACGCAGCTGTCAGTGGGCCTTTCCTGTACTCGAAGACCGGAAAGAGGCCGACGGTCTCCTGGCCTTTGTGCCCCGCCAGGAGGTGGGGCGTGGTGTCGGTATCGTCGGCCTGGAGCGAGAGGGCTTCCGCCCGGTAGAACGGATGGGCTCGAGCGGCGCGTTCAACGTCGCGGTTCCAGGTGTCGGCGTCCTCGACTGGATCGAGGCGACTGATGTCGATGCTCATGAGAGATACCCCAGGTCACGCAGTCGGTCCTCTGCCGTCTCGGTGCTGGTGGCCGTGATCGGTTCGGGTTCGTAGTCGGGATACGACTGGCGCTCACTCGGGTCGACGATCGGGAGGACCGAGCCGTCCATTTTCGTGTCGATCGGCACGTCGAAGAACGAACAGATCGTCGGCGCGATATCGAAGATGCTGGCGTCTGTCAGTGAGACTGACTCGTCGAAATCCTCCCCGGCCGCCGCCACGACACCCGTTCGTTTGTGGTTCCAGGGCTCCCACGGCTCGGCGAACTGGTCACCCTCGAGGCCTTCGACGATGGCGTTGTCGAAGTCGGCGGGAACGGTGACGATATCCGGCGCGTCCTCGAGTGCTGGGCCATCGAACACCGCCTCCCGGGGCTCGACGGCCTCGAACATCGGGTCTCCGTCGGGTGTTCGGACGGCCCTGAGGTCGTCGATCAACGCCGCGCGGAAGTCGTCGTACGAATCGGCCCCAACCTGCCCGTTCGGTTCCCGGCCATCGAGGTTGATCCGGATGCCGAGTTCGCTCTTCGAGCGGAGGTAGGCGTTCGAGTTGGGGAAATCGACCTGTTCACTGGCCGCGCGGGCGACGTCGTTGGGCACGCGTTTGCCGATGGCCTCTTTCAGGCCGACGTACTCGAGGGTGCTGGCCACACGCTGGGTCGTCACCCCGAAACGGGCCGCGACGTTCATCAGCCGTTCGAAGGCGCTGACGTCGTGATTGCCGGCTGTTTCACCCTCGAGCAGCTGGTTTTGCCAGGCGCGTGACCAGGTCGGCATCCCTTCGCCGCCGCTCTTCGTGACGACGTCGCCCCGTTCCCGGAGGAACTCGTTGACCCGGAACTCCCAGCCCTCGACGGGGCCGATACCGTGGTCGCTGACGATGAGCACGTTTTCGGGATCGAACTCCCGAATCGTGTCGGTAATCTCGGCATCGACGGCTCGATAGACGGCTTCGATGGCCCGTTTGTCGCCCGGGCGCTCGTGAAAGACCGAATCAGTCCCTTGGAACTGCACGAATCCAAAATCCGGCTCGAATCGCTCGAGCAGGTATCTAAACGCGCGGCCACGGCAGGCGATCGTGCGCTCGTAACTGGCGATGGACTCGTTGGGTTCATCGCCGCTCTGTGGGTAAATGCGATACTCGCCACACGCGTCCTCGACCTCCTCGAGGATTCCCTGCGGGTGACACGGCGGCGATTCGGGGGCGGTCATTCCCGGAATCAGCGCGCCGTCGAAGGATCGGGGTGGGTGGGTGACGGGTACGTTGACGACGACACTCGAGAGGCCCGACTCACTGAGGAGTTCCCAGACGGGGCGCGCGCGGACGTGCGTTGCGTTGACGACGTCCCAGTCGTAGCCGTCGAAACTGAGGAAATCGTAGACGCCGTGTTTCCCCGGATTCTGGCCCGTATACATCGATGGCCAGGCGCTCGCCGTCCAGGGTGGGAGTTGTGACTCGAGTGGCCCGTCAGCCCCGGTTGCAAAGAGCCGCTCGAGCGTCGGCGTGATCCCGTCTTCGAAGAGTGGATTGAGGATGGGATAACAGCCTGCATCGAGCCCGATAACGAGGAGTGTGGGGCGGTCCGTCGAGGACGAACCTGCACCGTCGGTATCCATGTGTTCCAGTTCGACATCGGCGGCTTTGTTATGCGAGGGCTTGGTGCTGTAGGGCGGGCGTATCGCCCGATAGGGGAACCCATTGGATCCTGCCCCTGGGGCTGTAGGCTGATCTTGATCTGTCGAGGTGTACGATATCCTGTCCATCACTAAGGTCGACCGCGTGTGTCTGTCAGACGAATGTATACGTGGGAACGGGGTGTTCGTCCTCGAGAGCGCTCGACGGCCAGCGCAGTAGCCCGGCAGGGAGTGACGTGGCTCGGTCACAGGTTGGCCGAACGGGCTCGACATAATCAGCGGAGGCTGCGATGGCACGGATGATCGGGACTCGACCCTCGCTCGTTCACTGGTCGGCCCCGGCCTCGAAACCAACCGATATCGAGGCCCTGTTCACCGAACACAGCGACTGGCACACCTACTACGGCTCCGGTAAAGCGGCCCTTCGTGACGCCTTGCGTCTGGCGCTCGAGTCCAGCGCCAACACGGCAGGTGGCAACGTCCTGTTGCCGTCGTATCTCCCGGATGCCGTCCTCGAACCGGTCCGTGACTGTGGGCTCGAGGTACGACAGTATGCGATCACTGAGGCGCTCGAACCCGATCTGACCGATCTCGAGACACGTGTCGATAGCCAAACCGTTGCGCTGGTGTCGGTGAACTACTTCGGGTTTCCACAGGGGGCGTTCGAGGACCTCGAGTGCCTCGCCGAGCGATACAACTGTGTGCATATCGAGGACAACGCACACGGTGGGCTGAGTTTCGTCGACGGGCAGTTACTCGGTACCCGTGGGGCGATTGGCTTCTCGAGCCTCTGGAAACTACTGCCGATCCCCGATGGGGCGGTGTTGTTTCTCAACGAACCGAGGCTCGTCGACGCTTATCGCCCGTCTTCTCTCGCGGGGACCAATGGACACCTACAGACAGCCGACGTGCAGTTCGTGTGCCGGTCGCTGCTGGCTGACGTCCTCGAGTCGAATCAGACCCTCAAACACTCGATTCACTCGTTGGTCACGGAGAACGGACTGACGGCGGCCACCTCACCGCCCGAACAGCGCTATGAGGCCGCGAAAACACGCATGTCCTGGCTCTCAGCCTACGTCGTCGGCGAGGCCGATCCGGTCACGATCACTGACAAGCGACGCGAGAACTACCGCGCCTGGGTGTCGGTGTTCGAGAACTGTCCAACGACGACCCCGCTTTTCGACAGCCTCCCACGAGGTGTCTGTCCGCAGGTCTGTCCCGTTCGGACGACCGATCCCGACCGACTCCAGCGGGCCCTCGAGCGCTACGGCGTCGGTGGCAGCCATACCTGGCCTCGCCTTCCCGACACTGTCGACGGAAATACGGCGTACGAAACCGCAAATCGCCTCTCGAGGGACGTTATCGCCCTGCCCGTCCATCAACACATCGCCGCCGAGACGATCGTCGACATCGGACTGGATCTGGCCCCGACGCTCGAGCGACTCGGCTGACCTGGGTCGATTTGTTATCCACGTACCGCACCTGTCCACTCGGGCCGCCTACTCCGCGGTCCCCAATTCAACGAGTGCCCGCGTGAGTACACTCGCGGCTGTCGCACAGTCTTCCCACGCGGTCCACTCGAGCGGGTTGTGTGAAATGCCGTCTCGCGACGGGGCAAAGAGCATCCCGGCGTCGGTCACGCGTGAGACGTGCATGGCATCGTGGGCGGCCCCGGAGTGGAGGGGCAGTGACTCGACGGCAGCCCCAGCGAGTGCGGCCTGACACCGCTCGCTCATCGGAGCCGGATCGACGACCGTGTGGCGGTCGAACCTGGCGTCGATCCCACGCCTGTCGGCGATGTCCTCGAGGCTGGCTTCGGCCTCCTCGAGTAAGCCATACATCGCCTCACGGTCGACGGCACGGATGTCGAGGCCAAGCTCGACCGCACCCGGAATCACGTTGGTCGCGTTCGGCGAGACGACACACTGGCCGACTGTCGCTACTGCCGTCTCGTCCTCCCCTTCGGCCCACTGCTGTCCGCTCTCCTCGACGGCCAGGACAAACTCGCTGGCGGCCGTGAGAGCATCTCGCCGTTCGGCCATCGACGTCGCCCCGGCGTGATTTGCCTCACCGACGAGGGTGACAGCCGAGTGGCTAATCCCCGTGACAGCGGTGACGATTCCGATGGGGACCCCGGTCGCCTCGAGCGTGGTATCCTGTTCGATGTGGAGTTCGAGATACGCCTCCCACTCGCTGCAATCGAGACGCCCGTCGCCACGGTAGCCCATCGACTCGAGGGCCGCCTCGAGGGTGGTGCCCTCGTGGGTCAGTGCCAGCGCATCCGCGACTGAACGCTGGCCCGTGGCGACGCTCGAGCCGAGGAGGCCGCCGCCAAACCTCGTGCCTTCCTCTTCGGTGAACGAGACGACCGTGAGTGGTCGATCCACTTCGTGATCGGATTCCTGGATGGTGCGCACAGCCTCGAGTGCGGCGTAGACACCGAGTGGGCCATCGAAGATGCCGCCCTCGGGAACGGAATCGAGGTGACTGCCGGCGGCGACTGGGGCCGCATCCGGGTCAGCCGACGGTGGCGTCCACGTCCCGGTAATGTTTCCCACCGCGTCGACCTCGACAGTGAGGCCAGCGTCCTCGAGTCTGGAACAGAGGTACGTACGGGCTCGTTCGTTAGCGTTGGAGCCGGTGAGCACCGTCCGGCCACGGGCGTCCGGGTTCTCGGTCTCGATCGCTCCGAACTCGGCGTTGGTCTCGAGGTCGGCGCGGAGACGGTCAGCATCGACGAGGAGAGTCATACGTCCGGCTTCGGCAGGCACGGTGATGGGTGTTCGGTCTCCGGTCGTGGCAGCTTCATCCCCTGACGGAACGAGAACCGCCCCCACTTCGCACCGTCGAGAGGCACGTTTTTGATTCGGAATAGCTGGTGTCAATAGACCCTTGGCGGAGCCCACGAAACACATCGCATGGACGACCTCATCCGCGACGCTCGCAAGATCCAGTCGGCCGCCCACGTCCCCTACTCCGAGTACCGCGTCGGTGCGGCCCTCGAGACCGCCGACGGGACCGTTTACGTGGGCTGTAACCTCGAGAACGCGAACTACAGCAATAGCCTCCACGCCGAGGAAGTCGCCATCGCCGAGGCGGTCAAAAACGGCCACCACGAGTTTACCCGACTCGCCGTCAGCTCCGACCGACGGGACGGCGTCACCCCCTGTGGAATGTGCCGGCAGACGCTGGCTGAGTTCGCCGACGACGACCTCGAGGTCATCTGTGACGAAGGCCCCGAGGAACCCCCGAGTACGTACACCCTCGGCGAACTGCTGCCGAAGACGATCACCGAGGAGATGCTCGAGTAGGTCTCGAC